>JACCDR012238064.1_pt1 | contig 12445 bp, 22 predicted proteins | sample 7446431 | NCBI WGS metagenome assembly JACCDR01 (sample SAMN15323443, study PRJNA562643) | freshwater metagenome | isolation source: river surface water | place: USA:Blue River Watershed | collected 2017-08-17
CTCATTTTCCGAGGTTTCCCGGGAAGGACCCGTCTCAATCTCAGACTGAGAAATTTGTCTCAAAATGCGCTGGCCGGCGGGCGTACAGTCAATTCGGCAGACCAACGCCGAGCAACGCGAGCAACTCGGCGAGCAGACTAGCTGCAATAGCCGATACGATCCCCAATCCTAAGAAACGTGCAGCCGACCGGCATCTGCACCGCGGCGGGTTCAATGGCGTGCCCGTCCTTCCACATCCCTCACAGCACAACTGAATCTCTGGCGGCTTTGGTAAATCGCTCATCGCTTCACCTTGAAGAACGTCTGTTGCTTCGCATTAGCCTTTGGCATGAACTTCCGTCGTTGCTTCGAGGACATCGCCCAACAGTCAGGCCGCTTCGCAAGCTCAAGTATGAACAATGCATCAGCGTGATTGTCATCGATCGGCGTGATGCCGAGTGTCCGTGCACATGCCGCCATCATCTGATCTTTCTTCGCCTTGAAATTACCAGTGGCAAAGACTTTGATTGTCGATGGCGCAAACAGAAACGGCTCTACCTTGAGCTCCGCACAGCACAAGAGAATGACCCCCTTCAACTCCGCATGGTATCCCTGCGTGTTGAAGTTCTTAGCTCCCAGCATAGCATCTTCGAAGGCAATCGAGCCAATGCCGTGCTGCTTGGCAATGGCATGGATCAGCACACGGAGAGCGATGTAGCGAGACTCGTAATCGTTCAGACACCACACGCCGCTGCCGGCCGTCGAGTGTGCCCAGCCGGTAAGGCCAGCAGGATCGAGAGCGAGGATCGGTTCATTCGGCTTGATCATGTGACACCTCGCAGTGTGGGCCTTGGGATGTCTGAAGTTGGTGGCGGAATCTTTCGTGCATGCTCTAAGATTCGTTTTTTAGCCGCGTCGAAGTGCGAATCGTTGAGGTTTTCGAACTTCTTTTTGCCGATCATCCAAGCAAACATCTTGACCGGATCCTCGATGCCTCGCTCCAGCGATTTCACCGCGCAGGCTAGAACGCGAATGGTGTTCTGCTCGCTCTTGTGAATGACCGGCTTTCGCTCCGAGGCGGCGGCGTAATACCAATCCAGCAGCCTGCCCGTGTCTTCCAGCACCTGCTTAGAAATCTTGTCAAAAACACCTGCTCGCCTGCTTCCTGATCCGGGCACCCGCGATGGCTCTGGTTCTGGCTCTGGTATTGGTATAGGTACTGGTTCTGGCTCTGGTTCTGGTTCTGGTTGGGGTCCCCGGCGGGTGCCCGTTTCTTTGATTTGGGCACCCGTTTTAGCTTCCCCGGGCTTGTTTTCGATGAAATGGCAACCCGGGAACTTTTTCTCGTACTTTGCAAGAATCTCTGATCGAAGGCTAAATTCGAAACTAGATAAACTAGGTAAATTTCCGTTTGCGAAGAGTTCGGTTCCACGCACTAGCTTTTTGTGCACAGAATTCTCGGCGTGCTCATGCCAGTCGTGGATGTAGAGCCGTCCGTTTTCGTCCGGAATCTTGTCGATCCATTTGGTGAGGACTAGCGCCTCGATCAGCCTGTCGTGATCATCTTGCCAATCGATTCCGATGGCAATTTCCTCATTGCAATAACGTCCGATATCACCTCGCGGAGCATTCATTCGAGCGAACTCCCATAGGGTGTCCAAGAGGCCGCGCGCTTGCCAAATGCTGAGGTGCAACCGACGCATCAATTGCTTGAACTTGAGTTTCTCTGTTGTGCCGCTTTTCATCGCCGCCGATCCTTGTTCCGTGGCTTGTGAATCCTAGACCTTTTCCGTCAACTTGAATCCGCTTGCTGGCGTCCAGTGCAGCTTGTCATCGCCGAGTACTTCGCCCCCGGCCGAAAGCACCATCAGTCCACTTGCCTCGCGTAATTCGCCCCAGAGATCGATCTTGAGCCTTCTACAAACGAGCAGAGGGCCAGCGTACCAACAGCAAGTGACCCGGCCTTCGCTGCCGGCTTTGATCCTGATGAACACCGTCTTTTTGCTTCGCCAGAACATCTGCACTCCTGAATTTAGGCTTATAGGTTAAAGGCCTATTTCCCTACAAACTCCCACCGCCGTGCACATACCCCATGAACTTTCCGCAGTGCGGACAGGTCGCGATCGTGTTGCCCTTAGTATCTTTCGAATGCTTATAGGTCGCCGGATTGATATGATCGCAGCGAACTCGCAGCGGAATCGTCTCGATGTATACTCTCGCGCCTTTGGCAATTTTCAACAAACTCGTTTCCGCGCCGTGGAAAGCAAGGCAAATATCTGGCTGATGCTGTGGCCAATTGGAGGCATACCGGAACCAGGCGACGCCGCGGGCCTTTGCCCACTCGGCCGCGAGACGATCTGATCCGTCATTACACCCGACGATGACCATCGAGATTTCGCTGCCTTCGCCGTGAAGCTTGTCCAGCTCCTCGAAGATCTGATCGCGGTCAGCGAAGTCGCGGCCGCCGGTGACTAGGACTCGCATTTGGCCTCCATTGAATCGACTGCTACACCGCGAACGACGTTGTAAATATCGCCCTTGGCGATCAGCTTGGCGGCTTGTATGGCAGCGTCGATTGTCGCTGCGATGACCGTCAGGCCACGATTAGCCGATAATCCGAACGGAGGATCAGTCAACGTGACGTGAATCGTCCAAATGTAAAGCGGTGGTTTCATGCTCATCCGAAAAGTTGAAGGGCAAGCGCAGCCGCGGCGATGATCGCGCAGACGATCTCGAACCAAGGCCAGGGCTTCTTGCGTGGAGGAACGGTTTTTGGGGCTTCGTAGGGGTTCATTACTTACCTTTTAGGTAAACCTTTTTCGAAAGAGGCTCAGGATTTTGCTTTACCTGTTTGGTAAGAATTCTTGGCCTCGCGGGCCAGCCGCTCCTCGTTGTCGATCAGCTCGTAAATCCTCTCACAGGCGTTATCGAAGTCGAGATAATCGTCCAACGCCTTTGGCAGAAATGCCCACTTACAGTTCTCTTGCTTTGCATACCGCTCACGAAGTGCAGCAACCCATTGAAGCCACTGGGTTGCGCCGAGGCAGTATGCGAGATCGCCCTCGGACTTGCTTTCAAGAGGATCGCAGCCGCCTGCGAACGCCCAAAGCATATTGAGCATTTCGTCGCGAATTCGGTCTCTTAGTTTCCGGACCATGCTATCTCCCCTCGCAGTTAAAGTTCCCCTGATCCCTGATCTCGCGGACCCTATTACTCACGATCGCGGCGTCAAGCCAATTGAAACTCAGGGACGGATCTGACGCATACTTACCAAGAGTGCGGAGCAGCTCTTGCTCGCCGGCAAAGTCATAAATGAAGATATATCTCTCATCGCCCTTCACGACGGCGAGTATATTCTTCGTGTCATGTTTTTTATTACCACCGGTCATCATAGTTCCCGCCTGTAATAAAAGTTCAGACTCTGCGCGAGCCCGCGCTCGGCGTTGACTGAGTAAAACCAGCCGAGACGGCTTTCCCACCAAACTTCATCGCCGGGCCGTAGCGGCTCGTTGGGACCGAGCAGGCGATAGCTGGGGCCGGGGCTTGGCGGTGCATCAGGTTTCTTGAGCAACGTGTTCATTTCGTACCTGCCAGGAGCGTATCTGCTCGGTCGATAATTGCTTGGGCCTGCGTGCGTATAAGTTCGATTCGCTTTACATCCGGGTCGAGCCCACCATTAAGTGCTTGCTTGACGAGTTCGCCTACACGTTTGGGATCTCCGTGACGAAAATCCCATCCATCGAGATTCACGCCAAATCCCTCTTCGAATAGCCGTATTTTCTTCTGAAGCTTTTCGATAATTTCCATCATGTTCTTGTCTGACCTCTCGTTGTTGGCCTCGAACTCACGCCGGCCACGCAAATATTCCTCCCGCATTTTCGTTTCGTTCAATCGATCTTTGCACTTGCCGGCGGCGCGGATCATGCCGGCAAGAAAGTTCCGGTCGATGATCGGGTCGGGGTTCTTGCTCGACTGGGTCAATATCCGCAAGCCATTGACCTGAGAAACCATCAATCCCCAACCCATCGGCAATTCGCCCGGCCGCACGATCGCCTTGTCCGTGACAACCAAATACCAGAAATCACAGTGCTTCCAGAATGCATGCGCCTTGGATGCGTCTTTCAATTCTTTGAGCCAGTCTGTACGCGAGCATTTGAACTCGAAGCCCGTGATGGCGAGCCCGCGCGACGGCCATAGCTCCATTGCAATGGCGTCAGCGCTGCGAGACTTGAGCGAACCGGTTGCGTTCGGCACCTCAAAGAACACGGCCGCGTCTGGCGCGCAATATTTCGCTTGCAGTTGGTCGCAGAGCAGGTTGCTCATTGTTGCGTTAACTCCCTAACGATCCCGCGGCACATCTGAGCCAGGTCGCTCACGAAATACGCGTCCGGTGTTCGATATGCATCGGCGAGCGAATCGCCAAGGCGAATGAAGTTGAACGGGCCGGTCGAGCCGTGCGTGGTCTGCTCGAACTGGCCGAGGTCGTCGGCGAGCCGAGCAAGAGCGTTCATTATCACTTCGCGTGGTGTGCTCACTTGACCCTCCCGAAAACAATCCTGGTAACTTCTGATTCCGGCTTGCAGCCCTTGTGACTATCGCAAAACATCTTCACGAACTGCTTAGGCGTCATGTTGGGAAATCCTTCCCGAACAACGTCGCGCTTCGTGATCGAGTTCAACGGCACGACGTCAACTTCTAGGACCACGATCACGCCGAGTTCGACCTGCTTCTCGCCCTTCTTCAAGCCCATGGCCTTCCGCACCGCGCGGAGCTTGTCACCGACTTTGAGCCGCTTCCAGCCCTGCCGGCGCGTAACGTCCTTGGTTCCGTCGAGGAACTGACGCTCAGTCAGGGAAAAGGAAATTGCTCGCATCTTATGGCCGGAAATGAGGTATTCAAGGAACTTGATGCCAGCGGCTGGCATCAACACGGAAATAAACTGATCGGCGGGCAGGGAGGCAGCCCCTGGCGTTCTAGCGGGTACCAGTCTTTCGACGCCCGCCGATCATGGCCTAGCTCTTCTGCGGCAGAGCCGCGCGAACAAAACAATCCTTGGCTTCGAGCAGCTTGCGCAGGCCGGCCGTTTTCTCTGCCGAGTCGGGCAAGTGAATATCGAAATGCAAGGCGATCTCGCCAATTGGCTTGGATACTTGCTGAAGATGTGCAGGCAGGTGATTGAACTCGAAGTACTGCATGATCTGATTCGGCATGAGACGATCCTCCTAAAAAAGAAACGAAACGGGTGATTTGTGAGACGGCTTCGGTGTTCCGCACCGTGGGTCTATTGGTCAAATTGCAGCCTCGACAAGCCGCGCCGAACAGTCACAGGGTCAGCCATTTCGCCAGGAATGAAATCGGCTGGATGATGCTTGTTCCATAGCATGTCAGCAAGATTGGAGACCAGAACAAACGGTTCAACCGATACGCAGATCGCGTGATCGTATATCCCGCTGCCGCTGTGCAATTGCTTCGGAAAAAGGGGCTTAGCAATCTGCCCGACTTTGAACTTGTTTTCCGTGGCCACGAGCGATTTGACGGCCTCAATTAATTCCACCAGGGGCCGGCTTCCAATCCCGAGGCACAAAGCGTGATCGCATAGTGGGTCAGATCGGTACCGTTGGTAAGCATCTAACAAAGCTCGCAGTTGCATTTTGTCCTCTGCTGGTTTGTGAAAATCTTCCCATAAAAGCAGTTCGGCTTGAAACATATTCCATTGACGTTCGCTTTCCTCGCGATGGCTTCGCATCTCGACAGCTCCGGTTCAATCAACTGATGGTCTAGGGTTTTGGAAACGGCTGCTCAAATCGTCAACAGCCCCAGATCACGTGCAGCACGAATGAACTCGCCTTCGACGTAAGTTGGAGCAAGATACATCCAGCGAACATCGATCAAGCGGCGAACTTCTTTCTCGCCGTACCATGTTTTTTCATCGGCCGCGAACATCTCACGGCGCTCGGCGATCAGCATTTCGCGATCGATCTTTTTCACGGCCGCGGCGTGGCGTTCGAAGTCAATGCCGAACCTGGCCCCGATAGCCGCTTCAACGCGCGCTTCGATGTTTTGGTACTCAGGCAGCATGATCTTCAGCGGTTTGACCATATCGCCGACGTATGCTTCCGTGGCATCGTGCAGGAACACGGCTGCTATCTCTTGCGGCGTCAGGTTGTCTTGCTCCGCCTGCTCCTTGCAGTGGATTAGATGCTCGGCGACGGAGTAAAACCGCCGGCAGTGTCCGCCAAACCGACAGATCTTAGCGAGCGCCGAACCGATGTCCTGAATGTCGATCTGCTCGGGCTTCGGATCAGCGAGATCGAAGTATTTGCCCGAGCAAAGTTTGATTGTGTTGCCGACGCAGCCAAAAACGGTGTTCATGGGTTCTCCGAGGTAAAGTTGATGTTCATTTTAGAAGTTGGCATCAGGCCACCTCCGTCGATTCAATTCCGAGACGTCGCCGCGTTAATTCAATCTGCGATTCGCGAACGTCGAAGCCGATGTACTGCCGGCCGTGCTTGATCGCCGCGGCTGCTGTTGTTCCGCTGCCGATGAACGGATCTAGTACGATGCCGCCAGGCGGGCAAAAAGATCGGACAAAGAACTCGGCCAGCGCTTCGGGAAATGGAGCTTCGTTTTCATGCGCGAGATCGTGTCCCATGTGGCCGCCGCCACCTGGCCCGCATTGAATCAAGTTGCCAGGATTAGCGAGTGCTGGCGGCCGGTAAATCTGTTTCGTAATCGCCCCGCCCGGCCGCCGCGTTCTTGTCTTGCTGCCGTTGGCTCGGGTTCCGTCAGCGCGGCGATGACTTGGCGAGCCGCCCGGCCCGAACTTCGGCGGGTGCCCCATCGCAGTATTGTCTGACCAAGGAAGCTGGCCCCCGGCTGTGGCGGAGATCACAAACTCGTATTTATTCTTCAGCCAGTCGGGGCCGCCACTCCCAGGGATGCCGTCGCGGACATAGAGAGGCGGCTTGCGTAAATGAAATCCAGCTCGATGCAAATCGGCCATCAGTAAAACCGGCGTCGCGGTATACCGGAACTGTTTGGTTCTGCCTTCGACGACCCACGAAACGACACCGCGTGAGACGCGAACGCATTCACTGAACCGAGCAAAAGCCCAGTCAACCCAATCTTGGCCACGCAACTTAAAGGCGATGCCATAAGTCCGCGCGTCTTCGTATGGCGGCGAACAGAACACCATATCAACGCTGTTGTCCGGCATGCTGCGCAGCAGATCCAGACAATCGCCGGCGTGTAGTGTGTTTGGTTCGATCATTCCGGCACCTCATTCAATCGTTCAACAGCCCGGCCGAGGGCGACGCTCGTCGCAACCAGCATCAGATCCAAGGCCATCTTCCAGCGCTGATCGCCGTATCGCTTATCCCACTCGCGCATGCCGGACAAGTCGGCATCGAGCGCCAGTGCGAGGAACTCAGCCATCGGGCCTTGCTCGGCGATGATGGCCCGGACTTGATCCGTTAGTACAGCGGCCGTTTGGTCGAGCGCGGCGAGCTGGCGGCAGTGGCGTTGTTGGTGGGTCATCGGGTCACCCCCGCCGCTTGCGGCAGCTCGTTCCACTCGCGGCCGTCGAGCATGCGGCCAGTTTTAGACTTGCCGTAATTTTTAAGCGTCACAGCTAAACCGTCATGGCGGTCGCTGATCGTGCCGTCACGATGCGCGTACATGCTTTTAGGTGAACGCATGCATTCGTCGAACGGTCCCCACTCCCCCCATTGCTTGAAGAAAAACGGGACGCCAGCGGCGGTGCCTTGATCGCGCAGCGACCTGGCCCAATCCGGGTGCATCGGCCGTGCGCCGGGACCGCTCTCGCCGCCACAGATCAGCCAGTCGATGCCAGCGAGAGCTTTCTTGCCGAGTTGTTGCACGGCGTCGGCTCGCTTGGTCACGTCCGAAAATTCCACCGGCCCGAGCAGCGGCTCGGCGCTGACGAACAGCACCGGCGCGAGGTCGCGGCACTTGAGCAGCTCGGGAATGTTCTGGTCCGCGTCCTCTTGCGTGGCGATCGACGTCCCGAGCCAGACGTTGGGGCGGCGCAACTTTGATGGTGGCGAGCCGTCGGTGTTGACGTGACTGCACCACATGCGTGCGATGTTCTCCGGCCGCTTCGTCAGCAGCAGCCAATCGAGGTTCGGTGTCGCGTCGATCAGGGCGAAGAGCTTCACTCTAACGTCATTCATCGTTCCGGCTCGTTTGCCATGCTCGCCGCGCAGAAAAGCCCTGGTAATCTCGTCCTCGGGCCACAAGAACCGCCAGTCGCCAACTTGATCGATGATCAGCACATTCCCGTTGCTGTCGTGAATCGGCCCGCTCCAATCTTCGAAGACATCAGCCAGCGACGCGCAGAAAACCCGCTGCCGCTCACCGGCGGCAGCCGCGGCCTTGTTCCACTTGAGCGGTTCTTTCCAAGTCGATTCGGCGGCGACAACGCGCGTGCCGCGCTCCCCCCAGATCCCGAGCTTGTCAGGAAACCTCTCCGCGTCCCGCTCGGCGTAGCAATTCGCGCAGCCAGCCGCGACCTTCGTGCAGCCCCGCCAGGGATTGAATGTGTGATCGGTCCACTCGATTTTGCTGTTAGCGCCCATGGTTAGTTTCTCGTTTTGTAAGTTTCGATTTCCCTGAGCATCGCGTTGTGTCCAACCATGGCAATCCTTGAAAGCAAAACCTTGAATTCGACATCGCTGAGAAATTGCTCGCGCTGATAACACGGCCCGAGCAGTACCGGAATCGAAGCGGAAATCGCGCCGACCGCGAGCAGCTGCGCGTCGTCGAGCGTTCTGCAGTGAGAGACCTGCGTATCGCCAACAAGTCGAATCATATGTCGTACCGCAGCGGTTATTTTGCTTTCGCGGCGATTTTGTTCTTTATCCATGGCTGTTCTGTCAAAGTGAAGTTGTGAAGCACCGTTTCACAAACGCGGATTACTCGACGGTCGGTCGTGTGTTTTCGCGGATGCGCGCCCGTTCGATGCGAGAGAATTCTCGCTGCTCCTTGATGGCAGCGTTGCGAACGACGCGCGGGGAAACCTTTCGCGAATTCTCCAGAGCGATTTCGCGCGGTATGCCAGCGGACTTGAGTGGCCCGCCAGCTTTGATCCGGCTTTTGCGAAGGCTCTTCGCCGTGTCGGACAAACGCTTCGAGAGCGCCGGTTTATCTGGTTTCGCTGACATTGGGTCTTTCTGGTTGAATTAAGGAACGATGTCTAAAACACCCGCCAAGCCCAAACCAGAACCGCCGCGATGATCGAACCGAAGACGATGCATTCGAGAATCGCCAGCACAGCGGGCCAGAATTGGAACTTGAACATAAAACGTGCAAGAATCCGGAAAAGTGAAAGCAAACGCCGCGATTTACGCGTCGGCAGCGTGATAGTTTTCCTCGGCAAACGCTTCCGCTCGCAGCTTGCCCGAGTCAGCCAGGGCACCGAACGCCAAGACGCCGGCCTGCAGCAGGTGCCGATGAATCGCGATGCGGTTTTCAGGGTCGAGGCCTTCGTAGGCTTCCTGATCGATGACTAGAACGCCGTCGCCGTCCGTGCTTTTCAGAGTCTCGATAGCGATGTCGAGAGCGATCTTCCAGCGCTCACCCTGGGAAAGCTCGGCGAAGTCAGTGACGCCGCGGGACTCGGTGTCGACAACCAGCCGGCCCTTGTGAATTCGCAGCGGTGAACCGGTTGCGGATACGAGCGATGAGAGAACACCATCGATGTTGGCTGCCGCGTTGCGATACTTCTCGCCGTTCCGGCGATGCTCGTCAGCCTTCGTTTTGGCGTCGTTGGCCTTCTGCAGCTCTAGCTTGGCTTTGCGGACCAAGGTGCCGCGCTCGACCGCTTCCCGGGCGGCTTTGACGTTTGCCGTGGCTTGCTCCAGCGCTCCCTCGCGCGGTTGCTCTGGCAAGCTGTTGGCAATGGTTCTGCGGAGCGTATCGACGGCGCGCTCGTGCTGCTCGGCATTTTGACGGACGAGTTTGGATTGCTCGTGACTTGCCTTCGCGTCGGCAAGCAGCTTCTTTGCCTCGCGTAGCATCCCTTCAAGGCTCTGAACTTCGCCCTCAAATGACTTGACCATTTCGGCGAACTGCTTTTCTTCGAGTGCGGCGACCTCAGCCGTCTTGCCGTCGAACTCAGAGATCAGCTGATCAAGGTCCGCCTTGGCTTCCTTGGCCGCGTTGACGGCAGTTTCGTAAGCTTTGGCGCGGGTCTTCTCCGCTTGTTCGGCGGCGATGGCTTCTTCGAGCGCCCTGCCGAGATCCACGGCGTCATGCGGGGCGTCAAGATCAACACCGTCTGCCGCGTCTTTATGGCCGCGAGCCTGGCCATCGGACTGCTCCGCGCGTTGCTCAAAGCCCAGGGCAACCTCGTCGAGCCGTCGCTTGACCCGCGCGGCGGTCTTAACGATATCCGTCTCGTCCTCGACGTCGATCGCGACAACCCGGTCAAATTCCTCCTTGCCGCCGACGAGCGAATAGAAATGCGTGGTGTCTGGCTCGATGGCCGTCAGCTGCAGCAATGCCCGAATCCGCGCGGCGTTGGCTGATTCCGGATCTTGAATTCCGGGGTCGACGAAGATCGGCAGCGGGTTCTTGTCGCCCGGGATTGCTCGGATGTCGAGCTCGCCCTTGCGGAGCGTGGACGTTCCGACTTCGAGCCGGAGCTTCCCCCATACAACGGAGCCAAGTTTTGCTCGGTCCCGCGGTGTCAGCTTGCCGCGTCCGGTCGTGAGGCGATCGACGGCCGCGAGAACCGTGGACTTACCGCTTCCGTTGGGGCCCAGAATTTCGACGATGCCAGCCGCCGCGCATTTTGCCTCGAACTTCGGAATCGGCCCGACGTCCTCGATCGTTAGCTCGGGGCGGGACTTCTTGGTTGATGTCATCGATGTGGGGGCCGTCATTGATCTTGATCCTTTTGAATGAGTCGTAGTCTTGGTCACGTTCTTCTTGAGCGATGGCACAAAATGCCTTAACCGTCTTCACCAGCGAGCATCGCGTGTCGCTGTCAAAATCGAGTTTCTTTTCCTTGCAGATCACTAACGCGTTGCCTGGCCAATACAGTGCAAACCAACCGCGCCAGGAAATCAGCTTGTAGCAATCTGGGGTATGAAGCTCGACGATTACTTTTGATGGCTCAGCTATCTGCCTCGCGTATGCGTATGTGTCCTGAGCTAAGACACAGCGAGCGCTAGAGTAAGTCAGTGAGGTTGATCTCATTTCTTGCGAATCCTTTCCTTGGCAGCGTTGGCGATTCCTTCGTGACGCAGCTGCTCGGCCTCGTCGCGGCATTGCTCCGCGAGTTCTTTATTGAGGGCGAGGAACTTGCCCATTGATGAGACAGCGTCGTACTGTCGCTGAACGTCGGCAAAGAATGCCTCGCGATCATCGGCAGCGGCCGTTGCGCCCGGAGTCGATTCGCTTGCGCCGGGAGCTTGGTCAGCTGCTGCGCCGGGAGCTTCCTCGGCAGCGGTTTCTTTTGGCTGCTCCGGCGGCTTTTGTTTGGTCAAGTCAGCGCCGGTGACAGTCCCGGCGCCGGCCGAGTTGTCACCCGGCGATTGCCCGCCGTTGCCGGCGGTTTTCTTAGGTTTTGGCTCCTCGATGTCAAACGCTTCGTAGATGGTCGTTTCGCCGTCCTTGATAGCGTTCCAGACGCCGAGGAGGATCTGGCGGTCTTGCTTGGTCCAGCCTTTGGCAACGGTTTTGCCGAGCATTTTCTCAATATGCTCGATGGTGACCTGCTTCGCCGCGAACTGGTTGACGATCTTTTTGACCGTCTCGTCGTCGAGAACCTTTTCGGCCAGACGTTCGCACTCCTCGCGCCACCACGCTTTCAAGCCGGCGGGCAGAGAACGGACGATAACCTCGCGGACATACTTCGACTTCTCGGCCTTCAGGACGACGTTATAGAAGCGGTCGTCGTCGATCGTGTACGTCTGGCCGTCGCGGCCGCGAGCCAGCTTCGAGACGATACCGCCATCTTGCCAGAGCCGGCCTCGTTGATAGTCGGTGTAAGTGGCCTCGACCTTGACCGTCGTCGCATCGATCGGCGTCACATCGGAGCGGATGCGGTTGTAGCCGCAAACCTCGGCCAACGTCTCGGCAGAGCGGATCGACAGCCCATCGGCGAACTTCATCGCGCCTTCCTTAATGTCGGTCGATTTGCACTTGAAGCAAGCCGCCGCGCGCTTCTTGGTTTTCTTGTCCCGGAAACAAACCGAGCCGCACTTCTGGCAGATGTCATCCTCGCGGCCTACCGGTTTTTGATAGATCGCCACAGTCGCCATGACGGGAAAGGATTTGAGCTGCGCAGCGAGATCGGCCTTGATCATTTCGTAATCGCGTGGACGTGCCGCGCAGAGTGACATGATCGAGTCGTTTTCCATCTTCATGATCGCGAGATCACGAGGCATAGCGGCGATAGAATCGACCTGTGCGTTTTGAAGATCGTTGGACATGGTTACTC
>JACCDR012162044.1_pt1 | contig 12443 bp, 11 predicted proteins | sample 7446431 | NCBI WGS metagenome assembly JACCDR01 (sample SAMN15323443, study PRJNA562643) | freshwater metagenome | isolation source: river surface water | place: USA:Blue River Watershed | collected 2017-08-17
AGCCGGGAAGCAGCCCAGTTCGTCGGCGAGGTCAGCGAAATGCAGACGCGCGCCATGGCAAAGGCTCTGAACAAGACCGGCCCTCACACCAGAACGCAAATGGACAGGGCGATCAGAGAGCAAGTCGCATTTCCCGCCAGTTACCTTAGGCCCAGCACGAGACGACTTTTCGTCGCCAAGAAGGCCAGCAAGTCCATGTTGGAAACGGTAATCGAAGGTAGGGGTCGTCCAACATCCCTCGCTCGCTTCGTCAAAGGTGGCGCAGCGGCAATGAAGAACCGCCGCCGCAAGCCGGAGAAGATCAACATCGAAGTGCAGCCCGGCTCGATTCACGGGATTTCGCGCGCCTGGATCGTATCGCTTCCCGGCGCCCCTGACAGCAACAACCTCGGCCTGGCCGTGCGGACGCCTTCCGGGCAGAAGCCAAAAGGGGCTTACGCTCCTAAGCGCCTCGACAATAACGTGTGGCTTCTCTACGGCCCGAGCGTGGATCAGATTCTATACTCGGTGCGAAACCGTGGCGGTGTGATCGAAGAGATGTACGGGCCAACTCTCGATTATCTCAGCAAAGAATACAGTCGCCAGATGGATTTGGAGATGCAGAAAAATGGCTGACCCTTTTCGACTTCGAGTCCTCAAGGCACTGACCGCGCATCTGAAAAGCATCACTCCTTCCAACGGATATGATTCCGATCTTTCGGATTTCATCGCCGAAGATGGTTTCACCTCAGAGCGCGTGATCCGTGGGCGAGACAGTTTCGGCGCGAACGACAACCTGCCCTTCATTTCCATCCTTGAGGACTTCCGCCCAGACGAGCAGAAGACCGGCGGGACCGGTGCCACCGAGGGGGCCGGTGAGTGGCGGCTTCTGATTCAGGGTTTCGTGAAAGACGATCCTCATCATCCGACCGATCCGGCTTATGTGCTTTCGGCTGATGTGATCAAGGCCCTGGGCGTTCTTCTTGAGTCTCGCTACAACATCCTCGGTCTTGGGGCTTCGATGCCTTGCGTGACCAAGATCAGCTTCAAGCAGCCCGTCGTCAGGCCAGCAGACGGCGAGGTATCAGACACTTCGTTCTTCTTCATCACGCTGAACCTGCAGCTTGCGGAGAACCTGAAGAACCCGTTTGCGTGAGGGAATGTTTCACGCTATAAGTGCAACTAACGCCAAAAAGGAGTACCTGACATGGCCTCGAATCTCGCAATCGGCAAAGGCGAACTCTGGTTCGCACCCTACAAGCCCGGCACCCAAACCCCCGACGGTTTCTACTTCGTCGGCAACTGCCCGGAACTCACCCTGAACCGTGAAGCCGACATGCTCGACCACTACGACTCGACGAAAGGTTTCCGTCGGAAAGACGAGCAGATCACGATCGAATCGCGCATGACCGGCTCGATCTCTTGCGACGACGTTCGTCCGCAGACCGCCGCGCTGTTCCTGATGGGCCAGGAAGTCACGCTGACCGTTGCTTCTGCAACCGGGCTTTCGACCGTCATCGTCGGCGCTCGCAAGGGCCGCACCTATCAGCTTGGTGAAACGGCCAGTCAGCCGAGCGGCGCTCGCAAGATCACCAACGTCGAAGTGTCCCTGACTTCCACTCCGGCCACCGTCTATGTCGCCGGGACGGACTACACGGTCGATCTGGACCTCGGCCTTCTGACCATTCTTTCCGGTGGCGCGATCACCGAGAACGCCGGTCTGACCGTCGAGTTCGATCAGGCGGTCCACACTCGCCAGCAGGTCATCGCTTCGGACAACGAAGCGCAGGGCGCTCTGAAATACATCAGCTACAACCCGATCGGCCTGAAACTCGACTACTTCCTTCCGTGGGTGAAGGTTCGTCCGAACGGCGACATCAGTCTGATCTCCGAAGAATGGATGACCATCCCGCTGAACGTCGAAGCCCTCTACAAGGGCGATCTTTCGCTCTGCTACCTGGACGGTCGTCCGATCATCTGATCCTGAAACGGGGAGGCAAATACCGTGGGTCTGAAAAATCTCGTGATTCCGCAAGTCGCGATCAAGGTTCCGGACAACGAAGATATCGTTGTTCGGGGCCTTGGCGTCGACTCCATCATGTTCCTGGTTCGTCATCACCGGGAAACGCTTGAAGTGCTGTTCAACAAGGCACAGTCGGGTGAACTCGCAGCCTCCGACGCTGATGCGATCGCTCTGGAACTGATCTCTTCTTCCGGCATCATGGTCGGAATGATCATCGCTTGCGGGGCCGGTGAACCGGACCAGTGGCAGAAAGCGATGCAGCTTCCGGTCTCGATCCAAGCGGAAGCCCTGTTGCAGATCGGAACTTTGACCTTTGCTGCCGAGGGCGGCGTGGGAAAGTTCATGCAGACCGTCCTGAGAGTAATGTCGGGCGTGGCGGCTCTGCCCGCAGAACTAGCCTGACAGAATGGATTCTCGGCGTTCGCAGGAAGGTCAGCCTTCTGCTTTCTTGCGGACACCCGGAAGCCTGGTCTTACCCGATCTGGATGGTTTCCTTTGAAGCCGATCTTCAAGTTCAGCGTGAAAATGCACGCCTTGCATCACAAGTCCTGCTGACAAAGATGGCGTTCGACGCTATACCGAATATGGGCGTCAAGGGTTCCGCCACCCGCAAAGCCGCCCAAGCCTTCACCAAGGCAATCAAGGGCCTGTTCGGAGACTGATATGGCGGATATTCAGAAAGTCGCACAGTTTGTTCTCCGGGCGAAGGACGAAGCCTCTCCGACGCTCAAGGCTGTCGGAGAGACTGTTCGACGGCTCTCGAACATCAAGGTCGAGAACCAAATTCTCGCACTGGCGAACCAGACCGCCAAACTCGAAACCGCTCTGGCTGGCGCTCGCAAAGAGACTGCCGCGATCGGCGTGGAACTCAGCAAGGCGAAAGCCCAAGGTCTGTCTGGCGCTGAAGCGGTCAGCCGCCTCGGGCAGGAACTCGGCACCACTCAGGCAAGAACGCGGGCGCTCAAGCAGGCCCTCGCCGAGAAGACCGCTCAACTTCATCGTGTGCGTGACGCGGCTCAGGGTTCTTTCGCCGCGTTCTCTCGCGGTGCCGACGCGCTGGATGTGACAGCGAACAAGCAGGAGCGCCTTCAGCGGGAACTGGCGCAGACCAGTGCTGCCTATCGCAAGGCGACCGCCGATGCTGCCCGATATACTCAGGCTCAGAAGACCTCTCCCGGCCTGACAAACTTGCGCCAAGCCGACGCTGCGATTCAAGAAGCCCGCGATTACAAAGTCGCGATGCAAGAAGTGCAGGCCGAGATCCGACGAACGAACGGCGTGACCAGTGGAAGCTTTGCCGCTTTCGATCGTGTCGCGCTGGCGATGGAAACGCAGACGACGGAGGCTCTGCAGCTTGCTCCGGCCATGGAGCAAAACACGACGAACGCTGCTCAAAATGCAGCGGCCCAGGCTCGGCAAAAGCAGGCTATCGACGCCACGACGACGGCAATGCGTCGGCAGCAGCAGATCGCGCAGCGGCCAGTCGGTCGTATGGGCATGGGCGGTGGCTTTGGGGGCCTGGCTGACGAAGCGAACGATGCCTACGCGACTCGCCAAGGGCGCGGTCCTCTGGGACTTCGGCCCTACGAACTGACGAACCTTGGCTACCAGATCAACGACGTTGTTTCCGGTATCGCCATGGGCCAGCCGCCCATGCAGATTTTCGCGCAGCAGTTCGGCCAGATCGCTCAGATTTTTCCTGCCGTGACTTCGGGCATCTTGAAGTTCCTGCCGGTCATCGGTGCTTTCACCGTTGCCGTCGTCGCTCCCATCGCGCGCATCAACGCCTTGAACACTTCGATCGAGACCTTCGAAAGGCAGCTTGCGATTTCCGCCGACGGGGCGCTCTACAGCGCGGCTCGCCTCGGTGGTCTTGCGCAGGAGTTGGACGACCTCGGGATCTCGGTGGCCGATGCTCGAACTGCCATTTCGACGATGATCAAGGCCGGTGTCGTGGAAGGGCAGATCAGGGGCCTGGTGCTGGCTGCAGACGATCTTGCTTCGGCCACCGGTATCACCGTGCCCGAAGCTGCGGAGAAGATGGCGAACGCTTTCACCGGGGGCTTCGAAGGGATTCAGGAACTCGACCGCGAACTGAATTTCCTGACCGCGACCCAGTATGAGCAGATCGCCGCGATGTTCGAAGCTGGTGACAGTGCCGGGGCTTACGCTGCGACTCTGTCCGCTCTTGAGGGCCGACTGGATGCCGTGTCCAGCAAGTCCAGTGGGTCTTGGGGCCAAGCGATCGACAACATCGGGACCGCCTGGAACAACTTCATGGCCTACCTCGCCGACACTACGGCGATTGCTCTGGTCATTCGTTCGATCGACGCTCTGGGTGTTGGTCTTGAAAAAGTGACCGGTCTTCTGGTCGCTGCCACCGACTCCAGCCCGAACGTAAACGCCAGCGGAACTCTGGAACAGCAGATCGCGCTTGCCACTGACTCGGAACTTGATGCGCAGATCGCGCAGGCACAGAACTATCTTGAGCAGGCATTGGCCGAGAAGGAAATCGGTGTGCAGGTCGATCCTTTCTTCGACAGCACTTCCATTGACGCTCTCATCGCCGATCTGCAGAAGGAACTGGACTACCTAGCCAAGGTCCGCGCTCTACCGCAGGACCAGAGGGCTGACCCATTCAACCTGCCCGCCGACCCCTACGCAGACTCTCAGCCTGACAAGACTGCCGAACAGTGGGCTTCTCAGATGGAGGCCGTCGAGGCCGCTCATCGAAAGGTCAACGAGGCCACTCAAGAGCAGAAGAAGGCACAGATCGACGTGGCCCGATCGGTCGAAGAAATGCTCGAAAAGATGGAGCAGGAAGCCGAACTGGCCGCAATGACCGCCGAAGAGCGGTTCATCGAGCAAGGCGTTCTCGAAGCCATGAACATCGCGAAAGAGCGCGGTGTGGAACTGGATCAGACCGCTCTGCAGAACCTTCGGGAACGTCTCGGTCTGCTCTACGAAATGCAGAGAACCGAGGACTCTGCCAGCTACGAACGGGACTTCACGGTAAGGCGCTTCTCCGGTGAAGGCGGGCGCGAGGCCGAACTTGTAGCCGCTGCAGTAGAAGTCGCCAAGCAACTCGGCGTCAGTGCTACGGACATTCTCACGGCGATCAGCTATGAGACCGGCGGCACTCTCGACCCGTGGCAGAAAGGCCCGACGACTCAATGGGGCGAGCATCGGGGTTTGATCCAGTGGGGCGAACCTCAACGCGAACAGTATGGTGTGACAGAACTCTCGACCATCGCCGAGCAGATGCAAGCAATCGCTCGATATCTGGTGGACAATGGCGTCATGCCTGGCGACGGCCTGATGCAGATTTATGCTGCGATCAACGCCGGGGATGCTGCTCGTACCGGTGCTACCGACGAGAACAACGGGGGCGCTCCCGGCACTGTTGCGGATAAAGTCAACACGCAGATGGAGGGGCACAAAGCCCGTGCCGAGGGACTGGTCGCCGCATACGCAGGTCTTGCCGACGAGACCGAGCGTCGTGTCGAAAAAGAGAAAGAAGGCGCGGAAGCGTTCGAGCAGCGCAAAGCCGACATGGAATTCGAACTGTCGCAAGCAGGTCTTGCCGAGCGCGAAGCCGCTGTGGCCGAAGCCTTGCGAACCGCTGAAAAGGAGCGTGGCCGCGCGCTGACCGAAGAAGAGCGGGCCGAGATCGAACGCCTAGCTGCGGCCACCTATGATGCGGCAAACGCAGAACGGCTTCGGGGCGAAGAAGGGAAAGCCCTTGAGGCTGAGATCAACCTTCTGCTTGAGCGTCAGGCTTTTCTGCGCGAGCAGATTGCCTACGCGCAGCAGACCGGAGACACAGCGGCAGCATCGACGGCTGAAGCCGAACTGATGAAGATCAACGAGCAGCTTGACGCGGCCAACGCAAAGTCGCTCGCGTTTTGGCAGTCCATGGGCGGGCCGGAGGCCGAGGCTGCGATCCTGGCGCTGCAGCGGACTCAGTTTGAAATGGGGAAGCTGGACGCTCAGTTCTTGATGACCGGCGAAGAAATCAATCAGTTCATCGCCAACTCGGCGACGAATGCCTTCACCAAGTTGGCCGAAGCAATCGCCAACGGTGAGAACGCAGCCCAAAGCCTGTCCGACGCTTTTCGGCAGATGGCTGCGGATATTCTGCTGCAGATCGGCCAGATGATCGTGAAGCAGGCGATCTTCAACGCGATTTCCGGATTGTTTGGCGGCAGCAGCGGGGGCCTCGGCGGCATCATCTCTGGCGGCATCGGGAAGCTGTTTCATACAGGCGGCGTCGTGGGCAGCGGCTCCGGTCCATCGCGCTCGATCAACATGGCCGCTTTTGCGGCGGCGCCTCGCTATCACGAGGGCGGAATCGCCGGGTTGAAGCCAGGCGAAGTCCCCGCAATTCTGAAGCGCGGCGAAGAAGTTCTGACCGAAACCGATCCGCGCCATATGGCCAACGCTGGTGGCGGGGACGGCGGCAGCACGATCATCAACGCGATCGACTCGGCTTCCTTCGTGGAAGAGGCCCTGAAGAGTACCCGTGGGCGGAAAGCGATCTTGAACTTCATGCGAGCCAACCCGTCAGCGGTTCGTTCAGCCCTGGGGGTGTGATTTGCCTGTCAACCTGACCGCGACAAGATTGGTTGGCGGCGCTCCCGTTCTCGGGCGCCCGAGACTTATGCCGCATCAAACCTGGACGATCCCGGTCAACTGGGAAAACGCCGTGACAGAAGAAGTTGCCTACAGGACGGAAATCATCACCAGCCGCGACGGGACCGAGCAGCGCATCGCTCAAAGGGTGAACCCTCGCTACCTGTTCAGGTTCAGCACGCTGGTCGGCAGAGACCGAGCGGCAGAACTGGAACGCCTTCTGTCGAAGCGCCAGGCCAGCAACTACCGGTTCCAGCATCCAAGGGAAACCATCCTCAGCGATCGAGGGCATCCTGGGGCTGCTGGTTTCACGGGGCGATTTGACAGAGAAGCCATGGTTACGGCGGTAACGGATCGAGTTCTGAGCGTCGATGTTTCCGTTCAGGTGAATCCCGGTGTCTACCCCGGCGACTATCTGATCGGCTACTCGCATCCTGCCGCAGACACCTTGCACAACGGCCTTGAGGTTCTGACCCTTCGTCCGAACTGGGCCGATCCGGTTCGCCTGAACTTCATGCAGATGAGCGAGATTCTGGATCTCCAAAAGGGTGTGCGCGACTTCAACACCCCAGAGGTGTTCACCAATCGCCTTGTCCAGTGCGGCTTCATGCTGCGAGACGAAGCGCAGGAGAACCTTATGCGGGGTCTGTTCGAGAGAATGCGCGGCCAGCAGGGCGAGTTCTACATGGTCGATCCCCTGAGCGCCCAGATCGTGCCTTCTGCGAACATACCATTGAACGCCACCAGCATCACCGTTCCCGGTCCAGAAGTTTTTCAGCGGTTCGCGAGCGAAAAAATTTATCGCAACATCGCGATCAGGACGACCAGCGGAACGATCTACCGGAAAGTCTCAAGCATCCAGTTGGTCTCCGGGGACAGCAGGATCGCCTTCGCCAGTCCCCTGCCTCTGATCCTGCTGTCCAGCATCATCGGTGTTCACTGGTTGCTTCGGGTTCGCTTTGCGGCAGACACAATGACGCTGACCTGGACGACTGACACCGTGGCTAGAACTTCCTTCACGCTTCGACCGTTAGAGGAAACCTGATCGTGAGTTATGAAGAATTCGAAATGCGCAGAGCCGAAGGGCAACCGGCCACGCTGTATTTCATTCAGTGGGGCACGGCCTCTTCCAGCTATTTCGCCTACACGGACTCGGACGTTCCGATCACCTTCGATGGGATCACATACGAGCCGACCGTGATCGGGCGAGCCGGGATCGAGGCTTCGGGAAGTCTTGATCGAAAAAGCCTTGAGATCGACATCACGCCTCGGGCCGGGTTTGTTTCCATGTATGCCAACTTCCCGCCGTCGGTGAAGGTCGGTCTTACTATCATGCAAGGCCACGTCACCGATGTAGACCAAGACTATCGGGCGGTCTGGACCGGCGTGGTCAAGAACGTGAACCGCGAGCCGCCTTACGCCAAGATCGTCGCAGAACCTCTGGACAGTCTGATGGCGAAGCCCGGTCTTCGGCGCTATTACATGTATGGTTGCCCCCATGTTCTCTATGACACGAGAAGCTGCAGGGCCAACAAGGAAATCCACAAGCGCCTTCTGACGCCAACCTTCATCGGGGCCAACTTCGTCCGGTTCTCGCCAGGTTGGTCAGGAGCGATCGCTGCCGAGAAATACATCGGCGGGTTCTTGGAATGGACTGACTCCCAGGGAAACACCCAAATTCGAACGGCTGTGAACTTTGGCGCCAACAACAACGAAATCATCATCGGGACGACCCGCGAACTTGATGCCGGTCAACAGATCGCCCTCTACGCAGGATGCAATCGACAGACCGATGATTGCCGGATTCTGCACAACAACTACGTCAACTACGGGGGCCAGCCTTACATCCCGCTGGAAAACCCTGTGGACTTCAAGAACCGCTTCTACTGAGGAACGACCATGGTATTCCCCTTCCTGGCAGGCTTCTTCACGCAGCTTCTTGTTGGCTTCACCCTCATGGTGCTGGCTTTTCTCATCATGCCGAAACCTCGGCAAGAAAGACCTCCGGCGAGCCGAGATCTCGACAATCCGACGGCAGAGGCCGGTAGACCTGTTCCTGTGGTTTTCGGGACGCTCTATGTGCAGGGCGGAAACGTGATCGACTACATGGACAAGGGGAAGCGGGATACGAGGGTAAGGGCCAGATAACTTTTCACGTTTTCCTTGCTTTTCACTCTTTTCTAGGTCTATAACCCTCGAAAGGTGTCCTATGAACGATCGCCCCGTCATCGAAAACCTGATTGTCACGGCAGCAGATGTCAAAGCTGCCGGGTTCTGCATAACGCCAGGCTTAAAGGTATTTCTCGAAGATCGAGGTCTGTCCTTTAAGGACTTCATCCGCGACGGCCTGCCTGCCGAGGTGTTGCTCACTTTCAATGACGCTCACGCGGATCGCGCCGTGGCCAAGGCTCAGGAGCGGATGAGCCGTGGGTAAAAAGAAACAAGAACAGAGAGTCACTCTCTATTACACCTCGATCCAGTACGCGATTTGCCACGGGATTGTTGAGAGGTTTCTTTCTATCAAAGTGAACGACAAGAATATAGTCACCAATCCGGAAACTACCGGAATGGTTACTTCCATCAATGCGCCCGAACTATTCGGAGGCGCGTTGAAAGAAGGTGGACTGGGAGGCAGAATAGCTTGGCAAAATGGTTCCGATGATCAATTACTGGACACATACGTTGCCAGTAAAAAAGGAGAGATCCCATCGAACCTGCCGGGATATCGAGGGATCGCGACTGCGTTTTTCACTGAGCCAGCCGGAGATCCCTCCCAAAGAGGTTTCTACTGGTCAGCCAATCAGCCGATTATTCCTCCGGTTCACTTTGAAGTGACCCGCATTGATCGAAGCTGGCGACCGGACATTGCCGCGATCTTTCGTAGCGACAATGCTCCCGCCTCAGTCACTTACGATCTAAGCGAGTCCTTCCCCACTTATGAAATAGGAACGCCAGGATTTCCTGGCGGAGGGCAATTTCATCCCGCCATTCTTACCATTGGACCGTTTGATGAAAACCGCAACATAGTCGCCGGTCCTTCTGGCGCGAATGCGGATGACAGATTTTTCTTCAATGGAGTTTCTTACGGAACCCTGAACTTTGTCACCTATCCCGCAGGTACGGTTTTCTTCAGTCTTCCCGCCGGATCGACTGTGGCAGTTCGAGTGAGAGACATTGCGCTCAACGAATGTGGCGCGACCGGCAGCTTGGTCGCAGTCGCTACGGGTTTCGAAACATACGACATGAACCCGGCGCACATCATCAGGGAGTGCCTGACAAACAGCGTTTGGGGCCTCGGCCTGCCTGACATCGCGCTAGACATGGACATGTTCGAGGCTGCAGCCGAAACGCTATACGACGAACGCTTTGGGCTTTCGATGATCTGGTCGCAGCAGGCCGAAATTCAGGAGTTTGTTGGCGAGATCCTGACTCACATTCAGGCCACCTTCTACACAAATCCAATGAACGGCAAGTTGTCCCTGAAGTTGATCAGAGACGATTACGATCCCAACACCCTTGACGTTCTGACTCCCTCAAACAGCCGAGTGACTTCGTTCAAGCGCCGCAGCCCTGCTGAGGTGACAAACGAGATCGCAGTCACTTGGACGAACCCGGTCAGTGAAAAAGAAGAAGTCGTGACGCTTCAAAGCCTCGGCTCGATTGTCGCAAACAACGGAGAAATTGTTTCCGACAACCGGAACTACTATGGGGTCAGACGCGCTGAATTGGCCGCAGAACTGTGCGCCCGAGATCTGGCGGCTTCGACCGCGCCTCTGTCCAACGCGGAAGTCGAAGCCGATCGCTCGTTTTCAAGAATGGTTCCAGGTGATGTGGTCAAGCTGACCGATCCCGAAAACGGCGCCGTAGAAGTGATCATGCGAGTCATGAAAGTTGACTACGGTCAGCCAGGCGCTTCTCGAATCCAGTTGTCCTTGACCGAGGACATTTTCTCATATGCGAAGCCGAGAGTGCAGTTGCCTCCGACAACACTCAATCCGATCGGCTCCAAGCCTCCGGAAGCCCCGTCTTCAGTCGAGCAAATCACCATCAACACGTTCATGTATTTGAACGCATCCTCCGGCCTTGAGGATTTGGTTGAGCCTGAGACCCAGGTCGGTTTCATCGTCACGACCGAAAACTCCGATACCTTCAACGTCGAAATCTTTCAGGAGGAAACGCTCTCTACCGGGGCGACCTCTTTCGAGAGTGTGGCTGAACTGTCCTTGACAGGAAAAGCCATTCTTCCAGATGGGCTTGCGGCTGAAGTGCAAACAGTAATGGCTCTACCACAACCCGAGGCAGGAATGCGACCGACGGTCGGTGGCTTCGCTCTGATTGGACCAGAGGGCATTCCCGAAGACCTTCACGAGTTTGCGCTGATCAGTGATTATGACCCATTGACCGGAATGTGGACTCTTGATCGCGGCATGATGGATACCGTTCCTCGGCAGTGGCCTGATGGCACGCCGGTAAGATACATCGAAGACATCGACCGAGTAATTGCTCCCGTGGAAGCTGATACCGGAGTCTCCGAGGATTATCGCATCCACACAAGAACTTCTTTGGGCTTGCTTTCGGATAGCCGAGCGCCCGTGGTTTCCTACACACCGACGGATCGGCTATATGCTCCGAGCAGACCCGCAAACGTGCTTGTGGCAGGTCAAGCCTTCGGAATAGTGGATGGGACCGGCCTCTCAAGTATCAGCGTAAGCTGGTCCAACAGAAACCGGCTGACAGAGGACTCTGTTCTGCTGAAATGGAACGAAGCTTCCGTGACCCCCGAAGTTGGGCAGACGACAACGGTAAGGCTGATTGACCAAGACACCGGATTGACCATAAACAGTTATTCTGGACTGACCGGACCCTCTTACAGTTTCCCTGCATCCGCTAGAGGGTCGGCCAATATAATTCGAGTGCAAGTTATTTCTGTCCGAGACGGATACGAATCGATCCAAGGTCACGAAGTTATCCTTGGGTTCAATGACGGATTGCGTGTGAGCGAAGAAAACAACGACCTACGCGGCACCGAAGTCGGTGATACACGCCAAACGGAGGACTGAGACATGGCCATAAAGCGCATTACCGATCTGCCAGTGGCATCGACGCTCACCGGAAGCGAACTTATCGAAGTCTCCCAGGTCTCAACGACAGTCGTGAGGACTGCTGCAACGATCAGCGCGCAAGCCTCCGACAACAGCTTCAATGACTCGGCTTCCGGGTTTCTGACGGCTGGTTTTGCTTTGGGCGATCGAGTTCGCGTCTCTGGGTTTACTGGAAACGTAGCGAACAACATTCTCGTCGGCACGATCACCGCACTCACGGCGGCAAAAATGACCATCGGCGGAACAGATGGGGATGTCATCGTTGACGATGCCGCAGGCGAGAGCGTGACAATCGTCAAGTGGACAAGCCGAAGGATTCAAGCCGACGATCTTGCCTCTGGCACACCTCCAACTGAAAGCCTAATTGTTGCCGTGGGGGATGAGATCACACCGATCACGGTCGGGACTGCCAGAGTGACTTTTCGGATGCCTTACGCAATGACCTTGACCGCTGTCAAGGCGTCCCTGACCTCCGCGAGTTCATCGGGCACTCCGACCATCGACATCAACGAAAATGGCACTTCCATCTTTTCAACCAGGCTGACAATCGACGCGACCGAGCGGACTTCACAGACTGCTGCGGTGGCGGCTGTCATCTCGGACCCCAACCTTGCGGACGACGCGGAGATGACGATCGACATTGACGTGGCCGGGACCAATGCAGCCGGACTCAAAGTGACACTGATCGGGTTCAAACCATGAGCATG
>JACCDR011406699.1_pt1 | contig 12442 bp, 14 predicted proteins | sample 7446431 | NCBI WGS metagenome assembly JACCDR01 (sample SAMN15323443, study PRJNA562643) | freshwater metagenome | isolation source: river surface water | place: USA:Blue River Watershed | collected 2017-08-17
CTGGCTTTGGGAAATGGCCGCTTACAAGTTGACTGGCGCTGATGCTGGAAGCATGGCAATGGTTGCCGCGTTTGAAGATATACGCGGGATTCTTCGGCGACCCAAGCCGGAATGCTGGCCCTGGATTCCAATTGCAACGGCGCCTGCGCATAAAGGGCCTAACGTGATATAGGCGACTTTGCCGATTAATCTGCACAACATTTAAGCAATGCTGCGATTCGGACGAAAGAAGCAACAGCGCGACCCGCGCGTCATGGCGCGGGCACGCGATGCTACGGCGGCGGCTCTGACTGCTGCTGGCGTGGAGCCGCGCGAAGACCCGGACCAGCGCACGGTGTGGCGCCTTACGTGCGACCTCACAGACTGCAAAATCGCCTGGACATGCACACCCAGGCGCGGCTATGTCACGTATCGCGTTACCGATGCTTCCGGGGAGCTGGTGATGCAGGGCACGCCAAAGACGATAGCCGCAGCGTTTCAGCGGTTGATGCCAGAGGTGCGCCGGGCGCCCCGCAAAGACATGCAGCACTACAGCGCCCGGGACGAAGCAGACGCAGCAGCGGCGCAGGCGGCGGTCACAAAATAAAGCAGCCCGCCATATTGCACATGGGGGCTGCCTTTGGTGGCCGTTTGGCCTGCTCTGCTGCAACGCTTGAAGTATAAGCTGGAAGGCTTATACAGCGCTATACAGCGCTATACATTGCTAGCTTTAGCGCGCCCGCACAGGCCGCAGAATGTGAGCCGGCCGCAACGTAGGCGCTCGTTTGTTCTTGGCATCGTGCAGGATGATCTGCCAGCCGTTGGCCGCCTCGTACTTTTGCACCACGCGGCCGGTGCCGCTGATGACTTTGCCACGCAAGCTGCGGCTGTAGTGGTAGACGTTGGGCTCTTTGATGTCCTCAATCTTCATGGTCGCCTTCAGGTTATGCCCGAGTCGGGCGGGAGACAAACCAGTAGGATAGACACGCGCCGGCCTGGCAAAACACCCAGTTCATAGCCATTTTGCCCAGGTCAATCGTCTGCTGGGTGTCGAGCTTGGTTTCCTGCAGCGCAAGCACAAGCGTGATGCTGATGGCCAGCGCGCAAGCGGTCAGAGCAACGGTGGCCGCTGGCCTGATGGTGCGGCGCAGGGCTTCCACAAGCACGAAGGCCCATCCCCACCAGCCGGCCGCTTTGATCTCATCTGCTTCCAGCTTGTCGGCTTCGTGCGCCGCTGCCAGGGCTGCAAAGCGACCCGTTTCGATCTGGGCATCGCCTTCGATCATCGCAACGTCAGACCGGCCCGCCGCTTCGGCTTTGGCTATCTCAAGGTCCGCGCCACGAACTGCCAGCGCGTGGGCCAGCTTGTCCCTCTCAAGCTGGTGGTCTAGGCTTTTTGCCTGTAGATCGGTCTTGCGATTCATCCACGCAAAGGCGCCGCCTATCAGGCTGCCGATTGCAGACGACCCCAGCAGGGACAGGATGGCTTCGATCATTGCACTTCCAGGGTGAAAGGTTGGCCGCCCAGCCAAGCGTGAAATTCACTCAGGGCTGACCCGCTGACAAGCCCCGCGCGCTGCATGAGTCCGAACCTATTGCGCAGCCGGCCAAAACGTCTGCAGGGGGCGATGCAGCCCCATAGCTGCGCCTGCCAGCCTAGATCAACGTTGCCCGCAAGATTGGCCGCGTGTATGAGGATCGCACTGCGGCCAGGCACGTCACGGACGTGGTACACCCGCCCAAACTTTGGCGATGTGACCATGCGGCACTGGTAGGCCCCTGTCGGGATGCACGAGCGCTGCACCAGGTTGTCGCGCCAGGGAAGCTCTGCGGTCAGCAGTTGCCGTGCGCCAAAAGTCATCCGTCCAAACGTGCCCTCGTCAGTGGCGGGCATGCGGAGCAGCTTGACAACGTTCACGGCTTTGCCACCGAAGGCGCCGCAGGGATTGATGAGCGAATGGCGTTGAAAGTAATGGCCGCTTCGTACAGAACCGCCAAAAATGCGCCAATCACCAGCAGCCCAGAAACGACCTTTGCAACGTTCCCAAGTTGCGTAGATGGCTTTGCCGCATGAATTTTTTCGTTGACCTGCCGCACCTGCTCATCAACATAATCGCGCGTGGCCAGCGTGGACAGCGACTGCTGAACACCTTTGACGTTTTCGTTCAATTGCGCGATCTGGTCCATGACGTTCCCAAGGTGGATGTCCAGTTCGCCTATGGTTTGTGCTGGCCGCCTTTCGCTCACATTTTCCTCACAATTTGTTACTTCCGCTACTACAAAGGTTTGTGGGTTGCAGGCCGCCGAAGCAGCATCCACAGGGCAATCGCAATAAACATCACGCCTACAGCGCCCAGGTCAAAGCCAGCTTTTGCTGAACACATCGCCTGACCGACTGGCACCGGCCACGGCTCCACCGCATACCAAGCGCTGCAAATGACGGTCTGCATTTGCTCCCACGTCCAGACTAGAGCGACCATTCGGACGGCCCAGTGCCGCACCAGCCCGTCAATGATCCACACCAGCGCCATGATGGCCATAGCCCCAAGCGCCTTGGAGAGCAAGCCCCGCAACTCTGGCGGGGCTATTTCCCATCCATAGTGACGCAGCAGCGCAACCGCCAGCATGGCAAGCGCGACGCTCCAAGCGTCACAGCGGCTCTTTCGGTCCACCGCCGCCGCCGCCATCCAAAGAGTCGGCCAGCTTGCGCAGCAACCCAGCTAGGCGGGCTCGTATGCTGTCCATCATGATGCAGTCTCCAAAAATTTGCCCGGCCCGATGTACTGGGTGCCCCATGCTATGGCGCTGTAAAAACTGGTGCGGTCCATCGTGTTCAACGTTTTGCCGCCGTGGAACCAGTTGAGCCACAGGCCGCGGACACCAAGGTCACGGCACGGCCTGATGCGCCCCGGCTGCGGCGCCACGCGCGCTACTGGGCCGGCGCGAAAAACCATGTTCGTGCGCTCGTATGCCAGCCGGCCATCGATCCATGTCCGCAACGCGCCGTCAGCCACAAAGCCTGGGTTAGCGCGCAGGATCGTGTTGAGCATCATCTCGGTTTCTATGCAGTACCAATAGCCAGGGTACAGCACGCCACCCAGGCCGCCGCGCTGGCCCCAGCGCTCCATCATGCTGTGCTGCTCTGACCCGTAGTTGTGGCCCGTCGGGTTCTGGTAGTAGTAGTCGTACAGGTGATGGCCCACCGCAATGCCGCCCTCGTCAGGCCCGCCCAGGCCTGCATCGCAGTCATACCAACTGCCGCGATCCTGCCACCCATAGGGCCCTCCCGACGTTCCGCTGACCCCGCCCCACGCGGTGGAGTGATCCGGCCCAATGCCAAACTTGCCAGCGCCCGTGGTCCATACTAGCGCCTTCCCGGCTTCGTGCCGCACCTGCTTGCGGTGCCCCAGCGTCGGTGTATACGGTGCGCCGAGTCGAAAGTAGTACCGCACGAAAATGCGGTCCAGTCGGCCGAAAAGATGCTCTGGCAGGTACAGCATGCCGTTTGCCGCCAGCGTGCCGTTGGAGCCAACCACCGAACCGTCCACAACGCCAGGCACTGCATCCATGCGCAGCCGGATGGCGCCGACGCTAGGCGCCAGCGGCTGAAAACCCTCGCCCCGGTAGCTGCTGCTGACCAATGACCAGTTGGTACGGTCTTCGGATGACAGAATCCACTTGCCGAGCCCGCGATGCGGCAACTTTTTCAGATCGGTGGGCCCAGTTTCGTAAATTGCCGGGTCGAAGTGCGCCTCGTCACTGTGGTTGATCGGGTCAGGCAACACGAAGTCAGCCAAAACCGTTCCGTCCACGTAGTCGTGCCGGCCAATGATGCCTTCACCAGCGCCGTGTTGCACGGGGTCGCTGTTGAGCGGCGGGTCCAGCAAGTAGATCGGTATTGTTGTGTCCGTCCCGCTGTAGTGATACGTGACCGTGACGTGCAGCGTGGCGGTGATCACCTCTCGCTCGGGACGCGCGAACTCCAAGAAAAGCGGCGGTGTGTATTGCGCTGCTGCTGTCGCGGGGCGGTGCGTTTGTGGGTCCACGGCAGCGACACACCAGGCGGGTAGCGTTTCGGTGCCGCCGTCTTTGTACACAACATCGAGCAAAAACGTTTCTCGGCCGCCGAGCTGGCGCGGCGCGCGCGGGACCAGCAGCAAGGCCAGCCACCGATGTTGAGCCTGGCAGTACCGCACAACGCGCGTGACATCAGTGGCGTAGCTGCGCGCATTTTGCAAGGCGCCCTGTGGGTCTGTGGCAATCACGGCCCACGGCGCCGTGCCGTAGCGCACGCCATTTGCATCGAGCCAATCCCCGCCGCTTCGGTCCCACGGCCAGCCGGCCGCGCAATCAACGTATGCAGCCGTTGGGCCGTACACGTCGTTCTCGTGCGCAGCGCCGCCGACAAGGCGTGACGGTATTACAGACGTTGCTACCGGCTGGAATAGCAGGCGCTGGCCGTTTCGGTAGCGGGAGCTGGGCGCAGGGGGCTGGACAGGCGCTGGTGGCGGTGCCGGTGGCGGCTGCACGGGCGGTGGCGCAGGGGGCGGCTCTACCGGTGGCGGTGCTGGTGGCGGTGCAGTCACAGGCTGCAGAGCGGCCAGGGCGGCCAGGTAGGCCGTCGCCCAGTCACGTGCGCTTGCGGCCGGAGTCGTCTGTGTGCGGCCGTACCACGCGGCAAACGCTTCAACCCAATCAGCCGATGCGGCGGCGGGGATAGCCTTTGCCCCAGTTCTGGCCCGCGCGATTGCTTTTTCGCGCGTGTGCGTTTTGGTCACGCGCCGCAGGCAGGCGACAAGCAGCGGCCACGGCACGTCACCAGCCGCCAGGCGCGCAGCGTGCGTCACCGCTGCGGCTTGTGCGGCTGTGGTCGTGCTGGTCAGGGGGATGGGCAGCATTGCTCAGGCGTCCGGCCGGCTTGCCCAGTAGCTTGCAGCTCTCTCGGCGCGGGGGTAAGCGGCTTGCATCACAACACGACCTCAAAAGGCTCAGGTGGAAGCGGCGTTGTTGCATCGCTGTCCACTATCGTCGCGTTGATGCCGGAATAATGGCTGCACCATTTGACCGTCAGGCTGCCCGATATGGCGCGGTCGAAAGTGAGCGTTACTACGTTGCCGCTGCACGAGGCGCCAGATGCCGTGATCGCACCAGAGCCATCGGTACAAGTCCACCCCAGCGTCGGAGTGGCGCCGTCATTCAGCGACCCGGACCCGCCCGCAAAGGTCAAAACTGCGGTGCTTGTTGCTTTGCTGCCTGAGATGTAGGCCTTTGCTCTGCCCGATCCAAAGGCGTGGCGCTTGAACACGGCAACAACAGCATCCTTCTGCCCCTGAGTCCAGAAATGCACATTGTCCGACCCGCCATCTCCGACAGGCAGGTGCGCCAAACTACCGCCCATTTCAAAAAGATCAGGCCGATCTGCAACGGCCTCTATCAAGGCGTAGCGAATTTGATTTACGTTGTTGTCAGCGACAACGCCGACTCGCCCAATTACCATGAGCCACAGTTTGCTTGTCCATCCTGTGCGAGCCTTGAACGTTTCCCACATCAAGATAAGAGCCGCTTTGTACTGGGCCTTTGTAACTCCACCAGCTGCGTCTTCTTCCCCTTGATGCCAGATGGCAAAATTAGGCTCGGTTTGCTGGGTGTGGGCATAGGCGACCCACTCTGCAAATGCAGATGTGACGTTTGTGCCCGGATTTAGAGGGTGCCACGCCCCATGCCGGCCGTCCGTACTGCCGGCCGTATTAAAATACAGGTACGACGCGCCAACCGATCTGCCACCCATTGCGACCGGCGATGAGTACGTCGCCCCGAGGTCTTGCAGCAGAGCCCACAGCCAAGATTTTTGTGTGACTGTCGTATTTGTCCAAGCGTTTGATACCAGGCTTCTGGTGGCAGATAGTGTAATGTCGTTCCCGCGCCCGTCCGCATTACTTTGACCGCCGCGCGTTACGACAACCCCCAGGCGCACGTTTGTCACTGTTGCCGCTGCTGTCCCCTGCCCCACAACTCGCAACACCAGTGAGCCGGCACCCGCAGATTGACCGCTCAGCGCACCAACTAGATAACCGTTCGCGTCGGTTGTGCCTATAGTCGCGTATGCGCCACCGTTAAAAGACGCCTCAATTGCGCGATTTGCCGCAGAAGCGCAGACAATCCGAATGCTGCCAATTGCCGGGCTGAACGAAGACAGCCTAAATGCTTGATTTGAGATCGGCGAGTAAACCGATATTTCGTTGGCGCCATACCTTGCTTTTGCAAGGGCAGAAAGCCTTGGCACCAATGTTCCGCTTACGCCTATTTGCGCGGTATTGAGGTACTGACCCGCCACAATCACCGCAGCGTATGCACGACCCCGCAGCGGGCTTGCTGCGCCCCACAAACGCATGGGCGTTGATGTTGCTGACAGCGTGGCGGGTGAATTTGCGTGCGACACGCCGCCAGCCCAGCCGTGAGCGTAATCCTGCGTCGAAGACGGGCCAAACTGGTCTGCATACGCTATCTTTATAGTCGGCAGAGTTGTAGGGCGAACACTGGCCACCGCGATGTCTTGCGCATACCAGCGCGCGTTACCTGGATCGCTTAGCAAATATATTGACGATCCGCCATTATTAGAAAACAAGTTGGCGCTTGTGGAACCTACATCAGAATCCAGCGACATCAGCGTCACGCCGGGATTCAGAGTTACACTGATGCCTGTGTCATAACCTCGCTGTGTTGCGCTCTGAGCAGAGTCTTGTGTGCCTTGCGAAATACCAGCAAATGCTGGAGAAGTAGGCAAGCTCACATCCAATAGGACGCGGCGCGTTGCATCAGTAATTGCTGCCGGATGGCCCACTGCAGATTCTGAAGCCAACACTTGGTTGTACGGTGTTTCGACGAATAGCCGCGCCCCGGCCGCCCATGCGCTTGCCTCTACACCGCCCCCATTAGGCGCGGTATAAAGCTGGCCGTCTGTATGGGGGTACAGGTCTTGGAATACTCCAGAGCCATATCCACGCTCGACCCGCACCGTTGCTCTGGCCGCCACTCTCCACGCATCTACTAGGTATGCGGTGCTTACGGCCAGCGCAACGCCAGAAATGCCGTCCAGCGTTAGAGGCGGTGGATCGGCGCCAATCGCGCCCCGTAACACTCTCAACGGCAGCGGCATCAGGCCCCCGACAAGCTGTAAGCGGCGGTGCCGGCCACGCGAGACAGCACCACATAGCCGATGGCATTGCCGGCCAGCGTACGCGTGAGCGTGGTGGTGCCGCCGTTGAGCGTAGGTCCGCCGCTGACTGCAAAGCTGACGGTGCCGCTGGCCGGCAAGAACACCGCTGCGCCGTCGCTCACGGCCCACGCTGTTGCAGCATTGATGGTGTAAGTCTGTGTGCCGGCTGCTATGCGCATCGTGTTCGCCATTGCTGTCGTGAGCGTCAAGCTTGCGGTGTCGGGCACAGCAGCGCCAATCGGATTCCCGTCCGCATCCAGCAGCACCCCGCCTGATGTTTGCGCAACCACAGACACGCCGCCTGCGGTGGTCTGGGCGGTGGTGAGCGGCGTATTGATGCGCTGCGCAGCCGTGGCGCCTTGGACGTACACCCCGACGCCAGCGCCAAAGGCTGCGTTGTTGTTCTGGTAAACGCACCCGATGTCAATTGCTGTCCAACGCGCGGCATTCATCTGCTGCGTGGCGTCAGACTGCCGCAGGTAGCGCGTGCCGGCCGTGTCCACGAAGTTGATGGCAGTGCCGGTGCCGCCCGCGCTGCCGTTGCCGCTGAACCACACTTGTGTCTGCAGCGTGTCGCCAGCCGCGCCGCCGATTTGGAGCCAGTTGTTTGCGTTGTTCCAGTTGTTGCCGTAGGCCCGCACGTTGCACACGACGCCCGAGCCGTAGGCGACGAGGCACGGCGCACCGCCGCCGATGGCGCCAAAGGTGTTGCCCTGCACGTTCAGCGTGCCGCTGAAGTAGATGCTGGCCAGCGAAAACGTGTCGGCGTAGTTGTCGCGCAAGTCGATCACAGGCGAACCCGTAGGGGCGCCACCGCCGATAGCTGAAGCGGTGCCGATGAACTTGCAGTCCTCCACGACGATGTTTCGCGCCGCGCCGCTGTGCGACAGGGCGTAAGTGCCCGCAGCGCCTGCCGTGTTGGTCAGCGTGATGCCACGAATGGTGACATCCAGCGCAGTGCTGAAGCTGTCGATCTGGCACAGGTAGCGCTGTCCGCCTGTGCTGTCCATGCGAATGTGCGAACCATCGCCGTCGATGGTCAGTTTGCCGATGACCGCACGGCTGGCAAACACTATCGGAAATGCTGGCGTCGGCGTCACCCCGAAGTCGAAGCGCTCGATCACCAGGCTGTCTACCGTTGCCAGCGTGCCTTGGCCGCCCACGCGGATGGCGTAGCTGCCCAGCGCGGGCTGGCCGCGAACGTTGCGGATGGTGACATCGCGGAAGGTCGAAGGAATGCCGGCCGGGGCGTCAAGGTAGACGTAGGTGCGGGCTGCCTGCGTGGCCTGAATGCCATCGATCAGCACGCCGCTGATCTCATCGGCAGGGGCACCGCCGTACACCGCAACAACGTCAACGCCCGTGCGGTAGCAGTGGACATCGCGCACCGTGAAGCCAATCAGTGGCCCGTTGTCCATGTCGCCGTTGGTCGGGTTGAACTCCTCATACCCGGTGTTGTCGCCCGTGTAGGCCAAGAAGTCGTCGGCCGTGGTGCCCATGATGTTCTGGTGCACGATGTCCAGGCCGAAGCCGATACCCTGGATGGCCGCCGATGCGCCGTAGATCGTCAAGTCTACGAACCGCGCGTGCTGCAGGTTGCCCCAATAGATGGCGTACTTGATGCCGTCGAGGAAAGTGACGTTTTCAACCCGCAGGGTGCGCACCTTGTTGAAAAGGCAGGTGTGGGCGTTGAAACCATAGTCGGCCTGGTTGAGCTGGCCGTTGTAGTCAATGGTGCCGTCACCGGTCAGCGTGATGTTTGCATCGGCGCGTTGAATCGTCATGCTGCCAGCGCCGGCACCGACGCCGCTGGTGTTGCCGGTCACTTCGACCACAAGCGTCGTGGTCGTGGGCACCGCCTTCACCTGGAAAATACCCAAGTAGCGCCGCGTGGTGTCGCCCTTGATCAGCGCATACTGGCCCACCGTCAGCCCGTGGGCCGCGCCGCAGGTCACCGTGGCGTCGCGCAGGCCGGTCAACGCTGGGCTGGTGGCCGCATCAGTGATGCTGCTCACCGACACTTTGGCGCCCACCCAGTTGGCATTGCGGAACATTGGCACGTTCGAGCCCGACAAGTGCGTCATGTTCAGCAGGTGCAGCCCGGCCGACACTTCCAGCGTGGTGTTGCTGTGCAGGGTGTGCGTGCCGGTCACTGCTGCCACACCCTGGCCCACCAGAACCACATGGCCGCCAGCCGCAGTCAGGGCCGCCTGGATGTCCGTGCTGTTTGCTTGGGCCACTGCCAGCGTTTGGGCGCTGGTGTCAAGGCGAACAACAGCCTGCCCAGCCAATGCCGCGCGCATGTTTGCCCACGACAACTTGTTGTTGTCAGTGCCGCGCCGAACGGGGAACTCGTCCGCGTCTTGCGGCGGTGTGCCGTTGGTCAGGTCTGAGATTTTCGTGTCAGGCATGGTTATTCCAGTAGCAGGCGGCTGCCGTCTTCCATGAGGATGTAGCCGGTGCCGTCTTCAAGCAGCAAGCCAGAATCCACTGATGGCGGAACGCTGCCGCCAAAGCCGCCAAGCACCGCTGTGCTCGGCAACCGCAACGCGAGCGCCAGCGTGAACATCAGTCGTAGGCGGCCACAGCGCCGCTGGTCAGGGTGTAGGCCGTGAACGGGCCAAACAGCACGATGCCGGCCGGGATGGTCACGCCAGTCAGCGAACCCGTCGCCCAGGTGCGAGTCAGCGACGAAAACACCGTGTCGGTGATGCACTGAATCTGCTTCACATTGACGCCGGTAACGGGCGTGGTGTTCGTGGTGTACCGCACCGGGCCCGAGCCGTTGACATCGGCCACCCTGTCGCCGCCGTTCTCGTCAACGCGGCCATGAATCCTGTCCATACTGTGCCCTCACGCATGCGCCGTGGCGGCGCGTGTCTTGGCGCGAGGATATGGGTGGGGTTAGGGGCGTTTTGTGGGCGGTGGCGGGTCAGATCGTGCAGCCGTCGTGCAGGCGGCGCTTGGCCTCAAGGTAGGCGGCGTGGGCTTCTTCTGGGGTTTGGAAGTAGCCCAGGCTCTGCGGCCTTCCATCTACTTGTATGCGGGCTTGGTACTTGCGGTTCTTGGGGTGCAGCGTGACGCCCAGCAGACCCGTTTTGTTGTTGCGGTGCGCATTGCGCTGGTTCTCCATGTTCTGCCGGTGAGTGGCTTCGCGCAGGTTTGAGAAGACGTTATTGGACTTTGATCCGTCCGCGTGGTCGATGTAGCCTTTTGGCCATTCCCCAGTGACGTAGAGCCAGGCCAGTCGGTGCGCTGCATACAGGTAGCCATCAACAAAGACAGTCGCGTACCCGCTGCGCCTTGGCTCTCTTGCCGCTTGCTGTCCCGGGATTGCTCGACCTGAGCGAAACACGCGCCAGAAAAAGGCGCCTGTCTGCGGGTTGTAGCTGAGAACTTCGCGCAAACGCGCGGCGGTAAGATCGGCTTTAGCCATGAAGCACCTCGAATGCTGATTGGTCAGGGGCCGGTCGGTGCGTCCAACACCTTCAGGCCCCGTTTATTTTCACTGGATGCGCGTACAGTGTCCAGACCCCCACGAATGTTGCTTGCGCTCAACACTCGCGCCGCTACAGTCGCGGCATGGTCTACCTGTTCCTTGCGGCGTTCGCGGTCTTCGCCCTCATTGCGTGGGCGCCCCAGCAACTTCAGCAGGCAGTGCTGGGCCTTGCCTGGGTTGCTGGGGCTGTGTCAGCGCTTGTAGCCATCATCGCAGCCATCGCGCGCTAGGCTGGCGCCTCGGCCCGCCGCTGGACCGCTTCGTTTAGCCGCTTCATTGCCTGCGTGATTTGTTCTTCGATGGCGGTGATGGCCTCGCGCGGCGCATCGTTGGCCAGCAGTTCACGCTTGCGGGCGCGCAGCCGGCGCACCTGGCGCTCCGTCACGTTGGCGACCGTGATGAGCGCAACCTCCGGGTTCTCGTCCCGGTACTGGCGGGCCTCTTCAAGCCGGCCATCCTTCGCCAATCCCTTCATCTGGGCTTCGTGCGCGTTGATGCGGTTCAGGCTCTCGTAGAAGCGTGAGGCTTGGCCCGTTGGCCCGTCAGCATCGCCAACAAAGCGACCCACCAGCGGGATCTTGTACAGCGGCAGCGTTTCGCCTGTGGCCGTGGCCGTGGCGGTCTGCTCCACCTTGCTCAGTTCGCGGCCCACACCGCCCGTCACCTGGCCCCACAGGTAGTCGATCTGGTCCGGTGTAGGGCTCAGGGTGCCACGGGTGTACTCAGTGCCGCCTGACATGATGTTGATGGCCTCAGACAGCCACTTGGCCGGCGCGCTGGCGGTGTCCTTTGCCAGAAGGTGGCCGGGCGTGGTGCGGTCCATCGACTCTTTGGCGATGGGCTTGCCCGTCCAGTCGCGGTTTTCGGCCAGGGCCACCAGCGGGTCCAGCGCGGTCGGCGTGATGGTTTGCAGGCTCATGCCAGCGTTGCCGATGGGGTTGAAGGCGTCGGCAAAAAGCGCGACTAGGCCGGCCAGCCGCTTGCCCGGGTCTTTGAAGCCGCTTAGTACAAACTCGGTGGCTTCACGGCCCACGCCAGGGATGACGTGCCAGCCCAGCGGCATCGGGATGCTGATGTACTCCTTGCCGCCTGCCAGCGCACCGATGGGGATGACCAAGCTGCGCTCACGCACAAAGGGTGGCGGTTCATCTTCATCGAAGCCCGCGGCTGCCAGGGCCATGGCCTGCATGGCGCCCAGGGCCATGCCGCCGTAGATGATCTTGCGGCCCAGGCCTGACAGGCGCATGCCGGCGCCCTCGCCCTCGAACATCACGTCGCCCATGCGCGCGGTGCCCTGCATGGCTGCGTTGAAGAAGGCGTACACCGCACCGGCCTGCATGCCGGCCTGCCCCTTGCGGTTGAAGTTCACCGTCAGGTTCTTGGCCAGGCTGGCGGCGCGCTGCTTGGTCATGCCGCCGTCAAGCGCCACCTTGTAGGCTGACAGCCGCACGGCGTTTTCCATGGCCAGGTTGTAGTCGCTCAACCAGTCGAACAGCCACGTTGCGCCCTTCTGGGCCTGTGCCAGCGGAACCTTCAAGTTGCCGTTGGCCGTGAAGACCTTGCCCAGCGGCGAGTCCATCCAGGCGGTCGGGTCAATCTCGCGCTTGATGGCGTTGGCGCGGTCTTCGCTGGTGCGGAACAGGTCGCGGAAGCCGGTGGCGCCGCCCTCGTTCTGGAATTCCTCCCACAGCGCGGACCATGGCGAAGTCGCGGCCTTGCCCTGGCGGGCCTTGCGGGTGTCGGCGTAC
>JACCDR012323306.1_pt1 | contig 12442 bp, 20 predicted proteins | sample 7446431 | NCBI WGS metagenome assembly JACCDR01 (sample SAMN15323443, study PRJNA562643) | freshwater metagenome | isolation source: river surface water | place: USA:Blue River Watershed | collected 2017-08-17
GGGCGGTTGGGGATTTTATTTTACCGATGGTGAAGATGTAGCAGCACAGCATATTTCCGGTAAGGGGTCAATACGTGAGTTCATAATCCCTAATGGGCCTTATTTAGATTTAGACGAGTATGTGGACCCTTATGAGTTACAGCGCATTTTACGTAATTTAGAAAAAGCTGGTGTGGATGAATCCGAATTGGATGAATTCCGCGAAAATTTTATAGAAGATGAGTCATATATGGCAGATACCACTTATGAAGATATTTACACATGGGTCGGTTATGCTTTGGATTCTAGAAGAAATGCTTCTATGTTTTTTTCCGATATGGGTTACGTGGGAAACAAGTTTGCCGATAAGACCGATTCAGACGTAACTAATTATGTGGTTTACGATGCTGATAGCATCAGATCGCAATAATATTTGTTGAATTGTGATAATTAATACTGTATACTTTCTAATCCCAAGAGGTTAGACTATGACAGTTTTTCGTTATTTTTCATATACGATAACCAATAAAAACGGAACATCTTTTATCTCAGAAACTGATGGTATCATTTATGATGATGGTGTCACTGAAATGTTTAAGGAACAAGCGGTTCAATTGTATAAGCACATGTATACCCAATGTGATTTTTGGATTATTGTAAATGAACCAAAATTTTGGATAGCTAGAACTGACTATTTTACTACAAAAGATTATACGCTGATGGAACTTTTACAAATTATTGCCGCTACCTTACGTGATAACGGTGGCGTGCAGATAAAGAGTGCGGAAGAAAAGGCGTTTGTTTCACGTTCAGCTAAAGCAGTTCTTGATATTCTAACCCAATTACAACCAAATTTGGCAGCATCTGGATGTTTACAGATGTTATTAGACGATGAGACCCCACTTAGTAAAAAGATTAAGGAATACTATGTTCCATTTTAAACGTCGCCCAGATAAATTAACTCTTCTAGTAGTGGATTATATAAACTCGGCGTTGCCTGAACATATACGATGCGGTGTGGCGGATAATGGTAAAAGTTTACGAATTTTCGGTAAACTTAAAAATGTAAACATCGAATTTGATGGTGACAATAATAAAGTTTTAGAGTTAACCGACGATGATAAACAAAATATCAATATGTCTGTCATTGTTCCCTCTCTCAAAACTCTAGATGCACAACTAGAGCAATTACATTCATCCATAAAAGAAACTTTATCCAAATTAGAATAATAGAATAAATATATCCAAAGAGGGTAATTCTATGAAACTCAATGCTATTATGGAATCCCAACTACAAGAAGTTCGTCGTTGGACTGGCCGTGGTGGGGAAGAAAGATATGATTCAGACTTTGCGGACTATCTAAGGGATCGCTGGAGCGAAGATTATATTTCAGTTTACGATGCTTTGGATGGTTATGCAGGGCAAGACGACTGGTATGACATTGCTTCTGACGCAGCCGAAAAAGCTGGTTTTGCGGATGATATTCAAGACCTAAAGATCAGTAAAAATAATTCGGAGTCATTTCGTAAATTAGTTCTGGATGGCAATGGTGATATAACTCCCGATATAGTTCAAGTTCTTCAAAAGTTTGCTATGACATTTGAAGATTTTGAGCAAAGCGATGAAGCTGAAGAATATCGAGACGATTTTCATGATAGTGAAGAATTAGCTGATGATCCTTACAAGTATTATGGTGTAAGGCGCTCCGACTTCTATTGACTTGGATTACCAGTAGAGGTATACTGAACTTTTACTTGTAATTCATATGATGGACTACAAAAAAGAAATATTAGAGTTCGTAGAAGCCATTAATAGTGATTTCTATTTGGACTTGCACAAATATTACAATTATGCTGACATTCCATTCAAAACAGTGGAATGTTCATTCACTAGATTAGTTAAAATAGCGGAGGCATACTGCACTCGCCCCAACGTAAATACCATTAGAAACACTCTCCCTATAGATTTGTTAACTAAAACTATTATGGGGAGATTGTCACTGTGTAAAGATTTAAAGTTGGTGTATGACACCAAACCAATACTAACTGGTATGGCTTTCTATTCATACCAAGAGCCTATTAAATCTGATGACGCTGGGCAAACAATTTACCCAGATTTTCTTAGTACAAGCGTTATCCAAAACCCAAGAAAAATAAGAGAAAGCAATTATATTTAAGGAGTTAGAATGGGTACTGTTTACGATAATATTGATTTTGATGAACGTCGGAACTTATTGCTACTTAAAGCGATGGTTGCTTGGGTAAAGGTCAGATTTGCGACTGCTTTAAAGATAAAATATAGCAAACACGAGGTAGAGATTCTTCAACAGTTGCACGCAATCGAACAAATGTCAAAAGTAGCCCTAATAGCAGATGATGATGCTTGGTTGATTGAACAAAATTCACTACTTTTCAGTATAGTTACTAGAATGTTCCTTCATGAAATTTTGCCTGATGACATGTTTCTTAAGTTTGGCGACTCTAGATTTAATTCCAATAGGAAGGCCAGTGTTGTAGATATTTCACTATATCCTGTAACATTATCTAGGGCTGTAGCTGAAGTTGCACCATCCGCAATGTGGATTGTCAAACGTGAGGATATTGTGAAAAGTTTTACCGAACGACAAACTTATATTGCTGACAAAGAAGTTGATATTGTTCCTTTGTTGAAATCAAAAGTTAATGATTTACTGACTAAGAAGGAACAGGATTCAATTAAGGAATATTTTGATACTTATAAAACTGATCCTGATGTTCTTGAATCTAAAAATCGTATCATCGAATTGAAAACTATTGAAGATAATAATCTTAAAAGCGTGTTGCGTGCCATCAATTCTCAAGGCAAGCGGACAGAACTTTTAAAGCTTGCGGTGTCTATTTACACGATTGTTAAAAGTACCTACTCCACTTCTCCGCAGAAAGTATCGCGTATTATGTTCGAAGGAAAATCTCCATCTATAGTGCCTGAGTATTCCATGCTATTCGAAATCGACTTTGATATTGATTTGAATGAAATTAAAACGATTCTAGATCAAGTTGTAGATAGTCAATTGAAAATTAAAGTTAGTGGTAATCGTATTCTGTTTACGACTCTATCTGGTATGGACCCGGATAACAAAGAACAGATGGATAGCATCAATTGTACAAAATTTTTGAGCCAGAAAGGTTTGGATCATATTTTTGAAACTTATGTGGGGCCTCTGGCATCCATTGACGATGTAAACCGTATTATGGATAAGTACCTACAGCAAAGGTATCAACGTTGATATTATAAATACTGTAATAGGGGAAACCATGTTACTAGAAGATATATCACCGTTGCATTATAAGTTCACTGTCGGAGACTTTAATTTTAAGGCAGAAGACTTTGAAAACCATACAATTCTATTTTCCGTAAAAGATAGCGGGGGATTAGAATTGGGTAAATTTAAAGTATCTTTTGATTCTGACGGTGGCAATATGAGCCTAACAAATGTGGATTCGGATATACTAGACCGTCTACGCAGAAGTGGGGGCGGTGATGCCATCATGCGTCAAATTAAAAAGGCTGTTGACAGTACCTTTTAAGCCCAACCGATATTATACCCATGTTCTTGGGCATAGGTGACCATATTTAATAGTCTTGTTAAGTATCCCTCAACTTGTTGAACTTTTAATCCACCATCCATCATCGTTGGGCCTCGTGTAGCTACTATACTTGTCACACCATCGTCGCCTGTAATTTTTTGGCGACGTAGTTCACCACGATCAGTTGTTGGCTCAATAGCTGACTTTTCGGCAGCATCACTGTTTATGAGTCTAATTAATTTTCTACGAAGTTCAGGTAAATCTTCATGATAAATTGTTCCTGAATCTTCATTGGGTAGTCCTAGTAAGTCCAGAATAACACCAGCATTCCTATTAGCAACATTCATTTCGGGGGCAGTAGTTACAAACTCTTTAGTTTTTCCAGAACCTTTACACCAACGACAGGGATGAATTTCTCCAGTGCTCCACTCTTCTTCCCCCGTACCTTTACACCCTCTACAAGCAACATCTTCAAAATCGCCTATCATATCATGTATTTTTCCATATTTTGGGTGATCTACTAATTTAGATGGTGCGAAAGTTACGGATTCATTTAAGTAAATATCAGTTAGTTTCATATTGACCCCGGAGATAGATATATGATAGTATTTATTTTTGGAGGATATAATGTATTACGCAATTGGGGACATACACGGACGATATGATTTACTTGTCGGCCTGTATGATATGATTATCGAAGAAATAAATAACAATCCCGATGTAGTTTTCGGTGATACTATCATATTTCTCGGTGATTATATTGATCGTGGTCCTCAAGCCAAAGAGGTTCTTGATTTTCTCATGACCAGAGAAAACACCAACGAACTGAATCATCTATTTTTACTGGGTAACCATGAAGAGTTTATGGTTTATTGCCGTCGTAATCCAAAAGATCAAAACACTTTGCATCAGTGGTTATTTCATGGTGGTGAACAAACTCTTGAAGCTTTTGGGAAAACCGCTAAACAATTATATCATGGACATTTAGATGATTATATTGAATGGTTGGAAAAGCTGCCTGTGATTGCTCATGACGCAGATTATGTTTTTGTTCATGCAGCTATTGATCCGCATTTGCCACTGAACGCGCAACGTGGAAATGATTGTTTGTGGGCGTTTGAAACTAGGCCTCCTGCTTACAAACACTTCAATAGAATTGTTGTACATGGGCATATTACTAGAATGGAAAACAATGAGTTTATTAACGAGGCTTTGGTAGACATTCCTAATAATAGGATATGGCTTGAAGTGGGTGCGGTTTTCAGCAATACTTTAGCTGCGGCGGTATTGCCGCAGCCATTTGATCCAAATCAAGAAATTAAGATTTTAACTTATCGGAATCAGAAATAGTTTGATACTTTAGAGTTATTATCTTTTAGTTGACGGTATAGTTGCTCTAGACGCCCTTCAGCCAAGGTTGATAATGCATGTGCTGCATCTTCAACGTCTAACTGTGGGTTCTGCTGAATATACTCTAGGGCTTTAACAAAAACCGAATATGATGGGGTGTTTCCAGCTTTTATGAGATTACGCACAAAGTGACCTAACTCTATGATACTGTCTTCATCTTCACCGTCTTCAACTAGAGCTTCCCTGAAGTCAATATCATCCTCTGGGCTACCGTCGGTTTGATCATCATCCGAATCGAAGTCTAAATCATCTTCGTCCTCATCTTCATCATCAAACTCATCTTCATCCTCATCATCAAATTCGTCATCTTCATCATCGGACATATCATTTGCTAAAACTTCAGCAAAACGACTTAAAATGGTGTTTAGTTTATCTTCTAGATCATCTAGTCTAGCTGAAACGTCATTGCCTTCTTCGTCTTCATCATCGAATTCATCATCTTCGTCTTCATCATCAAACTCTTCACCATCTTCATCTGAATCAAAACCAAATTCTTCTTCATCATCTTCGTCGTCTTCATCGGAATCGAAGTCTATTCCATCATCGTCTGAATCAAAATCTGAGTCATCATCTGATGGGTGTAGTTCATCGCCCATTTCACTGTCTTCTTCATCGCCACCGATATTAAAGTCAAATTCATCTTCACCGTCAACATCAGTTGCTTCAAAGCTAGTCCCAGTCATTGACTGTAACTCATGGTTAAGTTTACGAATTTTCTTATCTAAGTGTTTGACTTCAGTTGATTTGAACCCCTTTGCTCTACCCACTTCGTTGCGGTGGGTTGTTAAACTAATTAGAGCATTTCGTAGGGACTGTGCATTTTCTTGCAAAATCTCAGCAATTTTTTCCATTTTAGATTCCTTTATTATTGAAGTTTTGGGTATATTTTGGTATACTACATTACTTGTATTTATTAACGAGGGTTACAACATGTACAAAATAACTCCAGCCGCGTATATATTCACCCACCAGTACCTTAATACTATGCAGCAAGGCATTCAAAGTGCTCACGTTATAGCAGAAATGTGCTCCTTGGATGGGTTCCAAGGTAAACTAGCTAGAGAGTGGGCTATAAACCATAAAGTAATCCGAGTTTTAAATGCTGGCTCGGGTGATAAGTTTAACGAAAATATGTCCAAATGGCAAGAAATTCGTGCAGAATTTAAACAGTACAATATGCCGTTTGCAGCATTCAAAGAACCAGATATTAGTAACATTGTAACGGCATTTGGTTTTATTCTAACAGCAGATATTGTTAGTTCAATAAACGCTACCCGTTCAGAATTAATGAAGTTGGGCCTAGACCCAGACGATATTGGCATTATACAGTTTCTTAGCAACATGTCTCCAGCCAAGTGAGGTAATATATGGAAGTCATTGATAACGATATTAAATTAGATTTTTCCGACGTTCTAATTGTACCTAAAACTTCAACACTGAGTTCTAGGTCTGAAGTTTCGGTGAAGCGAACTTTTATATTAAAGCATGCCGGGTGGGAATGGACTGGGGTTCCAATTATTGCCGCTAATATGGACACTACTGGTACTATAGAAATGGCTTTAACCCTAAAACAATTCTCTGCCCTGACCGCCCTCCATAAGTTCTATGATAATTCAGAACTCAATAAATTCTATGTCGAAAATGACACACATGAATCAGCTTTTTATTCTATCGGAATATCTGAAAAGGATGTGAGTAAGCTTACTGATTATGCAAAACAGTACGGCTCAGTAAAAATGATATGTGTCGATGTTGCGAATGGTTACACTATGCAATTTTTAGATGTTGTAAGTAAAATACGTGAAGGATTTCCCGATAGTATGATAATGGCAGGTAATGTTGTTACCCCCGAAAAAACTGAACAGGTTATATTAGCCGGTGCCGATTGTGTTAAAGTTGGTATTGGTCCCGGTTCAGCTTGTACTACAAGGAAGGTTACAGGCGTTGGATACCCACAATTATCAGCTATTATTGAATGTGCGGCTGCGGCTCACGGTGTCGGCGGATTAGTGTGTGGTGATGGCGGATGCGTTTATCCGGGTGATGTTGCTAAAGCTTTTGGTGCTGGTGCCGATTTTGTCATGTTAGGCGGAATGCTAGCGGGAACTGACGAAACTTCTGGCGATGTTGTAATCCGAGGCGGTGATCAATATAAAGCTTTCTATGGTATGTCATCTAAGAAAGCTAACGATACTTATGCTGGTGGGTTAAATGGCTATAGGGCAGCGGAAGGCAAGGAAATGCTTGTACCATACAAAGGCCCCGTATCCTATGTAATGCAGGAAATTCTAGGTGGGGTAAGAAGTGCCATGACTTATGTTGGAGCAGTTAAACTTAAAGAGTTGACAAAGAGAACCAAGTTTGTTAGAGTGAACAATCAGATAAACAATGTTTTCTCACGATATGAGGTTTAATTATGGAACTTGCTGAACGAATGAAAGCTTATGAGGGTGTGTTTAAGGGGAGCTTAATGCCCAAGACCCCCGCTATTATTAGAATTGATGGCAAGGCTTTTCACAGTTGGACAAAAGGTTTAGATAAACCTTTTGATGCTAAATTCTATGCAGCTATGGCTACTACCGCTAAAGAACTTGTTTGTAATATTCAAGGTGCTGTATTTGCTTATGGCCAATCGGATGAAATTTCTATTCTTCTAAAAGATTATGAAACCTACGATACTGAGGCTTGGTTCGGTGGTGCAATTCAAAAAATTGCTAGTGTATCTGCTAGCATGGCAACAGCATATTTCAACCATAACGTGCAGGCACTAAAAATTGAAGATAGACCTCTGGCATTCTTCGATTCTAGGGTGTTTTCCATTCCTGCACATGAAGTGGCTAACTATTTTATCTGGAGACAACAGGACTTCATTCGGAATTCCGTACAGACTTGTGCTAGACATTATCTAGGACATAAAGCCTGTCATGGTTTAAATCGGAATGAAATGTTGCAAGCATTGCGCGATATGGAAGAACCTTTTGATTGGTACAGAGATTTGGATACTGTTTACCGACATGGCTACACGTATCAACGTGGGGCAGATGTAGTCAATACGGATATCCCAGATTTCAAAGAATTGCGAGATTTCGTGCAGATTCACGTATAATTGTTTTAACTGATTTTAAAAATTTAATAAATTGCTGTAAAAATATTGGTAAAAATGTTTATGACACTTTAAAATATTATAAACATTTTTATACAATTTTATACGATAATTAAAACATATTGAATAAAATCAAACACTTAGACATGTTACGAAATGTAAAGAAATGTAACAAATTGTTTATATTATAATTAACAAAGAGGAATATATGAAAGAGATTAAACTGTTTAGGACGATCAGCGGACAAGATTACATTGCTAGTTTAGTGGAAACAACTGATACTGTGTATAAAGTTGAAAAGCTTTTGCTTTTGGTTGTCCAAACATCCGCTAACAACATGCAAGTTGGATTTGCTCCCGTCTCCCACCCTTTGATCGGTTATTTTGATAGACAGGTGAACGATGAGCCGCCTAATGTAGAATTAAATAGAGGCTGTATTCTGTTTGTCTACAATCCGAGTGAAGACATTGCTAAAAACTACAGTCAAGCTACCGGAACTATTCAAATAGCTACATCAATTCGTTGATATATCATTCATTTAACCTCACTAGCATATAAATAGTATTGTTAGTGAGGTTATTATGAAAGTAAACGTCCTTTTAGAAGCAGATGATCGCATTGCCATGATGAAGGCGATGCAAGATAAAAGATTCTCAAGCATGAGAGATTCTTTATCGCGTCACGATATTGCACTTTTAATGCGTATGGTTAAACAACAAGACCGTAAGCAGAATCCTAGAAAGGGCGTTAGCGATGATTCGCTTGAAGCCTTACAGACACTTGGCCTAGCCGATAATGTTGGCCCCACAATGGCCGCTAGAGCTTTCCTACGCTGGCTAATAGATAACCCTAACAGAGAACAAGAGTACCGTGATAAGCGCACTGATGCTGATATAGCACTATCTCGTGGTCAGCTAAAGCGTGACAATGAGTGGGTTGATCCTAGACAATTAAAAGCCAGAAAGGTTATTAGAGCTTTATCTGATAGTGAAAAGGATATTTTCAGAAAGCTATACAATCGCTACTTTAATGAAAGAACTCGTAATTTAGCTATGAATTGGGGTTCAGTTCCTGCCGATGATATGGCTGCTATGCAACGCTATGGAATAATTGATGATTCTGGCAATTTGACTGAGTTCGGTGAATTTGCGATCAATTATTACACAGCATTCAAGAATGATCCTGACGGTTTAGACCGTGTGCCGCGTGCCCGTAGAGTGGGTAACTTCGGTGATGCTGCTCGTCGTCGTCAAAATAGACTTAGAAAGTTAACTTAATACCTGAAAGGGTTATCTATGATATCTTGATTTGCTTGCTTCTCCATAATTAGAGAAGATTCTAAAGCAAGCATATCTTCTATGATGGCTCTTTGGTTCCACGTTCTAGGGTCTTTGTCGAAGTTTAATCTAATCTCTTTAGTAATGTCGTTGTATTCCAAATAAAACGAAACCCCACCTAAATAAGTTTGGTTATGTCTATCTTGTTTTCTATTTTCGTAAGTAGCTTTCTGTAATAGGAAATTTGCAACCTGTGCTAACGTATCTTTAATGTGATCGAATTTTACGCCATCTTCTAAACGTTTTACATCACTTGCTCTGTCTCTAAAAGTGTTCGGTTCGTTCATATTGCACCCGGCTAAATATTATTGTACAATTATTTAGTTATGGACTTATATTATGTCACGGCACGAAGATAACATAGGAGAGTGCCCTATCTGTGATAGGGGTATGATTAAAGGAGTATTTGTTGATGAGCACCATTTAATTCCTAAAGCTAGGAATGGTAAATATGGCGCTAAGATAACATTACATCGTATATGTCATGAAAAAATTCATAGCGTATGGAGTGAGAAAGAACTAGCTGGATACTTCCATACAGTAGACCGAATCCGCAATTACCCGGAAATGGAAACTTTCCGAGATTGGGTTAAAAATAAACCTATTGACTTTTACCTTAAAACGCGAATGTCTAATAGGAGGCGCAGATAAATAAGTAGAGGACAAACTACTTATGGCAGGTTTATTTAAACAATTAATTTTGGTAGAAAACCAAAAGCGTGCTAATTCGGTAATCAATTACGCAATTAACACCATCAACGAAGTTTACAATGAATGGAAGAAGGTTCACCGTCGCAAGAATGCTGTGAATATAGTTGCTACATCAGTAAACAAATTATGCACAATTGATCCTGATACTATTAACTTAGTGCATGATGCTGCCAAAACAAAATTGGCAGTAATCATTATGCGCTGTCTAGATGTTCCGCCTTGGATGGAAGTTGAGACAAAACGAGTAACTTATCGTAGATTGTTCCCCCTTCTAGATAAAGTTCAGGGAGTATCTCCCAATACTGGTACTGAGGGCACATTGAGAGAAGTTATTGCTACTAGATTAAGTGCATCAGTATGCAATCATTCTGACGACAAAAGCACTTTTGTCTGCTATGAACCCAGAATGACAACTAGATATCTTAGATACATTTTCGGTGATGAAATGCCTAAAAATGTATGCAAGATGCAGACTTTACCACTACCAGAAGATTTTGATGTTTTAATCAACACTCTAAATATAAATCATAAGAAAGCATGTCAGAAATACAATAACGAGGTAACTCCATGACCGATATACTACACGCGCTTGGTCGAATAGAAGTATTAGACGAAAGAGATAAGAATTTCCCGGTTGCAACAGTATTGGCCGAGACTAAAGACACTCTACCGCCTATCCCAAGACGTTTCTGGTGGGCTGATGGTTGGTGGGGTAATCAAGGTCAAGCTCCGCATTGTGTGGCGTATGCGTGGATGCATTACCTTGAGGACGGTCCAGTTATTCAAGATTCGTTAACCGAATCTAGGTCTAAGCCGTTTTATAATCCTAAGCAATTTTATGATTTGTGCCAAAAGAATGATCAGTGGGACGGTGAGGCATATGATGGTACTAGTGTTCGGGCAGGCGCAAAGATACTAAACCATTTGGGTATTGTTAAATCTTATCGCTGGGCTTTCACATTAGAAGATGTTCTATCTACAGTCAAATACATTGGACCAATGGTTGTCGGTACACGCTGGTACAGTGACATGAGTAATCCAACACCCGCAGGTATATTAAGGGCTAGAGGTACAATGCAGGGGGGTCATGCCTATATTATCAATGGACTGGATGAAGCTACAGGGTTATTCAGAATAAAAAATAGTTGGGGTAGAGATTGGGGTAAGCAGGGTTATGCATTCATTCCGTTTGAAGATTTTGAAAAGCTACTTCTTAACGGTGGGGAAGCTTGCATAGCTTTCGAAAATAAAATGGTTGAAGTGCCCAAGTTACTTCTTGGATAATGCTAGTTTGATATAGCTAAGAAGTTGGCTATCAGTTCCACCTATTTCTTTTTTGGCCAACTTCAAAAGAGCATCTTCCTTTTTCCTTGGGTTAGCAGCAACTAATTCAAAGACTCGCTCTTTCTTAGTTTTAACTGGTACAACTATCTGTTCCTCTTCTTTCTTGGAATCCAGATATTTGTCTGGGTCTTTTTTGAACTTTGACCAACCAGTTGGTTTAGTGTCAGTTAAATACAATAAGTGCTTTTGAGTTTCTTGTTTCGGTCTGACAGCAGTATCATCGTCATCTTTCATAGTTTTAGGGAAAGTGAATCCCATTACACCTTCGAATGTTTGCATTTCTATGCATGGGGCGACGAACTTACTTTCTTTTTGGACTTTAATTACTTCACCGATGTAATTAAATTTGCCGCTTTTGTCTTTTTCCTCAAATTTGAGGAAATCTCCAACCTTGACTTCATCTACTGAACTAATTTCTTTATCTGCCATAACTTCACCTATAAAAAGGGGGTCCGTAGACCCCCAAAACAACTCAAATAAATTTGAGTCTTATGCGAACTTAGCCTTCTTCAACAGAGTTGAAACAGGAATCGTTTCACGAGTTCCATTGGCCTTCGTCAGACGAACAGCGGGGCCAGTGGTGCGCGGAATAGCAGTTAGGAAACGGCCAGTGGCCTTGGAAAGCACGCGACCATCCGGGAATACTGCGTAGTTGCTGTAACCCTTTACAGTCGTAGCTGACGGAACCTGACGCCACACACGACGGTTTACAATGTTGTAAACTGCTTTGCGAGTAACGTTAAACATTCTAGCTAGCTGTGCATCATTATAGTTGCAGAAATCGTGTAGATAACGCATATCCATAACATCTGCTCCAGATAGACCTGATTGGCGAGAAACAAGTGTCGAATAATCCATATAAATCTCCTTTATGGTTTGTAAGTGACGATATTATATCGCAAAGTTTAAAGTATGTCAATAGTATCAGACGGGAAAAATCCCAGCAGCTACCCAACTGTCACCATAAAGTGGCAGGGTCGAGTACTGCGTA
>JACCDR012347403.1_pt1 | contig 12442 bp, 11 predicted proteins | sample 7446431 | NCBI WGS metagenome assembly JACCDR01 (sample SAMN15323443, study PRJNA562643) | freshwater metagenome | isolation source: river surface water | place: USA:Blue River Watershed | collected 2017-08-17
CGCCACGCCGGCGCCGGCCAGGCCGAAGCCGAGCGACAGCCAGATCCAGCGCGTGGGCCGCTCGCCCAGCACCCACATCGCCAGCAGCGAGATGAAGATCGGCGCCGTGTAGCTCATCGCCACGGCCTGCGCCAGCGGCAGCAGCGTCAGCGCGTGGAAGTAGCTCGTCAGCGACAGCAGCAGCAGCACGCCGCGCAGCAGGTGCAGCCGCCACTGGCCTGGCCCGGGCAACGGGCGCCCCATCCAGGCCCAGATGGCGAGCGCGAAGACGAGCCCGGCCGCGAACCGGAAGAAGGTCAGCTGAACGGCGCCGTAGTGCGGCGCCAGCGACTTGACCGTGGCATCCATCGACACAAAGGCCGCAGCGCCCAGCGCCGCGGCGAGCAGCGGCCGCCAGGCGGGCACAGGCGCTGTCGATGGGGTGGCCGGCACGCCCGCGCCAACCGCGGCGCCGGGTGCGCCACGGGTGGGCACGGAAGACATTGAGGGAGTCTAAGGGGCGGGGTTGGGGCTTGATGACCCGCTCGTGTGTGCTTGGCGAGGCCATCCGCATCGGCTGGGTTGTCGGTTCGCCGCTCTAGACTGGGTGCAGTCGGTCACGGACCAAGCTTCGAATGGCCGGCTTCGGCCACGAGCCGTCGGCCGGGGCAACGCCACAAAGCCGACCTTCGTCCAGCGCCACCGGCCCACCTGGACACTTCCGTCGGCAAAGCGCTGAAGGTCGGGAATGGCTACCAAGGGAACGCTGGCTGGAGTCGAGCGACCGTCTGCTGCGCTCGGTTCGCGATCGTTTGATGACTCGCCCTTACTGAGCGAGCTTGATCCTCGGCTTCACGCTTCCGTGATTCGTGATTCAGCCTTTGCCTGTCTCGTTGCTGCCTCGCAAAGCAGCCGTTCGTCGACTCCAACAACCGGCCATGGCGCTGGATTCGGGTCGCACTTTGTATGGGATGCTTGAAAGACTGTCGCGTCGAGTCTCTCAAGCTCTTGCGGGAGTCGAGGCTTCTCGCGCATGGCGCACGAACTCGCCGCTGATCCGCATCGACTGCGAGACCAGCGAGCGAACGAGCGGCAGGCGCGCCGCCTGGTAGCGAGCTAGAGCAAGGGACACGGATTCGCTCTCGGGCCGCTCGGCCAAGCGCTGCGCCAGCGCCGACGCATCCTCGACGCCAGCGGCGAAGCCTCGGCCCGTCATCGGCGACACGAGGTGTGCGGCATCACCGACGATCGCGACGGCACCCGAGGCCAGTCGATCCGGCATGTACTCGGCGATGGGTGCGCCGCTGAGTGCGGTGTGCGAGCACACTCCCATCTCGACCGCCTCTGCCCATGTGTGCGGCCACAGCCGCCGTATGAGCGCAACCAGGTCCGAGCGCACGCCTTCTCCGATCACACCGGGGCCAAGCGTTCGAACGACGTGGCCATCGTCGGTAAGGCAACCGGTCTGGCGCAGCAAGGCTTCTCGATGCACGTCGAACCAAGCGAACGTGACTTGCCGGCGGCCCGCTTGGAGCGAACCGTCTCGACCGGGTAACACCGCCGCCACCAGCCGGTATCCGCCGACGTAGTCGATCCAGAGTCCGCCGTTCGATGGCCAAGGAACCGGGCGCCGCAGCGCTTGCTCGTCGACGAGGCCCCGCCACACGACGTAGCCGGCGTAGCGGGCCAGTTGCAGATGGGGTGCCACCGTTTGGCGGACCACGCTGCGATAGCCATCCGCGCCGATCACGGCCGCGGCGACGCGCTCCGTCCCGTCGTCCAGGGTCAGCCGCACCTGATTGCCGTGGTTTGCGACGGCGATGACGGCCTTTCCTTTCTCGAACGCGATGCGCGCCTCGGCGTCGGCACGGTCCCGCAACCAGGCGTGCAACGCGGGCCAGGTGGTCAGAACGCGATCGCGGTAGGCGTGCACGACGGGCAGGGCCGGCAGCTCACGGGGGTCGCGCCCTGTCGCCGCGAACAGATCGGCGAGGTCGATGCTCAGGCTGTCGCCACCTTGCCGGGCCTCGGCGGCACGTTCGAGGATGCGAACGGGCACGCCTCGGGCCGCACACGCGAGTGCGAGCGTCAAGCCGGCCAGCGATCCGCCAACGATGACGATGTCAGTCGAGCCACGGTCCACCGGCTCATCGTCTCGACCGAAGCGATCCAGGTTCATCACCTTGCAGCATGCCGGGCCTGGGCACGGGCTGCTGAGCCAGTCCGGGGCTCCCGGGGCTCGAACGCACGTTCCAAGCGCCGCGATCGCGTCTCGAGCAGTGGCGACTCGAACGCGGCTCCGACTCGGTTTCCCGCCAGATCCTCGAGGTCTGGAGCTACCACCAGCCGGTGCAGGCCGGGCCACCAAGGATGCCGAGGCCTGAAGGCAAGTGCGCCGCCATCCGGGTCAATCGTCTCGGCGCCTTCCACCACGTCTCCGCTGGGGTCCACCAGTGCCAGGGCACCCTCGAGGCTGAAACGATCCAGCGTTCGGTCGAACTCGATCCTCAACGCATCGAGACTGCCGGCCTCGACCGCGTCCAGGCGCCAGTTCGCGAGGTCGACGGCCCGCTCGAGCGCGGGTACGACGGTGAAGTCGTGTTCCGCGATGCCTGTGCCGGCGCCCATGATCCGATCAAGATCCATGCGCAGCCGCATCCGATGTCCGACCGTGAAGGCACCGCCAACCTCGAGCTGCGTGCGCAGCCCGCTCTTGATCCTGCCGGGATGCAGGACAAGCGTCAGCCGGGTGCCGCTGTCGTCCCAAAGACCGCCGGGGAGCTCGACGAATGCGTGCGGCACCGGTGCGCCGGCGCCGTCCAGCAAGGTGACAGCGCCTTCCCCAGCCACGGTGTCGACGGGCCGATCGAAGACCAGGTGCCAGCGCAGCAGGTTGGCTGGCACCGGGCCCACCGGAAAGACCTTCACTCCCGCGGCATTGGAGGCGCTCATCGCTTGTTCCGAGCGTCGATCAGCGCTCGATCGCGGGCAAGACGTCGGTGAACAGGAGCTGGATCAACTCCTGGCCGTGCGCTGTGCTCCAGTCCTGAGCGAGCTCGGCGATCACGGTGTTGGTCGCCGTGAGGACGACACCACGATCCCGCATGCGCTGCTGCGAGAGCGCCTCGCTCAGTTCGAAGGGCGAGCCCGACGCGTCCATGACGGCTTGCACATTGAACCCTTCGCCGACCGCATCGATCGCGGGGAAGACGAGGCAGACATCGGTCGTCACGCCGGCCATCACCAGGTTGCGCTTGCCGGTAGCCAACACGGCGTCGCGGAATGCTGGATCCGCCCACGCGTTGACCAGACCGCGGCGCTTCACGCGCGCGGCAAATGCTCTCGGCAGCAGGCTTTCCAGCTCGGGCAGCAGCGGACCCTGGACGCGGTCTTCCTGGCTGCTCGTGAGCACCACCGGCATGTCCAGCACGCGGGCAGCCTTGGCAAGCGCCAGGCTGTGCCGCCTGACCCGCTCGAGGGGCAGGTTCTTGATCAACTGCATGGTGCCGACCTGGTGGTCGATCAGCACGAGCGCGGTGTCCTGGGGGCGAAACGGTGTCGTCATCGATCTCTCCTGGTGCCAGGGCTTCACTTGCTTCACTTGACCAGGGCGGCATGGCCCTCGTCCGTCTTCATCAGCTTGTGGAACGGGCGGATGTACTCCTGCTGGAACTTGTCGCCCTCGGGATAGGCGTAGTCGGGGAAGTCGTACTCGTTGACGAAGTCGCTGAGGCGGAAGAAGGCGCCCTTGCGGATGGACACCAGCTGCAGTTGTCCGTCCTCGGGCAGGCGCCGCAGCGCCAGCAGGAACTGCGGCCCCTGGTCCATCAAGCGCTGAACACTGGTGATGGGCAGCGGAATCGTCTTCACGCCGGCGTGCTGATTGAATGGCGCGGCGACGGGCTGCGACAGCCCGGGCGCCTGTGCAGCAGCCACCACGTCGGGCAGGCTGATCAGGTCCGCGGCCTTGGCCGAATTGGCCACCAGCACCCAGTCCGACCGCCGTCCCTTGTAGTCGATCGAGAACGGCAGCATGTCCAGTGGCGTGTTGCCGAAGCCGAGTTCGGCGATCGTCTTGCCACGCACCTTGGCGCCGTCCTTGAGTGCCGACATCGGCACCGTGACCAGCGGGGTGCAGGTATAGGCTGCCAGCAGCGTCGGCTCCCCTGCCACATCGATGACGCTGAAGGTGCGCACCGGCGCGCGCGTCTCGATCTGGTTGTGCACGGCGTGGTACATCTCCACCGCCGCTGCACTGCCAGCCCCCGCGAACGGGTATGGAATGCGCCGCAGCGTGGAGGTGAAGCTCGCGCCGGTCAGTCCGGCAACGATCAGCTCGTTGCCATGGACCTTGAGGTCCGTCACGGTCAGCGTACGCGCCGCTTGCCGGCCCCAGAGCTGACCGTCCGCCGGCACGGCCGTCAGCGGCTGGCTGGCCGATACGGCCGCGTCGAGCGCCACGCGGGTCACGCGGCCGGCAGCGTCGACGATGGCCAGCCCGGCTGCTGCATCCGACCTGCGACCGAGCGCCACGGCCAACACGACCGTCTGCGATGCCCCGTGCAACGTGGATGCCGTCACGCGCAGCTGGTCCGCCTGGATGCCGAAGGTCGCCGCCACGCGATCGGACAGGTCGGATACGTTGAAGGACCGTTCCTTCGCATCGGGGGCCGGCGGCAAGGACAGCGCGTGCAGTGCGCCGCTTCGCCAGTCGGCGACGATCAGCTTGCCGTCCGGCGCGAAGGCCATTGCGCTGATCGACTTGACCGTTGCCGAGGCGTTGGGCGGCGTCTTGGCCTGCGCGGCCTCGGACGAGAGCGAGGCGGCGGCTGCACCGGCCGTCGCTGCGGCGGCCGTGGCCTTGGTGATGAAGTTGCGGCGGGCGGTATCCATGCGGGGGCTCCGGTGAGGTTTGACGGGTCAGGCGGCCAGGAAGCTCTTCAGCTCCTGAATCACAAAGGCCGGGTTCTCTTCCGGCAGCCAGTGCCCCGCGCCGGGCACGATGACGGTCTTGACGTCGTCAGCCACCGCGCTCATCGACTGGGCGGCACCAGGGCCGACGCTGTACTCACCGCCGAAGGCTGCCACGGGCATGGCAAGCTTCGTGGCCGCGCTCGCCTTGTCGTGTTCGGCATTCGTCCACATGGCGCGGAAGTAGCTCCCCAGCGCGGCCAGCGCTCCCGGCCTGGCGTAGGCCGCGGCGTAGGCGTCCAGGTCACCGTCGGTGATGCCGGCCTTGTTGGCGGTGAAGCCGCCGCGCAGCACCAGTTCCAGGTAATCGCGTTCGCGGCCGACCAGCAGGGTTTCGATCACGCCCGGCACCGCATTGAGCGCGGCAAACCAAAGGAACTGCCCGTTCGGCCGCGGCGCCCAGGCCTCCTCGAAACCGAAGCCGGGCAGCAGCATGTCCATGAAAGCGAACCGGGTCACACGCTGCGGGGCCAACACGGACAGCGCGTAGCCGACGCCGCCGCCCAGGTCGTGGCCGACGACGGCAAAGCGCTCGTAGCCCAGTGCTGTCATGAACGCTGCCAGTTCCCTGGCCACCGCACGGAAGTCGAACTGGCCGTCGCCGCGGCCGGAGTCGCCGAGGCCCCGCAGGTCAGGCGCGATCACGGTATGCCGCTGGGCCAGCGCCTCACCGACACCACGCCACAGGTGGCGCGTCTGAAATGCGCCGTGCAGCAGCAGAACCGGCGTGCCGGAGCCCATGCGGTCGAAGGCGATGCGGTTGCCCGCGATGACGATGGAGTCGGATGTCATGTCAGTCCTTTCGGTGGTGTGGAAGTCAAAGCTCGCCATTGCGGCCGTCTTGGTCGTCCGCGGCGGCGCGTGCCGGCTCGGCACGGTTGGTCGTGGCGAAGGGTCCGCGGCGTGCCACGGGTTCTCTGATCGGCTTGCCCAGGAACACGGCCACGCGGCTCCCGCTCGAGGATTGCAGCCATAGCGCGCCTCCGCCGCGGCTGAAGGCGACGGCCTGGCCAGCGGCCACGTTCAGGCCGTCCGTGCGCACGCTGCCCGAGACCACCAGCGCGATCGCCGTGTGGCCCTGCTGCACGGAGTAGTGAAAGCTGCTGGATGGCTCCAACGTGACGTCCAGGAGCGAAGCCTCGGTGGGCAGTTGCGCAACCGGCGAAATGGCGCGCTCACCGTCGTCGTAGCGGCCGAACACCACACGCACGGCAGCGCCAGCAGCCTGGCGCACCACCGGCATGAGCTCGCGATCGATGCGGATCGCGTGCGGCGCGACGCGCTTGTCGGCTTCGGCGAGATTGACGAAGATCTGCAGGCCGTGGGCAACGCGTCCCGGCTCGACGGGAACCTCATCGTGGATCACGCCCGAGCCGCCGACGGTCCAGTGCAGGTCTCCGGGACGGATGATCGAGTCGTCTCCGAGCGAGTCGCGGTTGCGGAAACCCGTCTGCGCGTCATCGAGCATGTAGGTGACGGCGCTCAGACCGGCGTGTGGATGCGCGCCGAAGGTGGGCTGGCTCATCCAGTAGTGGTCCACCATCAGGAACGGGTCCAGGATGTCCGCGTCAGCTCGGATCCCGAGCGCGCGGAAGCCCTCGCCGTGCTGTATCGCTTGAACGCTCAGGCGCCGATCGATCTTCAGGGGGTTCATCTCGATGCTCCGGTGCAGCTGTCGATGCCGGCCAATGTCTTACTTCCAATCGCGCCCAACAAGCCGGAGAATCGCACTCTTAGATTCCATGTGTGGAAGTTAGGAGTCCCGCGGTGTTCAAGGACCTCAACGACATCCGCCTGTTCGCCACCGTGGTCCGCCGCGGGGCCGTGACACGCGGGGCCGAGGCGCTGGGCATGCCTGCAGCCACGGTCAGTCGCCGACTGGCTGCACTCGAGCGAGAGGTCGGGGCGCGGCTGATCGAACGAAGCTCGCGCCGCTTCGAACTCACCGACACGGGTCGCGCTTACCACGCGGCGGCAAGCCGCGTGATCGAAGACCTCGACTTGGCGAGCGCGGAGGTTTCGGGTCTGGTGGGACGTCCGGCCGGCCATCTGCGCATCGCTGCGCCGCCGGACTTCGCGATGGCCTTCCTGGCAGAGCCGATCGCCAGCTTTGTGGCCAAGCACCCGCAGATCACGATCGCATTGGACCTTTCGCCTCGGCGCGTTGATCTGATCGACGACGGCTTCGACCTCGCCTTGCGCATGGGCACCCTGGAAGACTCCCGTCTGGTGTCGCGCCGCCTCACGTCGCTGCGGCGCAGCCTGTACGCCAGCCCGGCCTACGCAGCGGCGAACGATCTGCCCGAAGACCCGCAGGATCTGTGCAGCGCCCGCACGATCAGCCTGGAGGCCTACGCCCACTACGGGACGCTGGTGCTGTCCAAGACGGAGCGTCCGTCGGTGAAGCGCACGGTCACCCTCGATGGTCACGTCACCGTGAACTCGATGAGCATGCTGAGGCAGCTCCTGATGGCAGGCACTGGCATCGGCCTCGTACCGGATCGCCTGATGCAAGAGGAACTCCGGGGCGGACGCGTGGTCCGCGTGCTGCCGCAGTGGGAAGCGCCACCGGTCGACGCCCATGTGCTGGTGCGCACACGGACCCTGCTGCCCCTGCGGGTGCGGCTGTTCCTCGACCACCTCGTGCAGACCTTCACTTCCACCTGAACCCGCCTGCCAGCGCTTCACGGTGCGACCCACGCTGACATCCAGCGGCGAACCAGCGGGATCACGGCCATGGCCAGTGGCCAGGCCACGGCCCATGCGAACAGGAAGGCGCGTCCCCACCTCAGCAAGAACTCGCCTTCGATGCCGGCGTTGATCGCCGTCAGAACGAAGGACATCGCTGCCGACATCAGCAGAGCCACCAGTCCTGTAAAGACGATGGCGTAGGCGCGGGGGCCAAGTTTGCGCATGGTCGGCTCAGCCCCGCGCGACATACCGGTCGGCTCGTGCCGCGTGGATCAGGTCCTGGGCGTTTGGCGCGAGCAAGGCGGCCGGGGAGAGGTCGCAGAGCCACGAATTCGGTGTGATCAGCCAGAGTGCGATCTCCCGGTCGTCGAAGGTATCGTCGAGTACGCGCAGCACGCGTGCGACGGCGGGATACGGCAACCATCTCACGCGGTCGAACTGAAGCATCGGCAACCAAAGCTGATCTGACCACCACAGACCGAACACTTGCCGAGCATCAAGCCAACGTTCGATCGAGCCGGGCCCGCCTCGATCGCTCTGCATGACACCCACGGCGTCGACGTGAGCCTGCACCTGCCGGGCACGAAGCAAACCTCCGAGCGGGCGCATCAACTGCAGCATTCGGAGGAACTCATCGTCTGCAACAGACCACCGCGCAGGCCGATGAGCAGCAGTCGCTTCATTGGAGCGCGCGGTCGCCCGTGGCGCAGCCGCGACCACCGCGTCGAGCGACGTGAGATGGCGACCACTCATGCTGCGCTCTTTCGGGCATCTGCCTTTGGCCGGATTGCAGCACCCAGCCGGCGCTCTGCGACGTAGGCATGAAGCGTGAAGCCTGTCGTGCGCTTGAATGCCCTCGCAGAGTGAGACCGGCCTTGGTGGACGTCTTGCGCAAGTCGTCGCAAATTCAAGTCGCCCTGGAGCGTGTTCTCGATGAGGGCAAGAGCACTTTGCACTCGCTGAAGCTGGCCCGACTTCGGCGTCGGCTCTTTGGTCGACAGGCGCCGGTCATGGTCGGCGATGTCCAATCCGCCAGCACCATGCGTTTCGGCGCAACAACCCCGATCAACCGTGACGCTGTCCTTCATGACGATGAAGGATCCGGCCGACGCGACGGAGACGCCATGAGCCGGCGGGCGGGGCGGCGCCTGACCATTCGGGCAGGCAGCGCGCTTGCTTGCCGCCTACGCTGCGGGCGCGCTCAATCGAAGCGAATCAAGCCGCGCTTCACTGCCATGGCGATGGCGGCGGTGCGCGTCGTTGCGCCCAACTTGGAGAACGCGTTGTTCAGGTGGAACTTCACCGTGGCTGGCGACACGCCCGTCTTGGCAGCGATGGACTTGTTGGTCTGTCCTTCAGCAGCCAGGCGAAGGATCTCCAACTCCCGCGGCGTCAGTGCGTCGCTGCCGACGCGCGTGGCCAGTTTGGCGGCTACCGGCGGTGGCAGGTAGCTCCGGCCTTCGTACACGGCCCGCACGCAGGCCGTGATCTGCTCCATCGTCGAGTCCTTCAGGATGTAGCCCTTGGCACAGCTGCGCAAGGCGCGATAGATGTCCTCGTCGCCGACGTAGGTGGTCAAGATGATGATGCGCGCGTCACGGTCGAAGGCGCGGATTGTGTCGATGGCGTGCACCGCATCGCCTGCCGGCATGCGCAGGTCGAAGAGCCCGATGTCCGGCTTCAGCTGGCGCCACAGCTCCACGGCTTCTGCGCCATCCTGGCCCTTGCCCACCAGCGCCATGTCAGGTTGCGCGTTAATGATCGATGCGAGACCTTCGCGCACGACCGAGTGGTCATCGGCGATCAGCACGCGAATCGGTGCGCGTTGCGCTTGGGTCATGGCCACATTCTGTTCGGGTGGATGTCGGCAGCGCCCGCCGGATGATCAGCCTGCAACCTCACCATTGGGTCAGGCCCCGACGCTGAACACGACCTCCGTCCCCGCGCCCGGCGCGCTGGCGACCAGCAGGCTGGCGTTCAACTGCTCAGCCCGTTCATGCATGCCCGTGATGCCCAGCCCGGTGCGCCGTTCGGTGGTGTCAAACCCCGTTCCGTTGTCACGCACGGCGAGGCTGACGGCATCGTCCGCGAACACCAGGCTCACCCGAGCGGCGGACGCACCAGAGTGCTTGACGATGTTGGCCAGCGACTCCTGGGCGATGCGTGCGAGGGCGGATTCGACCGCCGCCGGCAGCGGCCGTGCCAGACCCCGAAGATCCAACTCGACCTGCAGCGCGCCAGCCGACTGCAACCGGTCGACCATCGCACGCAGTACCTCGGTCACGCCGCCCCGCGCAAGTCCGGCGGGCCGAAGTGCATAGACGCTGGCGCGCGCCTCGGCGAGACTGTGCCGGGCCACATCGTTGGCGGCCAGCATGTGCTGTTCGGCATGGGCGATGTCGCGCCGACCCAGCGCGGCGCGGGCCGCTTGGAGCTGCATGGCGACGCCGGTAAAGCCCTGTGCCAAGGTGTCATGAACGTCCCGGGCAATCCGGTTGCGTTCCTGCAGCAACGCACGCTCGCGCTGCCGGTCGGCTGCTTCCTGGGTGCGCTGAACGGCAAACTGGCGCGCCTGGTCGCCCAAGCGCTTGAGTTCCAGCGCAAGCTTCAGCTGGTGAGAGACCAGCTCAAACAGCGCCAGGTTTTCGGGGGTCAACTTGGAGCGGTCTCGGCCGGCCAGTCCGAGCAGCCACATTGGCTTGCCCGCTACGGCCAGGACCTGAACAACGAAGGCCGCGTAGCCTCGTGCCCGATGAAAGGGCAGCGATTGCGGTGCAAACATGCCCTCGTCCTCCGGCATCGTGAGCACGGTGGGCCGCGAACAGGCCATCAGGCGCTCGATCTCCGGCACGTCATCCATGGAGTTCTCGCCGAAGTCCATGTCCTTGCCGCCCCGTAGAACGCTCCCTTCGTCCAGCACGATGCCCTCGGTGAAACGCCGCGCCTCCCAGTCGATACGAAAGACACCAGCAGACTCGGTGCCGCAAGGGCGTCGCATTTCCTTCAGGATCTGCAGCACCACTGCGTCTGGCGTGGCGCTGTCCGCCAGGGCTCGCATGCTGGCAGCGAGCGTCGCATTCGTTCTCTCGAGTTGGCTCGCCCGATCCTGCTCCGCGGCGAGCCGAAGCTCGCGCTCGGCCAGTGCCTGCCGCGTGGCGTCATGGCGCTTGAGCACCACCGCCAGCATGTCGGCTGCCGTCTGCAGCACGGCCACCTCCCCGGGCAGCGGATCTCGGCGTACCGAGTGGTCGAAGGAGATGCAGCCCCACTGCACCCCATCCTTGAAGAGCGGGACCGTGATGACAGTGGCGTTTCCCTGGTAGTCCAGATACTCGCGCAGGGTGCCCGTGAGTTCATTGGCGTGATAGGCGACGACTTCGCCGGCCAGCGATCTTCGCATCAAGTCTTCGGCACCGCGCGGGTCGATGACATGGGGTCTCGCGAAGGAAACCGGCACGTTGCCCGTGACGCCTTCGCGTACCCACTCGCACAAGGCGCGAAGAGTCTTCTGGCCCGTCGGCTCGAACGCGACCCAGTCGTACACGGAAGCGCGCGTAGCCATGGTCTTGCTCGCGAACGAGCCCAACCAACCGAGAAGCGTGCGCTCGAACTGCTCTGGGTACGTGTCAGTCAGCATCCGCGCGCCGGCGACAACTTGCTGCAGCAGATCGGCCACGTGGGCGCTCTGGTCGGCTCGCTCGCGCTCTGCCTGAAGACGCGCATCGCGCTCGGCATTGGCCACGTCTTGCATGCGATTGCGCTGGATGATCGCTGCCAGCGTGTCCGCCGCGGTTTGCAGCAATGCGATGTACTCGGGGCTGGCCTGCCGTCGTCTGACGAAGTCAAACCCAACCGCCCCCCAGACGGCGCCGTCGACGAAGATTGGTGCCGTGATGAACGTCTGCGTGCCCTGCAGGTGGAGCAATGCACGACCCGGGCTGCCGACGGCCATGTTCTCGGTGTGCATGCACAGGACCTCGCCTCGCAGCATCACGTCGATGTGGTCTTCAACCCCTGTCGGGTCGATCACGACGGGTCGGGCGATGGTGGCGCCGAGCGGTAGACCGACGCCGTCCCTCCGCCAGTCCGCGGGGAAGAGGAAGCTCTCCCGGCCGGTCGCGTCATGCCAGGTGCGGACATAGAAGCCGCAGCCATCCGCATCGGTGCTTTGCCCGACGGCGGCCAACCACGCGCGCAGTCCCGTTTCGAAGTCGTTGGCTGCCAACAGATCGCGAGATGCACGCGCAACGGCCTGGAAGGCCTGGGCAACGGCGATCGTGGCAAAAGCGTCTCCTGGCGAAGTCATAAAGCTTGGCAGCGCACTCTATTGCGCGGATTCTCCCCGACTCCCAGTGGGCGTCAGATCCGTCGTCAGAAACTTGACTTTCGAGGTGCGCCGACGCCCGGAGGTCAGGTGCGGCGTGGCCGCGTGTGGCCGGCCAGCGAAGGCAACACAGCGTTCAAACGATCGCTGCCTGCACATTGCGGTCGTTTGCCCTGCCGACGCCAGCGTCGTCTTCGCGGTAGCCGCTGACCTTCGCGTCGAACACGCACGCCAACGATTCTGGGGTGTCGCCAGCCCTCCGCGAACGACCGGTCTTCACGAGTCTGTGCGGCGCCTTTGGGGCAACAGCGGCCGTCGCCGTTCCCTAGCCGCCGAGCGTATCGCTGCAAAGCGGCCCTCGCTGAGCCCATGCATCCCTGTGGGTGCGTCAGGCCATCACGAGTTCGCGCCGCCGTTGTGCCCGCGGGCCCACAAGCCCAATCACCCCAGCCCAAGTGCAGCCACCCAGCCAAGCAC
>JACCDR011020709.1_pt1 | contig 12439 bp, 14 predicted proteins | sample 7446431 | NCBI WGS metagenome assembly JACCDR01 (sample SAMN15323443, study PRJNA562643) | freshwater metagenome | isolation source: river surface water | place: USA:Blue River Watershed | collected 2017-08-17
AAAGTTGAAGAAAAAATCAATTCAAGAGTTGATTCTGCAATAGCAGAATACAAAGATTCCTTTTCACCTGAAGCTAAAGAAGTAATAGAAGCTCTTGAAGCTGGTATTCCTTTACAAGCATTAGTGGCACATAACTCTGCAATAGAGACTTATGAATCAATTAGTGATAAGGATATTGAAGATAATGAGTCATTACAAAAGAGTTTAATACGTAATTTATATTCCTATAAGGGATATAATAAAGAAACTATAGATAAGAAGATTCAGAGATTTGAAGACTCTGGATTATTATCAGAAGAAGCTAAAGATGCTAGAATAGAACTTGTAGATATTAGCAAAACAGAAAAAGAAAATCAAAAACTTTTGCAAAAGCAAGAAAACGAGAATAAGGTTAAGAAATTTGAAGAATGGAAAACCAATGTTAAAGAAACCTTGTATACTGCAAAAGAAATAATTCCTGGTTTAAAGATGACAGACAAGCAAAGAGAAAAAGTTCTTACTGGTCTTACAAAATTTGACAGGGATGGAAACAATGAACTTAAGAAATTGATAGCAAAAGATCCGCAATTTGATCTTAAAGTTGCATATATTGCATTAGCTCTTAATTGGGATTTTTCGGCTTTTGACAAAAAAGCCTCAACAACAGCTGTTAGAAATCTTAAAAATGCTCTAAGAGAGTCGGATAAAATGGAAGGTGGATATGGAGCAGATAACCAACGGATTAAATCAAACGCTAGCTTAAGTACAATTAAAGGTGCTCTCAAATATTCACGAGATTAATAACAACAAATAGATTACTAACACAAATTTTTAGATTTTATGTCGCAAGAAATTAATACCTTACAATTATACTGGCCCAAGAGTTGGGCTGGTTTGACGACTGAAAACCACCTTGCAACAGCGTTTATGGAACATCCTCAGTTGATTTCCGACGTTATTGCCAGAGTTTTTGGTCTGAATCAGTATCGTGGTCTTGAGTATTTACTTTCCAAAATCGGAACCAAAACAGTAGATACAGACCGTGAATACGAATGGATGCTTAAAGGTGACGATAGAAAAGCTGTAGCTATAGTTAGCTATGAAGCAGCTGATACTACTCGCCCTGGTATAGGCAAACAGATTTTTAAACTTAAATTACGTGAGAAATTCTTTGTATTGTCAGATAAACTTATCTTTGACAACAGGGATTACTCAGTAAGAGTTATGGCAGAACCATATTCTGATGGTATGCACTGGATATATGAAGTACAACATATGCGTCCAGATAACAACCACTTTATTCCTCCTACCTATTTGGCAGCTGGTAAAATGGTTTCTAAACTGTACAGTCCGCAGGAAAGAACCTTAAATAAGACTTATGGTTCGACAAGTTTCAGTTCACCTTTCAAGATGAGAAATTATTTCTCAACTCTTGGTAAGAAATACACTGTTCCTGCTAATATGCATGATCGTCCTATGGTAATTTCCATGTTAGACCCTGTGAGCAATCAGAAGACTAATATCTGGACTAAATATGCAGAATGGGAAATGATGGCTCAGTGGCAGCGTGAAAAGGAAAATAACCTGCTTTATTCTGAATTCAATCAGAACCCGAATGGCACATTTGATATGTTTGGTAGTTCAAACTTCCCAATCATAGAGGGTGCTGGTATACGTCAGCAGATTTCTCCTGCGTATAAGTTCTACTACACGAACTTTACGATAGATTATCTGACTGAAATTTTATTGAACCTGTCTATTAACATTCTCCCAGAAGATAAGCGTCACTTTGTCGCATTAACTGGTGAGCGTGGTATGGTACAGTTCCACAAAGCACTTGAAGCAAAAGCATCGTTATTCCAGCCTCTGGATTCAAAACGTATCTTTGGTTCAGGTCAAGTCCTTGGATTTGGTGGTCAGTATGTTGAGTATCGTGGGCCACAGGGAGTGAAATTCACCCTTGTTAATCTTCCGCAGTACAACGACGTTATTGATAACAGGCTTCCACATCCTGATGGCGGATACACTGAAAATTATCGTTATACTATTCTGAACTTTGGTACTACCGAAGGTGAAGCCAACATTACCAAATTGTATCCTAAGAATGGAAACAAGATGTGGCATGTTCCTGGCTCAACTTCTCCTTATGGCCCGAAGAAATCGTTTAGTGAACCATCAGCTAGTGCTGTTGACGGTTACGAATTATATGCTCTGACTACTCAGGGCGTTATGATTAAGAACCCTATGAGCTGCGCTGAAATGATTTATTCCGCTGCATAATTAAAATAATGCGTTATAACAATTAAGTATAATAGTGAGAGAGATGGAAAGAACAGGAACGGTTTATGTTAAGCCAATACAAAGAAGTAGTTGGCTTCCTGCTGGGCATGACGGAGAAATTCGTTATACTAATTGTGCTGAATTCTTGACAGTACAAATGGATACAAAGCTCAGATGCTTGAATACAGGAATTACTGAGGAAGAGGCATTGGTTTTGGAGAAAGAACTAAAAATGAGCCCAGGTACATTATCTAAGTATAATGTAGATTATTGGTCAAGTTTTGCTTCTTTAATCCCAATAACCAGAGATGGCTTGGAATTACATTTGGAAAACCCAAAGGATTTTATTCGTTACAGGAATTTACTTGCTCATACAGAAATTGCAAATTCTGAAAGAGAAAAATACGAGAGTCCAGAGTACAAATACGTAATGACTTCTCCTGAACAAGAAGCTAAGATTAAGAATGAAAAATCGCGTGTAATACGTAAAGCTTATCAATTACTTGGTAAACTTTCGTTTTCAGAGCAGAAAGACGTTCTTAAGCTTCAAGGAAAGAGAGTTAATAACGATTCGTCTGAGGATTTTGTAGAGAGTTCAATTACTGATTTGATCGAGAAGAATCCAATGGAGTTTATCGAAATAGTAAATGACCCTATGTTTAAGAACAAAGTATTTATCCAAGATTGTATTGCTAATAGAACAATAATTAAATCAGGTTCAAAATATATGTTAAATGGCGGTGATGTTATAGGGCTTTCTATTCAGGAAGCAATTGAATATATAACAGATCCTAACAATCAAGACGTATACATTAGATTAAAAGCAAAAGTAGAAACATCTGAATAATGTTAATAGGACAAATGCATAGAGAGTTTAATATTGGGGTGGACAAGGACAATTCCTTGTCCTACCCTAGTTTTAGACCAGAAGAAATAGACTTATTTATTAATAAGGCTATTGAAAACATTGTTAAGCAACGATATTCAGGTAACAATTTACAAAGGCAGTCTGTTGAAGAAACACAAAAAAGAAGAGACGATTTACGCAATTTAACTGTTGATTATAGAATAGCTCCGTTAGCCCATGATCCATTAGTTAATAAAGAAAATGGTGTCTTTGTTGTTTTGCCGAATAATTATTGGTTTGCATTAGAAGAAGAAGTAATTTTATCCTATGAAGATTGTCATGGGAATACAATTACGTCAAATGCAAGTGTTAAGCCAATAACTCACGACAGATATAATAAAATCAAGTCAGATCCATTTAACATGCCAGATAAAATTGAAATTATTTCTTTGCCATATAGTAATATGCAAAATGAACTAATTACAGATGATTCATCTTCTGTGACATCTTATTATTTAAGATACTACAAAAAACCAGCAGAAGTAAGTTTAGCTAATAACATAAACTGTGATTTATCAGAACATTTACATAGAGAAATAATAGATTTGGCAGTAAATTTAGCAATAGAAAATATAGAATCGCCAAGAATAGGAACGCAAGTAAATCAGACATTAACTAACGAATAAATACAATATAAATGAAATCAAAAAAGATAAATCCAAACAACAGGAACACAGTTCCTGGGATTGGAGCTGATAATAACATATATGTTAAGTCAGGTGACTTCAATCTTTTATGGGATGATGTCGCAGATATATCAGATGCTAGTTTTACTTTTGACCATATTGCGGAATCAACAAGTGGTCATGGTATAACATTTGATAATACTATCAACACCCCTGCAACTATTAATGCAGCTACTCAGGCAAGTTCTATATCTATTATAGACAATAGCTCTACAGCTCTTAATATTACAGAAGGAGCTAATAGTTATCTCAAGTTTGTAACTACTAATGCCGGAGAGAAAATCCAATTAGGAAAAGACTTGGATTGTCCTGCAATGAGAAAAATTACTATTTTAGATAATAGTAATAATGCATTAGAGATAATGGAAGGCTCAAATAGTTATCTTAACTTTGTAACCAATAATGCTGGTGAAAAAGTTCAGCTTGGCAAAGACTTAGACTTCCCTAATGCTAGCAAAATCACTATGCGTGACGACACAACTGATGCTCTTATAATCGCAGAAGGAACTAACGCATATATTAAATTTCATACTAACAATGCCTCCGAATATGTACAAATGGGTAAAACTTTAGTAGCATTAGACGGAGCCGCGGCTACCCCATCAGTTTGTGGAACTACAACTAAAGGTGCTGGTTTTCACTTTGGTAGCAATATAGTATATATAGACACTGCAGGTACTGAAAGAGTAAGTATTGATGCTCAAGGAGATATTAATATTAATGATGGTCGTGGTATTGAAGGTGGAACAACTGGAGTTGGCACTTACTGGGCAAGATTTTGTCCACTAGCTGCACAGCAAGCACTTTCTGGCCCAGGAGCTATTACATTAACAGAATACTACACAGCATGGACTTCAACAGGTACTGGTGATGCATTAACCTTAGCTAATGGAAAAGTCATTGGACAGGTTAAAAAGATTCGCTATGTTGCTGAAGGAGCTGGTGCAGATACTGGAGTTTTGACATTAACAGGATACACATCTATTACATTTAATGCAGTAAATGACCTTGTTGAGTTGGCATGGGATGGCACTAACTGGAGATGTCTTGAGAATATAGGTTGCACTATTGTATAACAAGAAACTAACTTAAATCAATATAAACAATTAAATTAATCAATTATGTTTGGAACAGACAACACAATTAAAGTACTTATAGGGAAGGATATTAACATTACCGCAACTGGTAGTGCTGACCCGCAAAGTGCTAGCTTTATTGCTGATGGCGAAGTTGGAATTCTGACTGAAAATACTAGTGGAGAAGAAGAACTCTATCCTGCTGGTGTAGCTTCAGACAGGCAGTACCTTCGTATAGTTCAGCGTAGTGGAGATAATATACATTATTCTCCAAGAATTAAAGTAGCTAATATAGTAAAAACAAGCAATGTAGCTTCTGCAGCTCCAGTTGAACAAGTAGACTATATAGGTTATAACACAAGTACTGGCTCTATTGAAGAACTCAGTAACAACCAGTATATGCTTCATATTACTTATCGTCATGATGATAAGATTTGGTCAGAACAACTTAATAAACGTACTTATGTTTATTACAGTGACACTACGGCAACTCAACTTGAAATTGCTAAAGATTTTGTCCAAAAAATTAATCTTGATGGATACTCTGCTGTCAAAGCAGAAATGATTACTAATGGTACATTTACTGCTGCAAGTCAGAATTGTACTGTCTACAATGGTTCTAATAGTATAGTATTTGCAGCTGCCCCTGCAGCTCCTCCAGTTCAAGGAACTCTTGTTCGTATTGGTGGAACAACTGCTGCAGCCGCAGTATATGTTGTAACTGCTGTAATAAGTGCAACTGTATATGAACTTAACACTCCGTATCAGGGCACCTCTGGAACAGTTTTAGCAGCTAATATTGGAATTATGACTGCTATTACAGCTTATGGAATTCGTCTTACTGGAGAGTCTCTTACCTATAAGTCAAAAGGTTTAATCCCCTATAACAAAGTAAAGTTTGAAACTGCAATTGCTAACTTTGGTTCTACAACTATTACAAATGCAACTGCACTTGTATTTGGTCATGGAACTGGGTATCAGGTTGCTGATCTCGAATGGTTTGCTCTTGGTGGCGATGGTATTCGTAACTTTATGCATCATCCTATTCCTGAAGGAAGAACAGATGCTGTAACTTCTGCTTATTATAAGACCATTTCTATTGAGTATTATAATAACGACGACCAGTACGTGATTAGTGGAACTAAGCCATCGAAGGCATTGGTATATGTATTTTTCGCTGCTACAGCAGGTGCTGGAGCAGATCCTACGAATACTAATTACTCTACCTTCCAGACTAACTTCAACACTTACGTCCCGGCTGCGCTGCATATTTAATTCCCTTTTGTGTGGCTTTACTGGTTGTGCCATAAACAACCAGTTCTTTTTATTAATTTTTTAAATTTTATTTATGTCTGGATTTGGCACATTAGTACAAAAAGATCAACCTTTCGTTAACTATTGTCAAGCATTCGATTGCTCTAAAGTAGTTATGAATGTAGAGTTAGAAACAGCAAGTGCGTACTTTTTAATTCCAGGGTATATTGACACTATAACTTTAGCTGCAGAATTTAATGGAGTAACAATAGCTGCGACAGATATAACAACAGACATAATTTCAGTTCTTTCTGGCACGTTTACTATCACTGCATGGAGTGATCAGGTTGTTGGATTAGGAACTGCATTCACTACTGAATTAACTGAGGGTGACTATCTTTCAATTGGAAGCTACCTAGTAAGAGTTTATTCAATAGAAAGTGACACACAATTAACATTAACTTCAGTATCTTTTACGTCTGGCGCAGGATTAACTGGATACAAATTAAACTTAACATATGATATAACTCCTTCATTTTTTGGATGGACAATATCATACATGCCAGAAGGCTCTTATACTTTTACATTAACAACTACTTTTAAAGCTACATGGTACAGTGGTTCAGCAATTGTTGACGAACAGACAGTACAGGTATATTGCGAAAAGTATTGTTGTGTATATAGTAAATTAGCAGATTTAGCTGATTCATGCAATGACTGTATGGATCATGAAAATATAAAGAAAATAGTTAATTCTCTCTTTATGTGGGGCTTATTAGAGGCATACAAAGGTTCTGCTGGATGCGGTGACTCAGTATCTCTAAGTGCACTACAAGATAGATTAGATAAATATTGCGATTATCAACCTTGTTCAAATTGTTAATATGGCAGACCCTTGTACTTGTTCATGTAATTGTTTAGATACTATCACCATACCATGTTGTACTTCTGCTACAGGAGCAACTGGGCCAGCTGGGGCAAATGGTGGTGCAGTATTATATAATAATTTTGATGTATCATCTCTCCCAACTAATGGTTCTTTTGTAGACTTAAGTCCAAGTAAAACTTATACTTTAACTACAACTCAGATAGCCTCTTTAGGAGATAGAATTAAAATAGAAGTTGTTGGTGTTATGAAAACAGCAACTACTAATATGCCAGCAATAAAAATTGTTTTTGACAATAATATTGTAGGGCTACATACTTTACAGGCAAAAGAAGATAAAGTTATCTTTAAAATTACTACAGTATTGGATTTTGCAGCAGCAACTGGTTCTGCTAGTAACGTTGCTGTATGGAGCATATGTGATTATTACACTGGAGGAGCGACTCCATATCCTTCTCCTATAGTAAACGAATCAACTATCTTGAGCTCTTTTATAACTGTAGACTACAATTCAGCTCCAGCAAAGATTATAAAAGTTCAAGGAATTATGGGAGCAGTTGCCCCCGGAGTTAATGAATATGCTAAGTGTACTCAAATGTGTATAGAATACTTTAAAAAGATATAATAATGCCAATTAATAAACAATATATAGATGTTCCAATTGTAGATGGCGTTAATCACGTTATAACAGCCATTGACAACACTTTATTTTATAAGTTATACGGTACTGCCGTTTTAACCTCAAATTGGTCTGTGACAGTTGGAGCAGGCGCAATAGATGGCATGAGATGTCATTTCACTTGTTTGCCAAATGTAACACTTGGTGGAAACCACATGTATATATGCGGCGCTCAAGTACCAGATAATTTAGCTACAAAAAACTTTGAAGCTCTTGCCTGCTATTATACATCAGGTGGATGGAGCGTAAGATTTGCTCCTGATTTTGAAGAAACTGGCATTATAGTTACTGATGATATAGCAGATAATGCAGTAACGAATGATAAATTAAATGATATGACAAGAGGTACTGTTAAGATAGGTGGAGTAGCAAATGCTCCAACTGACTTAAATGGTAAAACTTCTGGTCAGATCTTAATGGGCGATGGTACAGATGTAGTATCCTTAGCTATAACTGGTGATATTGGAATTACTGGAGCCGGGGTAGTTACTATTGCAAATGATGCTGTAAATAACAATAAATTAGATAACATCCCTAGAGGATATGTAAAAGTTGGAGGAGTGGCAAATGCTCCTACTGATTTAAATGCAAAGACATCAGGATATATCCTAATAGGAGACGGAACAGATATATTATCAGTTCCTGTAACTGGAGATGTGTCAATAACTCCAGCTGGCGTGACAACTGTAACAGGAGTTGGCCCAGTAGAAGATGGAACAGGCACTGGATCTGTACAAACAAAGTTTGCTGTAACAGGATCAACTGCAGTAGCAGATTACTCAATTTCATTAGGAGATACGAATGCAACTAATGGAATATCATCTGTAGCAATTGGTTCTAATAATTCAACAACAAATGACTTTAGCGTAGCTTTAGGAACGGCAAATACTAATGCTGGACAGGCGGCAGTAACTATTGGACAATCAAACAGTTCAACTACACAAGGAGACGTAGCAATTGGTTTTAACAATACTTCAAATAATGGAGTAACAATTGGAACTAATAATACAGCTTCGAATGCTTCTACGGCTATAGGGAGTGGAAATACATCTTCTGGAGACGGATCATGTGCTTTAAATAAAGATAATTATGCAAAAGGACAAAGTTCTTTAGCAATAGGCCAAGAAGCTACAGCCCCATATGATGGAACAAAAGCATTTTCATCTGGGTATATTGGAACAAGCGGAGATGCTCAAAAAATTGATACAATATTAAAGGTTGCTACTACTAATAATATTGCTGATTATCTGCAACTGTTAGATGGTACTGACGGTATTACAATTCCAACAGACTGTACTACTGATGTATATATTAGATTAGTTGCTGTACAAACAGGCGGTGTTGCTGGAACAATTGGAGACTCTTTTACACAAATCATAAAATTAGCAGCCAATAATATTGCCGGTGTATCTGCTGTGATACCAACAGCTGCTGTGACATTAGCAAATTATGATGTAGAATCAGGGGATGTATTATATGAAATCCCTTTTAAAACAGCAGCATTTGGAGGATCAGCAGTAGTTACAGTTGCTGCTAATAAGTTACAAATAGCTGTTACTGGTGAAAATAATAAAGATATTCAATGGATAGCGCATGTTTCTATGGTTTGGACGGGCTATCGTAACTTCTCAATCTAATGGGTAATTATACACCTGAAAATATATATAATTTTTCTGCATGGGCGCAATGTAAGTTAGCAATTGCTGGTAAGCAACTAGCAAATAGAATGGCTTATGAAGACCCCTGTATAGAAGAAAAACTTAAATTTATCCTTGCACAAATATATAAAAAGATAATTCAAAACTACACTAGCGATTCTTGTATCACTGAAGATGAACTGTGTGCAATGATTAGCTTTGTTAAGAAGTATTTAGATACTACTAGTTATAGTAATAATAATTGTAATTGTTAAAATATGCCAAACTTATCAAATTTTGATCAGATATTTAGGAAGTTATTAACCTCATTAACAACTGAGCATAGAGCTATTAGTAATGAAACAATAACTTTTTCAACTGCAAATGTATACTCTTTAACAGTACCAGATCAAGCAAGATATGCTTTAATGGTATTAGAAGAAGCAGGAGCAACAGGAACTGCAAAAGTAATTAGATATTGGGAAGACGGAAGTAACCCAGACGCTGCTACTGGCATTGCCAGAGGAGACTTAGATGCGTGGGATGTTATGTCTTATTCTAATTTAAAAAGCTTTAAGGCAATAAGAGTTACTGCGAATAGTCACAAACTTTTTGTACAATATTACTCATAATATGAATAAAATAACTGACAAACGCATTTTTCTTACACGTTTATCTGGCGGAGCCATAACAACTCCACTGCCAACAGTATATACAGGTATTACTAACGATACAACTATAGTTGTTCCTGGGGGATATATGTTGGAGTGTATAATGTTTTTAAACTCAACTGCCAATGTTGCAACAATAAGTTGCGGAACAACAGCCGGAGGAACTGAAGTATTTATAAATGCAACTATTAACGGTAGTGGTACTTATTATGGCATTACAAACCAAACAATAAATAACACATTTAATTTATCGTCAAATACAACTTTATACATACATGATAACGCTCCTGGCGATTCATGGAATAGTGCAAATGTCAGTATATATTTAATTTTAAGAAAGTTAGTATAATGAAAAAAATATTTTTAACATTAATTGCTATTTGCATTACAATAGTTGCTTTGTCTCAATCAAATGATGCATCTTTTAGAAATTTGCAATTATCTGGTTATGGCAGGGTTGCAAGTTATTTATCTGTATGGGGGCAATCTTATTTGCACGGAAAAACATCTGTAGGATATTCTAGCGCCTTCGATAGTACATTTAATGTAATTGGTTCTTCTTATTTGAATGGTAATACAAGAACTACAAACTTACTAGTAGACGGTAGATATTCAAGTGGTTCTGGAAATGTGTTTATAGGTACAAATCTATTTATGACTATGGATAATTGCTACCAAGATACTGTAAGTAATTGTACTAATGGAGCACATTATAACAGCAGAAACTGTAAGAGCGAATCAAGTCATTATACAACTATATTTGGCTCTGTTGCTTCACAAATAGTTGGCGGCTCTCATTATGCTGGCATAAAAAATTCCAATATGGCAAGAATAGAAAATTCTCCAGTGTCTAACATTAACACTGGAAACTTTTCATATATCTATGGTACTACACATGCTACTATAGAAACTGGGAAATTTGACTCTATTATCAGTTCAGGTAAATGGTCTATTATTGAAGGTTCTGACAATTGCAAGTTACAATCAGTAGGGAATTCTAATATAATATTAGGCAGTACAGGATCTAATATAACAAGTGCTGGCCACTATTGCGGCATGTTTTTTTGTGACACCTCAGCTATTACTGGAGGTATAAACCGAGCAATCATGATTGGATGTAAAGGAAAAACAAATACTAGAGAAGGTAGCGTTATGTTACCAGATCTTTTAGTAAATGGAGTACGTATAGAAAATAGAGCAGATAGTGTTTATGAAATAAATGCAGATACAACATTAAAAGAAGTTTTAAGTACTGTTATTTATATAATTAGTCATACTGCAGGCAATATAGATTTAGACAGTATTGCAGATGCTTCTGATGGAACTGTAATAGAGTTATGGGGCACAAACGATACTAGAACTGTCACTGTAAATGATACTCCATACTTAAATGTAGCAGGAGGCGTTTCTTTTACTTTAGGAAATGGAGACGTTATTTCTTTCCGCAGATATAGAGGTAATTGGTATGAAAGATTTAGAAGTAACAACTAATGGAACAAGGACAAGGGAAAAACGATAGATTTGCTCAAGCATATACTGATTCTTTTGGATTTTTAAGAGCAGCATTAACTGGAGTAACGCAATGGACAGATAGACAAATCCGTGCTACTGGAATAGTTGCACCACATATTGCAAAAGGAGACATATTTTCTTATAATGTTCAGTTTCCTCATAGCAAAAAACAAGATGGTAAAGTTGCAGATTTCCATTTGCATATTGTCCCTATAGGTACGTCTGCAGCTGGACAAGTAATAGCAATTGATTATTCTTGGGGTTATTACAAATTTGGAGAAGCAATACCAAATGTATTACCTAACTCTAACACAGCTACTTATACATTTACAGATGATAGTCAATATAAACATTTGTATTTTGAAATATGTGACAATTTAACTGGAGCTGCTTCTGATAATTATAGTAGTTTTTTCCTTATGAAATGTACAAGAAGAAGCGACGCACAAGATACTTATGCCAGCGAATTTGCCTTATTAGGTGCTGATTGTCATTTTCAAAGTGACAGAATTGGAAGTTATAATGAAACTCACGATTAATTTTAATAACATATGAAAAACATTAAAGATACTATTACAACTGTATGCGGAATAATAATGGCCGTTGCAGCTTCTATATCTGGATTAGATATAGCATTAACACAGGCTGGTTATAAGGATTTTTTACCTTCATGGGTTTTGCCAACTAGTATAGTCATCTTAGGTATAACTGGAGCTATAAATGGATTTTTTATTGGCAAAAAAAGTACTGGGAAAACTAAAAATGATAACGAATTGACGTAAAATCTATATTTAAATGGATAAAGTTGAAGCAAAATTTCCTCCATCATTTACTAGGAATATAATATTAGTTTTGTTAGCACAGGCATTAGC
>JACCDR011816766.1_pt1 | contig 12436 bp, 14 predicted proteins | sample 7446431 | NCBI WGS metagenome assembly JACCDR01 (sample SAMN15323443, study PRJNA562643) | freshwater metagenome | isolation source: river surface water | place: USA:Blue River Watershed | collected 2017-08-17
AGGACGACACTGTCTCGATCGTCTGGTTCTCAGGACGCTCTCAATATGGAACCCTGCTCCAGACAGAGAAGGTAGCAGGCCTTACAGACCTCCAGCGCGTGAACCAAGCGATCGATCGTTGGCTCCGTCCTGTGGGGATGACTGGCTTCAAAGAACCTCTGGAGGAGGCATACCGCCTTACCACACTGGTTCCACATTCGAATGGTGTTGGAGGAACGATCTCTGTTTGGTTTATGTCCGATGGGTGCGACAACGAATGGTCTAGGTCTGAGATTCTCGAACGTGCCAAAAACCTTGGTAGGGATGTCTCGTCCACCACAATAGTGGAGTACGGTTACTATGCGGACCGTTCCCTGCTCACTGCGATGGCAGAGCAGATGGGTGGCTCAGTCATCTTTGCAGAGGACTTCAACCGGTACGAGCCTGCGTTCGAAGCTCAGCTCTCCAAGCGCGTTCAGGGAGTTCCCAAGATCCCGGTTCTTTTCACGGGAGACGATGAGATCGTTCAAGGTGTTGTCTGGGCGCTCAAGGACGGGGAGATCCTGACGTATACCCCAGACGGGAAAACAGGAGAAATCCTCGTTCCCGTCGATATTGGGGCGCTCTGGTACCTGAGTCCTGTTCAGGTTGAGACAGGACACTCTCGTTCAATTACAGGAGAGGGGGACTCTCAATCTGACAGTGCTCTCTACGCCGCGATCTCCCTCTTCGCTCAGAGGATGAGTTCGAACGTGGTTTACTCCCTTCTCAAAGAGAGTGGGGATGTTCGACTCATCAACTCCTACACCAACTGCTTCGGAAAGCAAGCTTATTCAGACTTCGTCTCCAAGGCTAAGGCTGCAGCGTTCGACGAATCTTTACAGGATGTAGATGGGTTCAATCTCAACTACCTCCCTCCAGAGGACGCGTTCACGGTCCTAGACCTGCTCCGAGTCCTGGCAAGTGACGAGGACAACCACGTTCTCTTGGACTCCAAGGAGTTCGTTTACAACAAGATCTCCAGGGATCGTGTGGATTCGAACGAGGTGCTCACCTCAGAAGAACAGGAGGAACTCTCCAAGCTCACGGAGGAGCTCAAGGTGCGTCAGTCCATCATTCGACTCAAGGAGATCAACCAGCGGATCGCAGAGCTCACGGACAAGCCTGCTCCCCTCAAGTTCGAGCTGACCAAGAACGAGAAGGGCTATCCAATCTCGAATCTCACCTACAACGAGGATCGTCCCAACATCTCGATCCAGGTGCGGAAGGAAGGGACCGTAAACATCTGGGATCGAATGATCCTCCCCAGTTGTCCCAAGTCAGTTACTGAGTCTAATCCTCAGGTAATTCCTGTTACCTTCCCAACGCACATCTTCCGAAACTACACGGTTATCAAGGATGGACTCCTCAACGTGGAGAAGCTCCCTGTCCGCCTGACGGCAGGGACGATCAAGGCGCTCAAGAAAGCAGGGATGCCTATCACCTGCATTGAGGGACTCGAAGGAACGCCGAACGAGAAGATCCGTGCGAGGATCACCAAGGCTGGGAAGGAACAGCACATTGCGTGCGCCCTGAACCTGAAGTCCCTCCCCATCCTGAACCGCAAGATGGTGAAGGAAGTCAGTGCAGAAGAGCTCTTCAAACTGCAGTGGGATCTCCTCAAGGTCCAAGCGTCTCTCAAGGTGTTCAAGAGCTACGTCCCCAAGCGGGAGTCTGAGGGCTACGAGAAGAAGTATGGGAAGGAAGCCGCTGACTGGCTCAAGGAGCAGGGAATTACGGACTACAGCGGGTTCTCTCCCAAGTCAGTCCAAGCAGAGTCGAAGGACTTCTACACGGGCAAGGAGCTCCTGGTTCACCTCAAGGGGTTCTCCTCCCTCCCGAGTCTGAACGATGTCCTAGGGAGGATCGTGAAGAACAAGATCACTCCGTCGGCATCCCTGATGGTTCCGGCGCTCAGGGAGTACGAGCAGAACTACCTCCCCACTACACCCGAAGGAACCCTTCCCCCGAATAGGGATATGTGGCTCAAGGAACGCGTTGAGGTACTCACGAAAGCTTCCCGTTCAATCCTCGCTCAGATCTCCCAGATCAAGTTTGCGATCGTGGTTGGTCAGACTTGGCCACAGGAGTTCTCCTCCCTGGACCAAGACACCCTCACGTTCAAGGCCGAGTTTGAAGGGAAGGAGCTGGACGTGGAGGGTAGGCTAGAAATGCGTGAGGTGAAGGTTTCTCTCTGAGGGAAGAACTGTCCTCCTGGTAACGTAGCACTATCAGATCCCCAGGAGGACCGAATGAAAAGTGGAAGCAGAATCAAGACTGAGTTGTTAGCGAACGTTCACGCCACCATGCAGGAGATGCGGAACGAGGAACTCAAATCCTCCCTCATCTCCTGGGCGGACGAACCCGAGACAGACAGGGGAGTTTTGTTCGGTAAGAACTCCCTCCACTTCGGAGAGAAGAAACCCTTCTACGTGATCGTCATGGAGACGGTGCACGGGAAGAGCCGCTCTGAAGTCTTCCGCGGTGAGTCTCGTTCGGATGCGTGTGCTCAGGCGCTCCAGTACCTGGAAGCTCACAAGGTGAAAGTCGGATGAGAGACTTCGATCGTCGATACGACGAGTCGGACGAGGAGCTTAGAAAGCGAATTCTCAAAAACCTGCCTCCGATGACCGGAACGTTCAAATACTACAAGTATCTGATTCACGAGCGAATCGTCCCTGAAACTCCACTAGGGATTCAGTTAACAGTTACTCAGAACGTGAAACTCCCAGAGCCTGGAGAGGTGGTGTTCGTGATTCTGAGTCGTCCTCCAACCAAGTGGCAACGGCTCAAGCTTCGGTTAGCCGCTTGGCTAACTCGATAGGAAATCGATTTCCTATCTACGAGTCACTTCGATCTTAGGGTCCTGCTCTACCTCGTTCTGGAGTCGAAGTAGAGTGTGAGCATGAGCCTTCAGGGCCCTCTGAAACTCAGGTTTGAGCTCCTCGTAGATCTGACCGAGCTGAAAGAAATCTGAGACCTTCTCGTTCCTTGGCTTGGTAGGCGTCTCAGTAGGCGGGAAGGAGGGCCGCTTCTTACCAGGCTTGGGGGGAGGAGGGAGACGAGGGAAACGGGAGTAGCTGCTCACGGTTGGTTCTTTAGTGACGGGTAAGAGCGATGGGAGTCGAACCACTTCACACGATCTCGATTCACTTCTGTGAACGGGACCATGGAGCGGTTCAAGTCGTCCCTGTACTGAGGGAACGAGACGTGGAGCTTCTCGAACGTCGCGAGGTTGAAGTCGCGCATCCCGTGAACCACCACCTGGAGCTCTTTTACCTGGTCCTTGAGAGCTTTGATCTCTACAGCCTGCTCCTTGAGTTCCGCTTCTCTCAGGGCAATGTCAGCCGGGAGCTTGGGTGGAGGAGTGCGCCAGTTCTCGATCGCCATCCCGAGCCCTCCGGTACCTAAGACACCAGTCAGGATGGCAATCCAGAACTTGGGGTCGGAAGGGCCCTTTACTGGCGGTTGGCTAGGCCTAGAAAGCTCTTTCGCTTCTTGGGCAGCTATCCGTGTCTTGAGCTCCTTGAACGCCGTTAAAACGATTTTAAGCTGTTGTGATTGACGGCGCTCCGCCTCTAGCTCCCGTTCCAAGTCTTCTGCAGATGGAGCACGATACCGATCTGGAACAAATGGAGTCGGTGTTTTGCGATCGCGAGGAGGAGACACACAGATCTCACTTAGGTGGAGGGAGAGAGATTCTGGAAGAAGACTCTAGTTCGAGCTGAGACACCCGATCCTCAAGATTCTGACAACGGGCAACAAGAGCCTCTACAACGATCCTCACCTCACCAACAATGTTGGCGATCGTGGTTACAGGTTCGATGAGCCCCCTCATCTCCAAGGCAACTGCTTCTGCGACCTTGGCAGAGATAGTTTCTGCCATCTTGGATTGAAACGCCAAGATCCTTCCTTGGAGCTCATCCATCCTCGAACCCAGACTACCAACCAGATCGTTGAGATCGCTCAGGGAGCGCTTCGCTTTTGGCGTTCCAGGGTTCGTGTCTTCTTCAAAATCGTCGTTTTTCACGAGTCTCATTCCTCTTCCCTTAGTTCACGGAGTCCTTGTTTTCTTACGATCTCGTGCACGTCCATAGCTTGGGCGAGCTCATACGCGCGAAACGCGAGAGTCCTCCACTCATCGTCTGGAACGAACTTGGTAGGGTTCATCTCTGGTTGAGGAGGAACCTTGTTGAACGGAACAACTGGAGCTCGCTCCCCTCCAGCTACCCTCTCCACCAGAGGGCGGTAGGTATTCGCAAGACTGATCACGTCCGTCTCGTAGCGACACGGATCGGGCTGTCCCCTGTACGCGGTGAAGTAGTTCCTGATTCGAATCATCCTCACGTAGGTAGAAACATCTCCGAAGCGGGCAGGCTTCAGACATGGTTCCCAGTTCGGTTTCAGGAAGAACTTGAGCTTGTCTTCAATCGCTTGAGCGAGGGAATCAAACGCCCGCATACGCGTTTGCGGATGCCCATCCGGCACGGGAAGAGGATTCTCCAGATACGGCGTTTCGAGTTGACCACCTTTTTTAGGATCTCCTGTTAACCGTCCCTCGGGAGCAAACCAGACAGTGACAATCTCCCCTCGTTCCTTGAGTTCTTCGTTAAGGGTAATACACGTCCAGAGCCCTTCCCAGGCTCCAGACGCTTTGATGTTCCCTACATTCCAGTTCCAACATTTCTCGAAGTTCCCACACTCCAGAGCTCCGTGAGCTACGAGGGTAGTCACGAACGGAACGGTAGGGCGAAGGTTCAGCTTCTCACACGCTACCCAGTAAGCCTGAACAGCTTCTAGGCGCGTGGAAACGGTACGCAAAGGACGGATGTAGGTTCCCAGCATTGGAGAACCTCCTTAATTTTTGGGAGTAGGAGGAGGCTCGCTCTCTAACTGTTCAATGACCTGAGGAACAGGGATCGGGTTCTTCGCTCCAGGGGGAAGCTTCTTAGCAAAGAGCAACCAGAGACCCTGGAGGAACATCCACGGGTCAAACCCAACCGAACGTAGAATCTTTGCGACTGCAGCTGCCTTGGGGTTCTTCTCTACCCAATGGTCCAGCTGGCTCTTCTTGCTGAAAGCGAGAGAAATAGCGCCCAAAATTAAGTACCAAATAACTCCTGAACTCAGAAGCCACGCGAAAAAAGAGTTAAGCAAATCAGCCATGGGAGCGATGCTCTCACGTAGGAAATCGATTTCCTATCTTTGGAGCATCACCCGCTCATGCGAGAAATACAGATACAACTTCGCTACAGTGGGGCAGATTTCTCATCAGAAGGTTTAGAGATGCAAACCCTCCTAGATCTCATCCGTACTCACCTCTTGGAGTGGGAAGCGCAGACGCTCCAGTCCCCTCAGCGCGGTACTATGGTCACGTACACAATTTCGAACCCCAAGCTAGTGAACGGAACGCTCTGGGCAGACCTCAAGATTGAAGAGCGTCAGAGCTACGTTCCAGAGGATACGAAACCAAAATGAGAGACGTATTGATCGGTGTAGTAGGATCTACAGGGATCTGGATCCTCATCATCACCTTCGTACTAGCTCCCAAGATTCAGAAGCTGGAGACGACTGCAGAGCTCTACCGTCAGAACGCGGAGACTTGCACCAAGCTCCAAGTTCAGAACCAAGTCACCATCGAGAAGCAGGAACAGGAAATCGATTTCCTATCCACTCGAGTGAAGAAGCTCACAGAGCTCTGCAACTACCAGGAGACCGCTCGCTAACCGATCGAATCCAAGTCCATAAACCCAGCTAACGACGACTGACACCCAGTCATAATCGAGAGCATCTCGGGTTCGAACCGTCCCCCACATTGACACTTTCCCCCTGGGGGACGACGGTGGGCTAACCCGAAACAGACGTTGCAGTAACGAGTAGTCTTCCTTCCCTCGCGCCCTGGATCAGGATCCTCAAACAGTTCCTGAACAGCTTCCAAGGCTTCTTCAAAGGTGGAGACTCCTGCAGTCTCCCTAGCGTGTTGGTTCTCTAAGAGCTGCCACGCCGCTTCCTCTGGAGTGAGATCATCAGGCTTCTTCTCTGGAGCGAACATCAATCCACAACCAGGGCAACCAGTCCTCACCTGTCCGATCCGCTGATCTACGTAAGGTTCTGTTGGTCTCCGATGGGGGAGATCGAAACAGAACTTGCAAACCATAGCGTGCTCACGCCCCTCTGGTTTCAACCCTCCTATGAGCGGACGCTTAGGCTTCCGGCTCATAGGTAGGTTCTCCTCGCATAGTTGTACACACAAGCCCTGAAAAAAGCTGTCATGAGGTCTACTGAGAACTTTGCCCCACCTCACGGGCTATGTGTCAAGCAATCGTCAAGATAGGAAATCGATTTCCTACCCTCCCCCATTTTCCTTCCACCGAAGGTAGCAGACGATTAGGAAAACTAGAAGAAGACCGACTCCAAGAGATATCCAAATCTCTATTGGTGTCTCTGCAGTAGGAAGAGTTTTATACCCAGGTCTCACTTCGACACCCGAGATCGAAGAACGTGACTCATCTTCTTAGCCGCTAGCTCCCAGGTGTTCCTCTCTGCTAGAGCTCTAGCCTTCTCATTCACCTGAGCTCTAGACTTCTCGTCCGTTAGGACTTGGATCAATTGGTCACGAAACAGTCCAATGCTCTCCGAGAGTGGAAGAGGGATGATGGGGAGTGTTCCCCCGTACACCTCAGGGAGAGCATCGCAGGAAGTAGTGATTGGGCAGGAGTACGCCGCGCAACACTCCATCAGGGAGCAGGAGTAACCCTCACTCCAAATGTGAGGGGTATCGCAAGTGTAAGGAAACACTTCCGCTGCTACTTGCTCCTCCACAATCCTCCGACGTGAGACGGAGTCGAACACTGTTACTCCCATCTCGGGACCAAATGACTTCAACGCGTTGTCTATGTAGTGAGCGCGCCGAATCTGCTCCCTGATTGAGAGGTCTCCTTCGATTGGAGACTGGTTCAGCATGTGATCGATCCAGGGTTGGAGACGGTAGAAGATCCTGAGTGTTGCGTGCGGTACAGCGGCCTTTACCTGAGGCCAGATTGAGAGAAGCCAGTGGAGCCCACGGTCTGGGGAAGAGCTCCAAATACAGCGCCCTGGGACCTTCTGGTGACCCATCTTGAACAGGGTATCGTAAACCTGAGGATCGCAACCGTCTGGGACTACTTCCCAATCTTCAGGATTGGGAGTGTACGGATCAGGGTACCAGAAGTTCCCGACTCGATGCACCCTCCCTTCCCCAAGGATCATCCTCCGATGGGATTCGCTAGGAGAGAGCCAGAGGTCTACGCAGTTGATCGCTGCAGTTGAGCTAACAAGTGTGTTGATCTGGAGACTCACCACCTTGAGGAGGTTCGAGTCCATCTCCAAGAGCGGTTCACTCTCGTTCCAGGAAACAGCTACGTCCCCCCTGTAGCTCTGTCGCTCCGAGTAGTGGTGGAGTCTCACACCAGGAGATAGTTCGGAAGGCATCTCCGTCCCAGGCTTGGGGAACGTGTAGAGATCGATCTCATGCCCAAGCTTGGCTAGCTCCTGAGCGATCCTGAAGTAACCGTAGTCACTTCCACTGAGCCCCCTAGAGTCGGTGTACAGACGTCTGAAGTCGTATCCGTTCTCTCCGTTACCGAGACAGAACGGTCCAAAGCAGATGGCGAGTTTCACACCCGGTTTCTACTCGTCCCCTCCCCCCTCTTGGCAACTACCCTAGTTGCTCCAGTTCGAACTTCACCACCTGCTCTAGTCCAGAGTGGAAATCGATTTCCGGTTCCCACCCCAAGCGACGTAACTTGGAAGAGTCGATGGAGTAACGCATGTCTGGACGTGGTCTCCCAGGAGGATCTTGGACCAGTTCGTAGTAGAGAGGCTTCCCAATCAGACGGGCGATCTCTTGAGCTACCAACAGGTTGGACTGCTCCTCCCCTGCCTCAATGTTGAAGCGCCCACGTGAGGCGTCCTCGCCCCCAACCAGCTCCCCCTTCTCCAGAACCTTGAGGACTGCAGAGGTAACGTTCCGATGGTGAGTGTAGAGACGAGAGGAGACCTTCTCACCACGAGAGTGAATCTGAACCGTCTCCCCAGCGAGCACCTTTCGAATCACGAGGGGAATGAACTTCTCAGGATCCTGTCGCTCGCCAAACACGTTGGCGCACCGAGTGATCTGAAGTTTCATCCCATAGGTGTTGGCGTAGGCAGGGACGAGCAACTCCCCGCCAGCCTTGGAAGCTGAGTAGGGATTGGTTGGGTTGAAGCGATCCCCTTCCTTGAAACACTGACCTTCTTCAGCAGATCCAAAGATCTCATCAGTCGAGAAGTAAAGTGTTTGAGCTACGTTGGAGCGGCAGTAATCCAAGAGATGAGCAGTCCCTAGGACGTTGTCCCGAACGAAGCCGCTGGGGTCCTGAACACTCCTGTCCACATGCGAGCCCGCTGCTAGGTGTAGGCAGTAGTCGAACGTGCCCAAGCGCTTAGCCATTGGACCAGAGATCTCAGCTCGGAGATCGTGATATTCGATTTTGACCCTGTCAGAGTAGTTCCTGAACGAGGACACCAGGCGCTCTAAGTTCCCTGCGTGATCCAACCGGTCCAAACAAATAACGTTCCACTTGGTATCTGTGAGAATCCTCTCAACCAAGTGATGTCCGATGAATCCGGCTGCACCGGTCACCAAGACTTTCCCACATTCGAACGGAAGAAGACCCAATAGAGACATCAGTAAACCCTCAGAGTTGGAAACGGAGAGACCCATCGCCAAGTAGCTTTTGGGTGACTCGCAATGATCGATTCAGCGAAGTTCCATCCCCCGATGAGTACAGTGTTTGGAGGACTCTTGTAGAGATGCTCCACAGGGAAGATCGGGATCTGAGTCCCAGGAACGAACTTTCCTGTCTTCAGTGGGTTCGCGTCTACTGCATACTCAATCTGTTCCGCTCCCAGTCCTAGAACTGAACAGAGGGTGGCTGCCTTTGCTGCTACTCCGTAGAGTGCGACTGTTCCCTTCATCACCTCTCGATTGTGGAGCTCCATTCGAAGTTGGAAGATCTTCCGCTCGATATGAGTGAGGTTCACTTCCCCTTCAGGTTCGTTCGCGATCATCTCGTAGAGTCCATCCTGAACTCGTGTGAGAGGACCTGAGCGCTGGACAGTAACGCGAATCGAACCTCCCTGGGTTGGAACCTTCTCAGCGTTCACAACCTCCATTCCATGTCTCTGGAAGAACCCCATCAAAGGACGGATGTGATGAAACGCTAAATGTTCGTGATAGACGGTATCCCAGATCCCAGCGGTCACCATGTCTACGAGGTACGCCACCTCAAACACGAACGAACCGCGTTCTCCGATCAGCTCGTACACCCCATCCACAATCGAGTGGAGGTCATCTGCATGAGCAAACACGTTGTTCGCCACGACAACACGAGCACACCCAAAGCGGTCAGTGATCTGCTTGGCGATTCGAGGAGTGAAGAACTCTGGGATGGTATGGATCCCCGCATCGTTCGCTTTTAAGGTAATGTTCTGAGCCGGATCAACTCCGACCGTTGAAATCCCCATCCAATTGAAGTGTTTGAGGAGTGTCCCGTCATTGCTCCCGATCTCCACCACCAGATCGTTGGGGCGAAGGTTGTGAGTATGAGCGAGTTGGGACGCTTGCCGCCGGAGATGCTCCACGAACACTGGAGACGTGCCTGAGACATAGGGATACTGACGAAAGAGTCGCTCTGGGTTCACCACTACAGGCATCTGAACGTGCCCACATCGGGTGCAAGAGGAGAGATAGAGGGGAAACCTCTCCTGGTTCAGACTCTTGGTCGGATCGTCTAGGAGCTCGTTCGCGAGAGGAGAGCAACCAAGATCAATCCTCAGCTTTAAGTCTCCTCCACAGAGACGGCAATCCTTTCGTACGTGGAAATCGAACGGGTTCAGCATGAGGCGGACCGTGCAGATCCGCCGCACACTTCGTCAATTCTGAGGAGATACCCTCGAGGCTAGCTCTCTTGTGAACGCAATCAACTTGGACGCCTCAATAGACGTTACCAAGTTAGTCATTGCGTCCTGTTCCTTGTGGAATGACTCGACTGAGTTCACACACATCTGAGCAAACGCACGGAGCGCAGCTTGCTTGTTGGATCGAAGAACCGCCTCCCCTTCCTTGGAGAATCGCCGATACTCAATCACTCCCTCTGGCGTCTCAGAGAGGATGTGGTTCGAATACCAGTCCTTCACACGGATCATCTTGATGGGAGCAGGGGCACCGTTACCTGTTCGAACAGAGAGATCAATGTCCCCCAACTTGGCGTGAAGCTCAAAGATGACTCCCTTCTCACAGGGAACATTGCGAGCTTTTGCACTGGTGAGCATTTCAACTCGTGCTCCCAGGACTTGGTTCGCGAAAGCAAACGCATGTGGCCCCCAGTCGTCTAGACCGTCATGGGTTTCACGGTATGGGCCATTACCGACGAAATCGATCTCGCAAGAGATGGGACCAATCACCTGACTTTTGAAGAGTCCGAACGGGATGGAGGAGAGCCGCCAGAAGTCGACGATGAAGGGCGCTCCAATCAGCTGAGGGTGTTCCAGGAGGGGTTTCGTAGCAACACATGGGATGCAGTTTTCCGCGCAGTAGAGCGCTACTTCAGTAGTGGTTTTAGGGTCAGCTGCTACAACAACGAGTTCACACTGCTCAGGAATTCCTCTCCAACCCTGGGAAGCAAAAGCATCCTGGAACACGTAAGGGGGATCATCCCTAAGATCCCCCTTACGTGCGTAGAAGTAAGGTCGGATACCGATATCCTGAAACGCTCCTGCTAGCTGCTTAGCCCAGTTCCCAACTCCAACGTAACCGATACGTAAACTCATCCCTCGGTTATGCTCGGTACTCCTCGAGCGCCCATCCAAAGAAGCGCCTGAGACCGTTCCCCAAAGTCACCTGAGGTTCAAACCCAAGAGCCTCCAGCTTGCGGATGTCAGGGCAACGGCGCTGGGGTTCATCCCCTGGGTACTCTTCAGGATACTTGTCGATGGATGGGTTCCCATACCGATCCCCACCCTTGAACTTGTTGGATAGGAAATCGATTTCCACATCCCTCTTCACTCGTTCCACCAGCTCCGAGACACTAACCTCAGGATAGGGATTACCGACGTTATACGCCTCACCAGCGCGTCCTTTGAGGAGGACTGTCAGGAAGCCCCTAATCGCATCCGTGACGTAACAGAAGGTCCTGGTCTGCTTTCCCGAGCCATAGATCTGGAACGGCTTCTTGCTCACGATGGAGGCAGCGATCTGAGGGAGGACCCTGTAGTCATCCTGGCGCATCCCAGGCCCGTATACGTTGAACGGTCGCACGATCGAAACAGGGACGCCGAACTGTTCGTGGTAGACCTTGCAGATGGTCTCGCCCAGTCGCTTGCTTTCGTCGTAACAATTACCCGAAAAGCAGATTTTCCCATTCCGTTTCACAAGAACTGTCCTGTGAGGTGGGACAGAAACGCAATAAACTCTTCCCGAATATCTCACACTCTCAGGTTGAGAATAATAAGCAGGAACAGCAGGTCTGAGGTTTACCCTCCAATTGGGTCGATCTGACCAATGGTTCGAACCACTGTTCAAGCTAACACTCACGGCTTTCCCAACCTTGAGAGCTAACTCCGTAAATCCGTCTAACATCTCGGGTGAACTAGTAAAGAATGCCCTTCCATCTTTGCTACCATCCAACATCAATGCATCAAACAGGATGCGAAGTTTGGATGGAGGAAGATCCAGAATCTCACGTGTGAGTTTTTTATTCAGAGACTTTTTACCAAACGGTTCCAATGCTTTAGCAAGTTGAGCATTGATTACTTCATATTGGTGATCTTGGACATGAAAGCGATAGGGCATTTTTTCCAGACATGCCCTAATGCGATCCCTCTTCCACCCATGATCGTGTGCGAGAAGAATACGTTGCGTCGTCGTGGCGTATCCGACCCCGTTCACAGTAACCGCTCTTTCCTGTGAATAAACGCAACCTTCTGCAAGATAGAGTCCCAAAAACTCTAACCAGACATCGATTGGAAGACTGTTCCGAACTACCTTGCTATTGCGAGGTGCCGGAGGCAGTTGCCATTCCGAAGGTCCCTCAAATTCCTCCCATACTCCCCCCGTTGGACACGAAGTATGTTCCCACTTCCGGGAATCATCTGCTCTCCAGAATCTTTCTTTATGTGTCACCAACATCCGATGGTTGGGTGTAACCAAAAGATCCATTTTCTGGTTACAAAAACGCTGCATCGTACCGACGTACGGGTAAGAGATGATCTCATCTGGGATTGAGTAAGACACCCCACCATCCTCTGAGAGCGATGCAACAGTGTCTTGTTCCAAAAGCTCCGGAAACTTTACCCATCCCCTACCAGTCAAAATCTCAGTATCCTCTGAAAAGCAAGC
>JACCDR010933508.1_pt1 | contig 12431 bp, 6 predicted proteins | sample 7446431 | NCBI WGS metagenome assembly JACCDR01 (sample SAMN15323443, study PRJNA562643) | freshwater metagenome | isolation source: river surface water | place: USA:Blue River Watershed | collected 2017-08-17
ATCAGCCGTACGACGTAGGGTAAGATGGGCAATCTTCTCTTTGAATTCGTCAAGATGCTGATAACCTACTACTTTGCGCTTAGTAGATACTCGCCCTGTAGACGATACCTCATCTACCAATTCTTTTTGCAGATACCTGCGCTCAAACGTAATAGGAGAACCTAGAATGTTCCTCACATTTAACGGCTGTAATACATTGTACAAGTCCTGCAAGCGCTTCTGTAGCGGGGTTCCTGTCAGAATGTAAATATGAGGGCTCTTACGACTGATACGATTAATAGCATAAGCCGTAGCGGTATCACCATTACGAAGAGGGTCTACGTCATCGATAAACACGGCCTGGAAATCAAATGCCAAATCTAGATGTTCTAAGTCATTGATAAGCATCTGATAGCTCATCACGACAATTTCCCAGTCAGGGTTCATGTACTTATCGATACGCTTCTTCTTAGGACCATCGCCCACAATTACTTTGGTATCTTTCAAAAGCCTATTTAACTGCATCTCCCACTGAGGTACAGCCGCAGGTCGGCAAATGACTAAAACTTTCTCACCGTTTTCTAGCTCACCTGCCTGCTTGATTACTGCGGTAGTCCCAGCAGCCTGAATAGTCTTTCCAGTACCAACACTATCAGCTAGTAGTCCAACTCCTGCGGTATATAGCCAAGCTACTCCGACACGCTGATGTTGACGGAAAACGACCCCGCACTTTTGACATGCAGGGTCGAGTTCTTCATGGTTATCGCAGGGGGAGCTGTTGAAGTAATCTAGATCTGGCAAAGTGATGTTCTTTACAGATCTAATCTTTTTAGCTACCGCAGCTCTTTTAGCTGCCGATAACTTATTGGCTTCAAATAGCACATTCGCCCCTAAGTTTTAAGTTTGTTCTTTCTCATAGCGTTTTTCTTCTTGTCGGAAATCGAACGAGCCGACTCCACGACCTGAATAGCATACATAACATCCTGCTCGAATGCTAGCATGGCCTCAGCTACCAGTGTATCATACTTGCTGAGGTCAGCGGAAGATGGTCGTGAAAGTCGGCTCGCCACGTATTACCTTACCTTACATCAGTTGTGGAGCCAGGTACAAGCTTTGGTGCAGCCTCGCTCTGAGAATTATCAATACTCTTTAGTAGATCCTTGCTGATGGAACCTAGAGAACCTACTACTAGCCCTAGAACAACCTGTGACCAAAGGCCAAGCTGATCTAGAGACTGATTAGCAACTTCTACTCCTGCGGCAACATCAACATGAGCACCCACAAACACTACGGTAATACCAGCTACCCAAGCAAGAAGCTGAGTAAGAATTGCACTGGTATCCTTTCCTCTTAGCTGGCGCACGAAGTCAACAAGCTTCTTAGCGAATGCGCCTAGCAGTAATACCTCTGGTCCCATTTTTCTCCTCCTAGTGGAGATAAGCACTTTATGCTCATCTTAGTATACCTATTTTATCGTCATTGTGCAATTGTTTTTAGATCTCTACATATCTAATTAGAGTGTTACCACGTAATGTTGTAGCAGTAGCGTTAGATGTACCTTGCGCCCAAAGCATATTTACAACTCCTCCAGTACCACCAATAGTTACTACTAGAGTTTCTTGTCCACCTACCTGCAAGGTATCTGTCTGCCCACCATAAATGATTTCAGTAGTAAACTGAGATACACCAGTTCGCATAGTAGTATCATCTCGGTTAGTACCCGCCTGAGCTTCACCCAGACCCCATCTCAGCCCGGAAGTACCAGTAGGAAAATTGAACCTAACCCTAAAGTCTGCGGCAGCCAAAGCGGTGTAGAGATAGAATACTTCGATGAAGTACGATTTGTTTGCTTCAACAGTGAAAAACATTTCTGGGTCGTTAGTTACGGTAACTGTGTTAGCCCTGGCGGTATCTGTTGTTTTTCTTACGTACTTATGAATGCCTTTTCCTGTGGAGGAGATATTACCTACTACATTTAAATCACCTTGAACTAATCCGCCGATACTTGCGTCACCAGATATGTTCAAACTTGAAAGATATGTTCCGCCCGTTACAGAAATGTCATTGCTGACAACCAGGTTACCAGTAAATCCAATAGCGTTTAGTGCAGCTCTATACATCCTTACTTCGGGTAAAGCTGCCCCGCCACCGAACTTAATGCCATCATTGTCAATCTGCATTCTAGGATAAGCTTCAGCGGTAGCTTTATATTTCATTGCTGCGTAAGTAGTAACATTATCAACATTTGCATCAAAAATAGCACTAGGAGTAGAACCGGTTCCAACTCCGATGCGCATAGCCTTATCCAAAATAATATGGCTTAGAAAACTTGCACCGGCGGTAAGAATATAATTCCAAACTCCACCGGCTGCCTTACGGAACTTAGCTCGGCCTGTGTCTGTTTCATAGGTAGCCATACCATCAAAAGGAGTTACTGGTGGACTTGATGATGTAGAAGGAACGAATCCAACAGCATTATCAAGCTTCTCTAAATTATCGTTTAAATCAGTAGCTACATTGATGGGTTCACTACCATCATCGTTTGGCATGTACAAACCTACACGCGGAGTAGTGCTAGCCATTTGGTTACCTCCTGGGTTGTCTGTCTTTGAATAAATCGGTAGAGAGTGTAGGTAAGCCTCCCCCGTAGGAACTAGATACTTACCTACACTTCAACTCACTTCACGTACACGATGGTTAACACAGGTTCATTGCTTTGCCCGTTACCGTTGAACTTGCCGTATTGAGTCTTACTACCAGATGTCGGGCCAAGGGCAATACCTTTAGCTGCACCGCTCTTGAAATCGTTACCAATACCTGTTCCTAGATTTACTTTTCTCTTACCAGGCTTAGGCCAATTGCTTGAACTAATCCTCTGCTCGTCTACACGTGATCCTGACCAAGATCCAGGACGACTGGTGTAGTTATGAGTTCCAATACGAGCTGTCCCTCCGTCATTCCAATACCAGTGATTAGCATACAAAGTCACATAGCAAGCCTTGATAGTAGAACCTCTAGTATCTGACATAATCTGACTGTAATTAAATCCACAAAGAGATCGTGCATCGTTTAGCCAGTTGTCTGCGCCAGAATCTCCTTGTACCATGGTGTTACCATGAGATGAAGAGTAGTCTCCGTTAGATCGATAAGTTCCAGACCAGGTACAGGAATAGTTTTTAGTATATTCAATTTTAGGCTTGGTTACTACTACCGGAGCATCTGGTACTGTTGGGGCACTCATTACAGGAATACCAGCATCATTGTAGATAACGGTGTCTGTTTTTGGCAGACCTACGTCTTCTACCCAGAAGAGGGCACTAGAGTTAGTATCCGGATTCATGGTAACGTTACCATTTACCCCATAGAATGATGCCAGAATTCTATGTAGTCCAGGCGTAAATGTTCCTGCGTATACAATTTGCCCTGTAGCATTGTTACCAATATCTGTACCACCAATAGCAATAGCTTGCTGAAGGAATGGGCCAGTAACCGTAGGTTCGTTTTCCCCGCCGTCTCTTAGCCTTAGTACAACTCGATCAGCTCCGATGTTGGATTCCCACTCACACACAAAATAGACCATATATGTACGAGATTCTTCAGCGATAAAGCTGATTTCCATGAAGCCTCGTTCTACGTCTTCTCCTCCACCTTGAATAGCTTCACTTCCTGTTCCAATAGCGATAACGCCTTTGGCACGAGGATCGATGATGTCTGCAATTAATTGCTCTCCGCCGATTTCGATATCGTTAACTACGGTAATATCCTGGAATGAGCCTCGGCCCAGACCATCGATACCAGCTAATGTAGTTGTAGGATCTTCTAAATCTTTGATAAGCAAGAAGTTACCGTTAGTCCCTGGTGATCCAAGCAAAGATACAGTTTCGTCATCATCTTCTGAGAAGATTCGGAAACCCTCGAAATTCATTTCTGCTCTAGCACCAGTATTAGCAGTTTTAATTACGCCTGCAAGAATAATTGATGAGCTAATAGTACCGGCTGTAATCTTGGAAGCAGTCAAATCGCTGATGTGTGCATCATCGATTAGATTAATCGTTGAAGTCACTGCATTAGATGGACTTGACTTATTTCCTGCACGGTCTACTGCAATTACCCTGACCCAAATATTTTCTGTAGAGTCAACATTGAAGGTCTGAATAACCGGCGTACCTGACCTAATTAATCCTTGGTCTGCTACTACCTTACCTACCATCGTTGTCGAATCAGGATAAAACGTAGGGCCTCCTACGTGTACCTCTAGGTGGGACATATCAGGTGGCAGATTAAAGGTGCCGCCATCAGCTCTACCTAAGTAATGGGTAATCTGCACACCCAATAGACTAGATGCAATTACCGGTGGTGCAGGCTTAGGAGGAGCAATAGTATCACGTACTACAGAGAATGTGTAAACCTCAGACCATTCAGAAAAGTGCTGAGGAGTAGAGGAATCTACGGCTCTAATCTGAATTTCATAATTAACCCCAGGCGTCAGCTCTTGGATCACGGTACTAGTCTCGTCCCACCCTACATAAATTACCTGCCATCCTGAATTGGTAATAGGCGGGATTGTAGGCTGGCCCCAGGTGTAAAGCTCATTCCAGTAGTATTGTGAACCTTCAAACCACGTAGCAGGATAGTCAGCACTTACATCAGGACGATACCTAACTTCGAAATGATGCCCATCAGTAATAAATGAGCCATCTGTGTTGTTAGGCAATGTCCATGTAATTTCAGCCTGAGCACGAACAGATACACCATCAGCAGGATAATAGATATTGCTGTATACAGATGTAATCTCAGGAATTTCCGGAATGGTTTTATCGCCAGGAGCAATAGGTACCCAGAAGCCGCGTGAATAGGTAAGTACATCACCTTCAACAGGAGTTCCAATTACTACATCTCTTAATCCTGCTAGAGTAACCTGCTCGATAAGAGTAGCCATACTAATAGCATTTCCTAGAGAGGTACCTCCCGGAGAGTTTGAAGCTGACAAACTTTCTACCTGCTGCTTCAAACGCTGAGCAAGCAATTCCATACGAGACTGCAACGTAAGCTCAACTGTAGTTGACGCATCTGATGCTACGTTGACTGCTATACCTACTACACGCCATTGGCCTACAGAAACATTTCCCTGAGAATCCATGTTCTCAATAGAAATCCAGTCGCCAACATCGTAATCACGGAATACACGGCGGCCAGGCTGATTTGCAGCTACTTGAATTCTCCAAGACGTCTTTTCGTCTTTTAGATCCTCAAGAGAGGAATCAAGTACCTGCGCTAATGCAGTTAAATCTGTAGCTGTTCCCGCAGAGATAAACGCTTCACGCTTTTGGAACTTGGAAATAGATGTGGTATCTTCGATGTAGGCATATTGCCCTGCCGCATTCTTTCCAACAATAGAGTTGGCGATGTTATCTCTATTTCTTGTACGCTCCTTAGTTAGCTGAGACCCGGCTTCGTGAAATACTACGTCATCTTTGGTAAAGAATACTGGCGGAATAGTAGTGTCTTCTTTTGTACGCTGATAAACCTTAAGGTTGAAATCAACATCCATCAACCAGTCAGCCTGCTGAATCTGAGTCAAGTCAGTTAGAAGTTGAGACAACTTCGTACCTTCATTGATTTCTACGACAGGCTTTCCAGTCCACGCAATTCCACGGGAATCTGCGGAATTAGTGAACGTAGTCTTTACGTAAGGAATTACTCCACGCGCTTGCGACTCTGCAAGATAATTCTTGAAGATCTGCATAGCTGTTTCGGTGCCAGGTAGGGTAGATTGATTTACAGCAAAAAGATATGCAGAAAGTGGTGGAGCAATACCTACAGTTCCAATCAGCTCAAGGCCAAACTGAGCTGCTACACGTTTTGTCGGCCAGTTGTAAGCTGCACGGAATCGTCTAGTCCACGTAACGTTGTCAGCGGAAGTGTCGAATACGATGTATCCGTTATCGTCACGGATTCTCCAAAATCTATGATCCGATACATTGTAGCCCCACTCTTGATTGACTACTTGATCATCGTTTGATACTTCTGCAACCATGTGGATGAAGCCGTCGATACGAGTAGTGTACAGACGAGCATAGTTACGAGTGCTTAGATATGCTGTAACTTTATCTGGGAAGTATCCAGGATCGTGTGCAATTCTAAGAATAGTTTGAATCTGCCCGTTAGAGCCGACAAGGGATGGCCCAGGTTCAATTCCTGCTGAAATTCCTGAGCTTTCAAAATCGTATCCCTTTGAGGTCATGTAAATAGAACCGGCGTTACTTAACGTCAGTTTGGCATAACCGTATGAATCATCTGTCTTGACTGGACCGGCAAATGCTGATCTTTGCTGAGCTTGAGTAAGCAAAGCATTGTTAACAGAGATTGCTTTATTAATCTTATCCAGCTCATTTTTAGCTTCGTTGAGCTGCTTAGTGGCGTCGTCCTTTTCGGCTTTGGTGGATGTCTTGTCTTTCATAACCGCAGCGTAATCTGACTTCTCAGCATTGTATTGCTGAGTAGCGTTAGTTTTTTGTGTATTCAGATTTTGCTGCTCTTGCTTGTAAGTCTCGATATCACGTTCGGCCTCTTGGCGCTGACCGAGTGAGGACACACTTATGCCTGCGGAAAGCTGTGTACCGACCCAAACTGTTCTATCGATAGATTCGCTGTTAAACGAGTCTACTAAGGTTTCGAGCTTAGTGACAATGCTATCAGGGAATCCCTTAGGGTATACACTGGCCCAATCTAGAACTTTACCAATTCCTGACCCTGTTACCGTAGCGGTACGAGTTTCAGATTCGTTAATCTGGGAATCAACTACGGCCGTACCCAACACCTGAAAAACAATTTCATCATCAAAACGAATTTCCCACAAATTTTCTTTGTCGAACAAAGCTTCGATAGATGATCCGTCATTTAATGCCTGCTTGAACAAAGGATGATCTAGGTTAAGAGAGAAAGACGCAGCACCTACAGCACTAAGTTCCTTTGAGAACGTTAATGAGTTCATATCGTTGGTGCGAATAAGCTCCGTCTGAAAATCAGAATGGGCACGACAAATAAGCTCCCATCCTATAGTTCCGTAAACGACTTCCGGCTCGGCCGTGATTGCGCTTAACGTAAATGGGAGCCTTTTTGGCAGAACTCCTGTAAAACCTCGACCAGAAATTTCGGCCGGACGGACCAGTCCTCCGAGATTAAAAGGAATCTTATGTGGTAGTGATGCTAGACTCACGGTCTTACACTCCTAGATTATCCGTTGATAAGCTTCTTAACGATCATAAATGATTCGCCTCGCATAGCAGTTTGGTCAGAACTTGACGTAGATTGTGCGTGCTGCAATACAACTTCACCCGCAGTAGAGCCTACAGACACAACAAACCTTTCCTGAATACAAGCATAAAGACCTGTACTGTTAAGACCATAACCAATTTCAGTAGAAAACTGACTAGCGTTTACGCGAACATTAGTGTCAGCCCTATCTGTAGATGATAGAGACGGACCCATACAAGCTCTAAGTCCTGTAGATCCTGTCGGAACCTTCCAGGCCAACTTGATATTTCCGGCAAGTCCTGATGCGATTGCAAAAAGCTCAACTCGGTATTTGGTGTTAGCTGAAACAGAAAACTTCAACACAGTATCATCGTTTAGAGTAGTGTCGTTATTGTATCCTTGATCTGTACCCTTATACACAGTAAACTCAGGCTCCCAAGCAGAATCCGGTAATCCGTGAGTTCCTACGACTGTAGCTGCAATATGGTTCTGAGGCTCTTGGAAATCACGAGCTGATACTCCGTGAACTACCGCAGAACCTTGTGCATGACTTTTAGCTGTAGTTCCGTCTTGGGCACGAGTAATCAAAAATGTGCCTGGCGTGCCAACTTTAGGCCCTGTAACAGATACCAATTCCTCATTAGCGGTATCTGGCTCTAGACGTAGGGTGTAAGGATACTGAGAAGGAAAACCTGTAGACGTGCTTAAGGCTACTTCTGTAGCTCCGGTGGAAATGCCTCCTACACTAGCAATAGTAGATAGGGCGGCAATGTTGCTGTAATAACGCATATCTCATTAACCTTTCACAAATACGCTGGCTTGTATTTCATTATAGCACTACCTGTATTATTTCCGGTAGAGGTAAGCTTTAGGGTGTTATTTCCCGGAAGCAGTTTCATCCACGCCCTGAAGCCCGAATGAGTAACTGAACCAACCAAACTTGAATTGTCGAATGTGTTGATAACTGTAAACTCACCTACGTCAACATTTACTGGGTTAGCAATTACTGCTGTGCTCAGTCTCATCCATACAGTAGGCTGTGCTGTCAGGATGGTAATCATCGGTGATACCAACTCGCCGTTAAATGTAATTTTGATGGTTGAATAAACTGGAATATCTCCAGGGTTGTTCACTACTACCGTTCCGCTGGTTGGTAAATTCACCGTTAATTCAGGGCCGTAGAAATAGGGGTCTGAGAGCAACAGGTCCACAGCAAAATCAGCTCGTGTGCGGCCGGTCATGGTAGGGTCCATGGTACCGGCCAATTCACACAAAGCCGTAGCTGTCTTTAATACAGGCGTAGTAGGATTTTCCCACCAACGTCGAGTCAAAATTAATTGTTGATCTGGTGCCCAGAACAACTTTTGTAATGCTCGCCAATTATCGTTGAACTGAACGTCCTGGTTGTTGATGGCTGGGTTGTTCGTAGCAGGGTTGATTCCTGCTACGAACATAGCCAATGTAATTACCCTGGAATCAGCGTTCTTAGGACGAAATGCTCTACCGTCACGGAAAGGGTAAAGAGTGTTATCTCCCCTTAGCTTAGGTACCGCCATCCTTGACCCACCAATTGTCTTGATAGCCCAGCAGTATTGATTTAGAGAAACACCGTTGATGTCCCAATATTCATCGCTTGAGTTTGACATTCTTTACCCTCCCTTCTTATAGTAATAGCTGAGTTCTGTACAAGGCATCCCTGACAGAATCTCCTGCACGCTCTGGCATTGGGTTATTAATAATAACGTCACCAAATGTCCTTGTTTGATCTGTTGAATTGTTAACTACTGAACTTGCGGCCGGTGAAAGTGTTCGTGGAGTAGTTGGCAATGGAGCATTTTGCTGTGGAGCAAGATTATCCATATTCAACATTTTCATCAAATCAACTAAACCACCTTGTGAATATGCCCAGTGGTCGTGAGAATTCCCACCTGCGAAATTGTGCTGATTCCAAATTGCTCCGGTATAGCGATGCGGCTTACCGTTGTGCAAGTTCAAATCATTGTATGGAGTAATAAGTTCTTTTGTTCTTGCTCCATATGTAGCTCTAATCCACTGTGCAACATCACGACGTGGAGGTAAGTCGACAGCTCGGCCGACAGAGTGATAAGACCTGTTACCTGAAAGTGTTACAGATCCAGGGCGGTAACCAGAAATCAATGGCAATCCTGGGAATTGCTTCCTCAGGACAGACATCATCCAGCGCCAACCACCGCCACCAGCCGTATTACCTAGATCTCCATACTCTCGTAACCACTTCTCATCAATCTTGGTGTTTACAGGATTAACCTTGAACGGCCAGGTAGTTCCTACACCTCCACCTTTAGCAAAGTGATGACCACCAGACTCACAAGAAATACAACTTTTGTGAGCTGGACCACCTGAGCTAAAGTTCACCATATTATCATCTGGTAAAGCTTCGTTCAGCTTTTCTCTATCAAATTTTCTAGTGCGCAATGCCTCCATAACAGGCATACCGTAATACTCAACTGCATCTGTCGGCTGAACAAATTCTCCATTAGACAGCCATGCTCGAATAGAGTCAGAGGTACGAGTTCCTGCACCCCATACTGGCCCACCATCCTTGAATCCTGGACCGTCTCCACCGTTCTTGCCTGGAATGTATCTTTCATACAAACTTCCAGAAGCAGCATTCCAAGCTGCTTGAGCCTGAGAAAGAGACTTACCTTCCTGCAAAGCTTTCTGCATTACTTGCAGCTTCATCAAGTCAGCGTAAACCTGAGCGAAACCTTTATCATCAGACTTGATATTAGTTTTTACACTTTCAGGAATATCACCATAGGTATCGATAAGCTCTTGAGTAGCTTTCTTACCAAGACCTAGACGACGTGCCTCTTCCTTAAGTTCTTTAATTCTATCCTGATGTCTCTTTGTAGCTTCATCCATAGGACGACCAGAAGCAATATCTTGTAGATAAAGCTCACGAGTAGCCTTGGCCGCAGCCTCAAGAGCATCACGGTTTCTCAGACCTTCACGGCTTTGCTTACTCAGGCTTCTACCGTTCGTGTCTACAGCTTCTCTTAGACTAATAAGCTGGGAATTCCAATTCTCGGAAGCCTCGTTTGCGGCTTCCATTGCTCCTTTTTCATAGTTAATAATATCTGCAAGTGCTCGTGATCTGTCTGTAGTAGATGCTGTCGCACTTGACATGGTATCAAGAGCATTAGACAATGTACGAATTTGGTCGCCCATTCGACCAGTTTCTACAATTGTATCTACTTGAGACTGAGTAAGGCCCCCCAGCCTTTGCTGATATGTTCTAGTGTAATCTGTAGCTTGATTAATTACGTTGTTAGTATTAGTTTGTGCTGATGCTACTTCGTTGATCTGATTCTTGAAATCACGTGCTTTCTTCAGAGCTGCATCAGCCGCAATAGCATTTGCGTTCAAATCAGAACTTAGCTTGGAAATAGGACCGTAGTTTACTACTGGTGTGTTGGTCTTTTGCTTTTCTAGCAAGGCAATCTGAGCGTCAAGCTGAGTGTTTACACGAGTCAAAGCCTGATCTTGACCGTTTAATGCCCCGGACACATCAGTCAGATTCAGCTTGAATTGACTAGATGAATTGATGATACCCTTTAGCTTATCATCAGTTGCGGCCAGTGTATTAATAGATTCCGTGTTACCCTGCTGCAAATCTCCGTATGCATTTTTCAAAGCCAAGAAGGCATTTTTGGTATCCTCAGCTTCACGCTTTTGGTCGGCAAGGTGATTAGCAAGTAATCCAGCCCCGATTGCTGCCGCTGCAATAGCAATACCCCACGGTCCACCCAAGAATCCTGACAGGTTACTCAAAGCAATTCTTGCTCCACCACCTGCTGTAGATAAACCTCCAACAGCTCGGCTCAGAATACCAACCTTACCAGAAGCATTCTGGGAAGAAGAAGCTACTCTATCAGTAGCCTTAGCCTGAGCATTTAGCACCTCAGAGCCAATGCTACCAATACTTGATGGAACTACTTGCGGCCTTGCTGTTTGACCGTTTGATGGCAATCCAGCCACGCCTCGGGCCGCATCAGCAAACGCACCTGATAGGTTTCCCTTATTGCGTACCATCCAGGTAAAGAAATCCCAAAGCTTGAATAACCCGGTAAATCTTGCCACAATAGATACAGCCGCCAATGCAGCTAGACCTGCGGCCAAGCCACCAAGAACTTCTCTTACGCCCGGAAGGCTTGCAATGTTGAATAGCAACTCAGCGAAGTTAGCTAATACCGTAACGAATACAGTCAAAGCTGTAGTAGCTCCACTATCCAAGAATGTAGAAATAGCTTGAAGCATATCTCCTAACGCCTCAGTTACCGTTACAGCAATGCCTGAATCGTTAAGCTGCTGTAGGATGCTTAGAATAGGAGGAAGTACCTGCGTACGTAATGCATCTAGCAACTTAATCATATTAGAAATACTGCTTTGATTAGTTGCTAGTCCAGCAATTCCTCGTGCTAAGTCCTTGACTAATGCGCCCAAGGCAGACAGAACTGGACGAATGTCGTTCATCCACTTACGCAAAGGAGAATTAGCAGCCTCCTGTGCTTCGGCGACATCAGCCCAATGTCCAGTAATATCTTCTAATGTCCTAAGGTATCTTTGGCCCTCATCTACAGTAGACTTGAAGAATGAATTAACTACGTTGCCTAGATTCTTGAAAATCTGCCATAAGCTTTGCAAACTTTCTTTTGTCTCTTCCAGGAATGAAGCAATAGCCCCATTTGACCTGGCTTCAGCAGACCAGTCTGCAAATGCCTGCGCACCTTCCTTTAATGCACGAGTTAACCAACTAGTAAAAGGTCCAGCAGCTATAGCAATGTTACGGAAAACGTTAGCCAGCCCAAGACCAGCCCCGCCCATATTTTTGATAACCTCAGCGTTATTCTTAGCTATGGTTGCAAAGTCTCTCTTCCAAGGTCCGCTGGTAATCATCTTGATACCCTCGGATGCTAACTCACCCATAGCCTTAGCTGACTTACCGAAGAAGTTTTCTGCTATAGGAAGCAATTGATTCAGGCGGGCCGTATCATCGGCAACCTCCTTGAAGAAATTCTCTCCTACTTTGGTGCGAAGGACTGCCCACTTATCAGCAAAACCTACTAATGCATCAGTTACTTTACGAGTAGCAGGATCTAAACCTCTCAGCATAGCTTCGTACTTTTGCGTAGCTGTTAAAGCTTTATCAGTAC
>JACCDR010603596.1_pt1 | contig 12430 bp, 23 predicted proteins | sample 7446431 | NCBI WGS metagenome assembly JACCDR01 (sample SAMN15323443, study PRJNA562643) | freshwater metagenome | isolation source: river surface water | place: USA:Blue River Watershed | collected 2017-08-17
CGTTTGAGCGGACGAGCGACACGCAGCTGACGATCAAAGTCCGCGGGGCCGATGGCACGACCCGCTCCGTCGCGCTCACGCTCGCGCCCTGATTTTCGCCCGTGACCTTCCTCCGCAAATACTCCGACGTGCGCGCCTGGCTGCGCTCGCTCGCCAAGGAAAGCATCAATGCCGGGTTGACCGCTGCACTGGCCGGCGCCGGCACCAACACCGCGCAGGGGTATTTCCCCGAGACCTTCTCCGGCCTCGCGATGGACTGGCGGCAGACCCTCGCCGCCTTCATCGCCTCCGCCGTCTACGCCGCCGCGCTCCGCATCCAGCGCGACACTGCCGAGACAAATCCCCCCCTCGCCCGATGAACTCGCCATCCGTCATTCGTCATCCGTTATTCGCGGCCGCCGCCGCCGCCCTGCTCGCGGCCAGCCTCACCGGCTGCCACTACCGCAGCTACAAGGAGGGCGCCACCTCCTACACCTCGATCGGCGTCGGCACCGCGCAGACCGTGGCGCCTTTCACCCTTCGCGCCGGCAAGGACGGCGATCCGTCGTGGCGCGAACTCTCGAGCAAGGGCCTCACCAACGACAACACTGCGGCGCTCGAGGCCGCCGTCGCCGCCGCCGTGCGCGCCGCCGCCGGCAAATGAGCGAAGTGGTCCGGTTTCTCGGTCGCCCGGTGCTGGAGGCGCTCACGCCTGCGGAAGTGCGTTCCCGCGGCAGCCGCGCGCAGCTCTATGCCCTGCGCGAGCCCTTCGGTGTGGTGCTGCCCGGCGGCGAGCAGCTCGTCGTCCCCGCCGGCTTTGTGTCGGATTTCGCCAGCGTGCCCGCCGCGGCGCACTGGTATCTCGACGACGAGGCGCCGGAGATCCTCTACCCCGCGCTCGTGCACGACTGGCTCTACGCCCAGCAAGGCGCGGTCGCCCCGCGCGCCTTCACGCGCGCGGAGTGCGACGATATCTTCCGCCACCTCATGCTGGCCTGCGGCGCGCGCCCCGCGCAGGCCTGGATCGCGCACCGCGCCGTGCGCCTCTGCGGCGCCTCGCACTGGCAGAAGGATCGCCCCGCTCTCTCCGCATGAATCCGCCCACCGCCACCGATTCCGCCCTCACGATCTTTGCCCAGGTCGCCGCCATCTTCGCGATCACGGCCGACTCGTTCTTCGCCGTGCTCACCGCCCGGCAGGAGGATCTCCACTGGGCCGTGACGACCGGCGCCGCGCTGCTCGCCGCCCTGGCCGCAAGCCTGGCCATCTACCGCCACCTGCGCGCGATCTGGCGCCGTCGCGGCTGAGGCCCCCGCCGGTGGGCGTCCGCACGTGCGGACAAACTAGACGCCGGACCGCGCGATCACCGCGCCGGGCTTCAAACCCAGCGCGCGCGCCAGCCGGCTGATGCTTTCCCACGAGGCGTTCACGAGACCATTCTCGATGCGCCCGATGTAGGTGCGATCGACGTCGGCGATCTCGGCGACCCGCTCCTGCGAGAGCCCCGCCTCGAGCCGCGCTGCACGTAGCGTGGCTCCAATCTTCCGCAGCTCGGCTCGTGCTTGCTTGTCCTCCATGGGAGGTTCCCAGCGTAGCCGCTCGCGGCTTTTACCACTACGGACGATAACTCACATCGCGCGCCTTCGGAAAACACGTATCCGCATTGATGACACTTGCGCGCGCCCTTTGTTTTTGGATCGTCCCGCGCCCCACCCACGCTTCAGTTACACCACCTTCGGCCGTGCTTCCGGCCGACGACCCCCCCGGGCGCTCCGGCTGAGCGCGCCTCCCCATCCACGTATGTATACCCGTGATCCGGATCCGCAGAATCCGGCGGCTACGCCTGTGCCTCGTGGCCGCCGTCCCCGTCGTCGGTTGCCAGAATCCGTGCGCTGCCGCTACCAGGCCGGCTTGCGCCAAATCGTGAGAAGCCGCGTGTCGCCCCTCGTGTGGGAATCCATCCGCGAGCAGGCCGAGGCTCTGGCGCTGGAGCTGGGGATTATTTCCCCGGAGGATCTTGAAGAAATGCTTTCACCTCGGCCTTGGTGACCGGGTCGGCATCGCCGGCCGCGGCACCGCGCCGCACCCGCGCCTTGGCCGTGGCGGGTGACTGGGAGCTGGCCTCGATGATCTCGCCCAGCTCCCGGATCAGCTCCTCGCGCAGGATCTCGAGGAAGAGCGCGCGCCCCCGCTCGTGCACGTAGTGGGGGTGGATCATGATCTCCCCGCGCAGGCGGCCCGCGAAAAACGCGGCGGCCTCGCGCGGGGTCTGCCGCATCACGCTGTTGAGCGTCTCGCCCGGGGGCGCCTCGGCCACCTCCCAGTTCACGTCCTCCGCCTCGGGGTAGATGCGCGGCCGGATCTCCATGTCCTTCGGCACGCGACCGCTGCGCGTGCGCTGGTGCGCGCGCACGATGGCGGCGGCGGCCTCCCGGAGTAGGTCCGGTGGCTTCATATCGGAGGCGGCCGCGGCCTTCTCCAGGCCGTCCGCGATCGTCGCCGTCACGCGAAACGGCATCTGCACATCTTTTTTCGCCATGCCGCCGGAAGTGTGCGCAAATGCTAACGAGCGATAACTTTTAACTTGTCTTCCTTTGTTTGCTTAAGGTAACAAAAGTTATCGTGAGCGACGACGAGACCAAACTCAGCGAACAGACCCCCCTGCGACTTTCTGAATCCGTGAGCAACCGCGTGAGGGCGGCTGCCAAGCGGCACGGCATCAAGCGGCCGGAGTGGATCCGCCGCGCGATCATCGCGGAGCTGGAGCGCGACGAGGCCGCCTCGGCCCGGGGCGCGATCACCCCCGAAGAGCGCGAGCTGCTCGACGCCTGCGTGGCTGCGCAGCGGCGCGGCGTCGATCCGAAGCAGGCGCTCGCCGATGCGCTGGAGGCCAAGACGGTCGCCGAGGCGGGCGCTGTGGCGGGCGCTGTGGCGGCGGCCTGAAGACTTTCCCATGAGCGACACCCACACCAAGAAACATCCCAGCCCGACGCGCATCCTGCGCACGTGGCTGTTCCGCGAACGCGCCGTGCGCGGCCCCGCGGCCATCGAGCTCGACGTCGTAGACCGCCAGCTCACCCGCGAAGAGACGGCCGTCCGCACGTGCGTCGACGAAGCGCGGGTGATCGAGACCGGCCTGCAGGCGGCTCGAGTAGCGCTGCAATCGGCGCTGACCGATCGCCGGACGCCGGGCATCGTCACGGCCGACGAGTCCCGCGCGATCGCCCGCAGCCTGAACACCGTCGCCGTCGACGCCAACCACCACACGCAGCAGCTGGAGGCACTGACATGAGCGCTCCGGCTCTTCCTACCCGCGCGGCCACGGCGTTTGTCGACGGCGCCTACGATCCCGAGTGCGCCAAGATGGAGAGCCACGAGCGTGCGCGGGTCTATGTGAGCCGTAGCCGTGAGGGCGGCTTCAGCGTCGAGATGCGCTGGCTCGGCGGCGTTGTCACCGGAGAGTGGCTGGTGCAGCGGATGCTTGCGACGGAGGGGCTCGCGATGGGCGGCATTGCGCTCATCATCTGGTCCGGGGCCGAGCACTACTCGGCCGAGATCGGGGTGAGCGCGGCCGAGTGTCTGCGCCAGATCGGCGACGAGTATGCCAAGGCCGTGATGACCGGCGTGCGGAGGGCCGCCGCATGATCATCACACCGGTGCCCACGATCCACGCGCAGGTCCGTCCGCGGTCGATCATGTGGCTGATGCTCGATGCCGATCGGCGCGAGCTGGGGCGCGGCCGGTGTGCCGACTTTGCGGCGCTGCGCGGCGTGCAGGTGCGCGCGGGCATCGTGGCCGTTGTCGTGGGCGGGGAGACGTCGGAGTGGGGCTTCCCGCAGTCGCTCGCGCACGGCGGAGAGTGGCGCGCCGCGACGGTAGCCGAGCGCCGTTGGCTTGCGCAGCACCTCGCTCTCAAGGCCGCCGCATGAACGGCGAGCTGAGCCACGCGCCGGAAGCGCCCACTCGCCGAAGCCCCTGACATCCTCCTACCCATGACATCCAAAATCGAAACGCCGCAGCGCGTTGGTTCTCTAGCGATTGGTTCGCCTCCGTTTCTTCGATACACCGAGGAAGATTCGGAGCGGGCCGCTGCCGAATGGAAAGCATCGTGCGGGCCTCACTCCATCGCTGCCGCGTGCGGCCTGACGCTCGACCAAGTGCGGCCCGCGCTGGCCAACTACAAGGGGTGGATGAGCCCGACGCAGGTAACGCAGGCGCTGCTCGCGCTTGGCAAGGTCAGCGGACTCACGCACCACCTGAAAACGGACAAGCTCTGCGAAGGAATCAACCGCGTGCAGTGGGAGGGAAAGTGGCTCAACCCCGGCGTTCCGGCGCGGGTCGCATACTTTCACACGCACTGGGTGGCACACTTCAACGGGTGGGTGCTCTGCACGGCCTGCGAGCCGGCGAAATGGATTCGGGCCGACGACTGGCGGCACTTCCATCTCGAATGCGAGCCGCGCTCTCCCTTCCACATCACGCACCACTACGTTTTGGCGAACCTCCCGCTCGCCCGCGACTACGACACGCCATGACCGAGAAAATCTGCCGCACCGCCGGAGCGTTGGCCGCCGAAGTCGGCGTCAGCCGCTACACCATCTCCGCGATCCGCAAGACCGGCCGCAGGCTGAACGACCTGCTGCCCAACTACGCCACGCCGAGCGATGTCCGCGACTGGCTCCGGCGGCACCCCGACTTCGTCGCGAGAAACGCGTTCAAAACGAAAGAGCAGCCTGCACCCGGCTCAGATCGGGAGCCTGCAACCGCTGGTAGATCCGATGGATCTCCTGATCGGCGTGCCCCACGTAGGCCATCGCCTGCGCGATCGGCACACCCGCTCGCGCCATCCGCGTGATCACCGTCACCCGCGTGCAATGAAAACAAATGCGAGGAGCCACGGCGGGCTGGTTGCGCTCCGGCCGGCCCTTGAAGAACCAATGCCACAGCTTGCCGGCCATCGGTGGGTGCACGCACGTGACTGTGGCACCGGCCGCTCGCAGCCGGGCGACGAGGGGGCGCAAGCCGTCGTGCAGCCGGGTGGTGAACACGCGATCGCCCTTTTGGCGCAGCATGATGGTGCCGGCGGCTTCGTCGATGGCGCTCAGGGGCATGGCGGTCTCCGCGTGGCGGCAGCCCTGATGCAGCGCGATCTCGAACGTGACCGTCATCCACTGCTGGGTGATCGGCAGATAGCCCTCGCGCTGCTGCAGCGCGGCGCGGATCGCCGCGATCTCGGCGTCGGTGAGCTCCGGCTTCTCGGGGCTCTTGCGCCGCTTCAGTCCCATGCGCTCGAGCGGGCTCGCGGTGACGAAGCCGCGCCGCACGGCCTCGCGCATGACGCGGCCCATCAGCCGCAGCTCCTGCAGGGCGTTGTTGTAGCCGCCCTTCCCCGCGCGGGTTTTGTGCTGTTGGCGCCACTCCATGTAGTCCAGCCCGAGCTGAAACGTGACGCCGGCCGGGGTGGTGACCTTGCGCTCGGAGAGGAAAGCGTGCACGAAGCGCCAGCGGTGCAACTCGGCCTTGAGGGAGTTGGCCTTCTGTGGCTCGCCGAATTTTTCGTTGATCCACGGAATCACCCAGGCGTTCCAGCCGGATCCCGTCGAGGCCTGGCCGAGGGCGCGACCGTCCTCTGCTTTCTTGCGCGCGAGGTCGAGGGCCTGCTTGTAGCCGAGCGGATCGTCGCGGCGCTTCTTCGAACTCTCGCAGGTCCGACCTGCGGGGGAGGTTGGACTTTCGTAAGCAATCCACCAGAACGGCGAATCCTTGCGGGGATAGACGCTGTAGTCGCTCAATTTCACGTAGCTGAACGTAGCAGCGTAGCGGAAACAAGCGCCAACACGGGCGAGGTTTGCGCTCTACAGCCGCCAACACCGGCCCTCCCAACGTCAAAAGCGGGGTTCGATTCCCCGTGGGGGCGCCACTTTCAGCCGCAACAACTTGCGGAAGAACGTAGCAGAAACGTAGCAGGCGGAGCGGGGCAGGCTTCCCTCGCTGCTACGTCGTCGGAGCTGGTTCCGGCGGCCGTCATGGACCGCCCCGCAGGGGCTTTCGTGAGCATCTGCGCATGGTGCGACACGAAGGATGAGGCCGACGCGTGGGCTGCGGCTCGCGGCCTGACGGCCTCGCACGGGATCTGCACGCCGTGCGCACGCCGGTTCGTAGCCGGAGACGATTTCGATGCAGGGCGGTCAGCCGCGCCAGCGCGGGTGCTTCCCGGCGCTGCCGAGCGGGGAACCGCCTCGGGCCGGCCGTCCTGCATCGTCACTTCCCGCGGAGGTGCCGCGTGAGCCGGCCCATCTACGTCCCGCTGGCCGACGTCGCCCAGGCCTGCGGCATCGCCGGCTATACCCTCCAGACGCGCCATATGCCCTCGGATTGGGCCGTGCCGCGCGATTACACGCTCCTGCCGCCGCGCTACACCTGCCTGATCGCAGAGCGATCGCTCCCGCAGCTGGTAGACCAGCTCCGCCGCGACGGCGAAGCCGAGGCCGCGGTGCGGCTGGAGGCTTGGCGTGCCGAGATCGCGACGCCGGAGACGCACGAGGATTTCACGGCCAGGCATTCCGCAACCCCGCGTGAACCGAAAGCGCCGTGGTTCAGGGAGGGCCAATACGAATGAACGCGTTCGTCTACTGCCTCGCGCTCGCCGCGCTTGGCGTCGTCGCTCTGCTCGCAGAGCTTCTGTTCTGGTGGCGTCGCAACCGGCGGCTGGCGCGTGAGGCGAAGCGCTTCGCGATGAACCCGGTGCGGACACTCCGGCGGCCGCCGGGCAACCGCGAGGGAATGTGCCACAGCGGGGCGCACGCCGCGTTCGATGCGCACGTCCGCGACTTCCCGTTCGATGGGGCGCGGCGCCCAACGGCGGGCCGCACGGCCGCGCAGATGTGGAGGATCGCACGCCGATGAAAGCGACGATTCAGCACGGCCGCGTGGTGCACCTGCCCGACCGGGAGCCGGTCATTCCGAAACTGCAGGCGGGACCAGTCATGATGCCCGGCCTGCGCGTCGCCGAGGATGGCTGCGGCGTCATCCGCCTCGTCGACGGCGCCGCCTCGTGGGGCGTCTGCGCATCGCGCGAAGTGGCCGTGCGGACCTGCAACTTCTTCGGCGGAACATCGATTTTCAACCAACCGAAAACACAATGAGCCTTGTAAATCCGGTAGCCCGCACCGCAACGCGGGACGAACTCGTCGAGCTGCTGCGCCAGCATGATACCGAACTCGTAGCCGAACGCCTCAAGACCGCGAAGCTGATGGAACTGGCGCGAGGCGTGACGCCGATTGCCGAGGTCGGCATTCACTGCGCCGACGTGGGCGACAAGAACTGGTTCGACGCCCGCGATGAGCTTCTTCGCTAACATGCGAGTGAGCAGCAGCGCGGGAGCGCAAAACGTGCACGTCGGCATCCGAGAGAGGCGCGGCGATCGGCGTCGCCGCGGCCAGCATCTCGACGTCGGCCTCCAAGGGCTCGCCGCGGAGATCGAGCGCGGCTGGCGCTACTTCTGGCGGCAGCGCGGGATCGAGCCCCCGCCGGTGAGCAGGACCGCCGCGGGTCTGCTCCCGCTTGAGAGCTTCTACGACCGGGGGAACCTCGCATGACCAAGGTCAACGGACACGAAGAGCGGATGAACACGGCGCTCGCGGTGGCCTACCAGCGCGAGGGCCGCGAGGCCATCACGACGGCGACGCCGATCACGCTCGCCGAAGTCATGGAGCGCGCGCCCGTCGGCGCTGAAGAAGAGCGCGAGGAGCTGCGCGAACAGGCCACCGACGCCATCCGCGAAAAGTTCGGCGCGGCGGGCGAGGGCATGATCGCCCGGCTGCTGCACGTGCACGCGGCCGTGGAGGCGGAGGCGATCCGGCGCGAGACGTTGCTGCGGCTGCTGCACTTTCAATTTCAGGACGGGCCGCACCCAGGCTGCACCACGCGGCTGGTTTACCTGATGGCCCAGCGCGTGGCGCCGGAGCTCGTGCTGTGCATGAGCGGCGCGGAGCTGGCCGACATGCTCGGCGAGACGCGCGCCGCCTGGAGCGCGCGCAACAAACGCATCTACACCGGCTACCTCAAGGCGCGCGGTTCGAAGGCGGCCAAGGGTCGCCACCAAAAATCCGATACGGCCGACGCGAAGTATGCCTCTGCAGCGCGCGGCAACACCAACCGCAGGGGCAAATTCAAGCGAGCAGCATGAGCACCACCACACCCGCAATCCGCCCCGACGTCGTCCCGATCTCCGCGATCGAGCGCAGCCCGACCAACCCACGCGAATACTTCGACTCCGAGAAGGAGAAGCAGCTCGCGGCGACCCTGCAGCCGCCGCCGATCGGTGTCGGCTTCCTGCAGAAACTGCTCGTGCGGCCGTGGCCGGGGCGCGAGGGCGTCTTCGAGCTCGTCGACGGCGAGCGCCGGTGGCGGGCCGCGAAATCGATCGGCCTCACGGAGGTGCCGGTGACGGTGCGCGATCTCACCGACGCGGAGGTCGTCGCGATCCAGTTGGTGGCGGGCGACACCGGAGAGCCGCTGGCCCCCCTCGAAGAGGCGAAGGGCTTCAAGTGCGCCCTCGAACTGAAGGACGCCAACGGCCAGGCATGCTACACGCTCCGCTCGCTCGCGGAGAAGCTCGGCTGTGGCAAGACCCACATCGAACAGCGGATCGATCTGCTGCGGCTCCCGAACACCGTCCGCGACTGGGTGTCGAGCGGCTCGCTCGCTCCGCGCACCGCCAACCTGCTGGCGCGCATCCCGGATCCGGAGGCGCGCGACAAGGCGATTCAGGACGTGGTATTCCCGAAGCACCGCGAGGACCCGCTTCCGTTCAAAGAGGCCGAAGCGGTCATCCACGAACGCTATATGGTGTCGCTGCGGAACGCGCCGTTCGAGCAGGGCGACGCCACGCTCGACGGCCCCGAGGGCAAGCCGCTGGCGTGCACCACGTGCCTCCTGAAGACGGGCAACAACCCCGAGAAGTTCGGCGACGTGAAGGACAAGAACACGTGCACGAACCCCGCCTGCTACCGGAAGAAGTGCAACCTCGGGTGGGAGCGCACGGCCGCGAAGGCGAAGGCGGCAGGCCAGCGCGTGCTGACCGACGAGGAGACCGACGGCGTGTTCGAGAAGAATTCGCCGACGGTGCAGATCGCGTTTTCGAGTCCCTACGTCGACGTCGATTCGAAGCCCAGCTACCGGCACGTGCCGAACGAGGTCGAAGACAAGAACCTCCCCACCTGGCGCGAGCTGATCAACACCGCCGCGGAGAAGAAGGGCATCAAGGTGCCGATCGTGCTGGCGCGCGACCGCACCGGGAAGCAGTGGCAGCTCGTGCAGCTTGCCCTCTGCGTGGAGGCGGCCCGCGCGATCGGCGAGGACATGTTCAAGAAGACGCCGGTCAACGAGAGCCTGAACGCGAAGGATCGGTTCGACCGCGACAGCGTCCGCACGGCGGTGCGGCAGACCGACAACTTCGCCGAGAAGAAAAAGGCGGAGGCCGACGCGGCGAAGCTCCGGATGGCGGAGTGCTTGGTCGGGCTCGACGCGCTCTACACGCGGCTGAGCAGTCAGGACACGTTCAAGAACGGCATGTGGGGCCTGCTGCTTCACACCGCCCTGCATCACGCCGGCAACGACGGCCAGGCGCTGATCACGAAGTGGCTCAAGCTGAAGACCGATGGCGGAGACTTCGGGCATGCGGACGCGATCGAGGCGTGGTTCAAGAAAGCGCTGCCTCCCCCGACCAGCGTATACAAAGACGATCGCCGGGCCGCGCATGCGCTCGTGCCGCTGCTGCTGATCGCCCAATCGCTCCGGTGGAACGGGCTCAAGTGCGAGGGGTTCATCGCGCTGGCCGAGGGGCACAGCATCGACGTGAAAGCGCTGCAGAAACAGGCCGCGGCGCAGTTTGCGGAGAAAGAGAAGCCGGCGAAGGGCGCAAAGAAGAAGCCTGCAGCAACGTCGGCGCCGACGTCGCCGGATCCCGTGACGACCGACAAGAAGACGCTCGCCGAGTGGGTGAAGGCCCACGCGAAGGGCATGCCGATCGCGGAGATCGCGCGCTCGTATAAGGTCAGCGAGGCCGATGTGAGCGGCGCGCTGGGGCTCACGAAGCCGGCGGCGGCTGCTGCACCGGCGCAAGCCCCGCTAGGCGTGGCCGCCGCGGCCATCGGTCTCAGCGAGGGGAAATACGTCGCGGTCAAAACGCTCCTCGTCCTCGGCAAGGCGCACGCCGCCATCGCGGACCAGCTCAAGATCACCGTCGGGCAGGTGGACAGCGTCGCCAAGCGGGAGGTGGTTGCTGCCAAAGTGGGTGAGAAGAAGCGCGACGCCGGCAACGCGGCAAAGAAGCCCAGCGCCCCGGCGAAGAAGACGCCCGGTAAGGCCGGGAAGAAGGGAGCCAAGTGAAGGCCATCTCCCTCTGGCAGCCGTGGGCGGCGGCGATCGTGTTCGGCGTGAAGCGGAACGAGACGCGCAGCTGGGCGACCAGCTACCGCGGCATGCTCGCCATCCACGCCGCCAAGCGGCGCACGCAGGCGGAGCGTGAAGCCTTCCACGATCTCCTCTCGGACTCGCCCGAATCCATGTGCGCGTTTGAGGACCACCTCGCTCTTGATTTCGATGCGCTGCCGTTTGGCGCGCTCGTCGGAATCGCGGAGCTGGTTGACTGCACGCCGACGCTCGGCCTGCGCGTCGGCGAGCTGGAGGACCGCTGGGGCAACTACCAGCCCGGCCGCTACGCGTGGCGTTTCTCCCGGGTATGGCGTCTCCGCGATCCCGTCCCGTGCGTCGGCAGGCAGCAATTGTTCGACGTCGCCGATGCCGCGGTAAACACGGCCGGCGCCGATCTCGTGGAGGCCTTTCAACTGTGAAGGCCTTCCGGATCCACAACGACGTCATCGCCGCCGGTGACGAACGCAGAAGTCAGCGACCAGCGCGGCGCTGGTTCGCTGCACTGATTGGTTAGAGGTATCAACCTGTGATGAACTACTACAACGAACACGACCCGAAAGCGGCGGCCTGGCTGCGAGCACTCATCACCGCCGGTGAAATCCCTGCTGGCGTCGTGGACGAAAGAAGCATCGTCGAAATCAAAGCATCTGAACTCACTGAATATGTCCAATGTCATTTCTTCGCCGGAATCGGCGGATGGTCACTCGCTCTCAAACTGGCACGGTGGCCAGCAAGCCGCAAAGTCTGGACAGGCTCGTGCCCATGCCAACCCTACTCGGTCGGGAGCGTTGCGCATGGCGGAGCGAAGGGCCACAGCGATAGCCGTGATCTCTGGCCGCAATTCTTTGGCCTCATCAAAGACTGTCAGCCTCCAATTGTCTTTGGAGAACAAGTTGCAAGCGCGATTCCGTGGGGATGGTGGGACAGAGCGGCAAGCGATCTTGAAGCCAGTGACTACGCCACTGGGGCGGCAGTTCTGCGCGCTGATTCATTCGGTGCAAGACATCAACGGAAAAGACTCTACTGGCTGGCCGACGCCGGCCGCACGGGACGGAAAGGACATCAGCCTGAGCAATGCCTTTTTGAGTCAGAGGCAACGCCACTCGCCATCAATGGCGACCCGCTTGCTAGAGCGCGGCGCGCCCTGGACGGTGATCTCGACGGTCTATTGCATTGCGATGGGGTTTCCGTCGTCTTGGAACGAAGTGCGCTTAAAGGCTACGGAAACGCAATCGTCCCAAAAGTCGCGTCCGAATTTATCGGCGCGTGGCTAGATACCTCTAACGCGGAGATCACGCAACGAGGGACGTAGTCCCGAAGTTGCGTGTATCGAATGGTTCTCTGACGACCCGAAAACACTCTGACATGAGCACACAATCCGATTCCTACGATGCGCAAATGGCTGCGTGGAAAGCCAAACACGGCATCACCTCCGGTGTCGCCGACGAACTGGATCACGAAGCCCTGATGGTCGCCGAAGACGCGAAGCGGAAGGGCAAAGACTACTGCATCCAATGCGCCGAACAATTCTCGATCTGCGACATGCGGCTAATCACTCGGAGTGACGACCCGTATGCACAATTCGACGACGAAGAAGAGCCGGCCGATGGGCGCGAGTGGTATATCAAAGTCAAGCTACGCGTGAGAATGTGCCGCCCGTGCTTTGCCGAGGAGCATCCGCCCGAGGATTCAGAGTCAGAGAACGTTCGCGATGAGCCACGCCCCTATGAAAACCACGACAACCACGGACCGAAGCGAAAACCCCAGCGGCCCCGTGCGTTGGCTCTGGCGACTTGTTAGGCACGAATTACAATGAAACTTACCACTCGCATCTCAAAAGAGGAAATCCGCGAACAAGCGGCCTCGATCACCGCCAGCATCTCCGCGCAAGACATGCCGCAGGGCGGGAAGGAATACCTCATTGCGCACGTCCTCGAAGAAATGGAGCGCGTGGCAAATCGCGCTTTCTCCGAGGGCCGCCTCTTTGAGCGCCGAAACCCGACCTCTGCCTAAC
>JACCDR012285466.1_pt1 | contig 12429 bp, 23 predicted proteins | sample 7446431 | NCBI WGS metagenome assembly JACCDR01 (sample SAMN15323443, study PRJNA562643) | freshwater metagenome | isolation source: river surface water | place: USA:Blue River Watershed | collected 2017-08-17
TATGAGCCGCGCCGAATCTCCGTCTTGCTCTGCGAATGGAAGCGGGGCACAGAATCGAACTGTGCTGCATTTGCTTATGAGGCAACGTCGCTCACCAGAGCGAACCCCCGCATCAGAAAAGTCGGGAACAGCCGTGTGGCGCACGGATCGCGCGAGATCATGCTGTGACAACGTCAGGAGCTTCCCGTCTCCCGACTCAGCGTGTCTATTGCAGCGTTTCTGTTCCCGTTCGAACGAATGGACCCTGCCGCGCCAGCGCGGGACGTACCAGCACTCAGGATGTCCGAGCCGCCATCCTGCGCCTACCGTGCTTACTCTTTGCAGCGTACAGGGTCCGTCTACCAATCACGATTGCAGGCACTCCCTGGTCCTTTAAGAGAGGTTTCATCTAGAATCGTGAGCCTGCTGGTAGCCCTACCCGGATTCGAACCGGGCTTGTCGCCTTGAGGGGGCGCTTTCCTACCGAATAGAAGATAGGGCCATTGTCACCGATCATGCTCATGCAGTGCTCCTCCAGTTAAGGAGGCTCTTGTCAGCCGGTGAACCCGCTGCTGCAATCGTTGCCCGTGCCGATCTTTCGTTTAACGCGCATATCGGCGTCTGCGCTTGCCTGGGCAGTATCTCTCAGGCTCCTAGTCGAGGACGATGACGAATCCAGGCTTGCCCATCTTCTGAGCTTGCTTGACCGTCCAGCATCCCCCACTCTTTACGTGGTCCTTCGTACCGCAGTGGTAGCAGAGATCGAACTTCATCCCGTCGTACCCTTCCGGCAGCGTCTTCACCGTGATGCAGTACACAACGTCAGACGCATTCGCGATCTGCAGATTGCGCTCGCGGTATCCTCCAGTCCAGTTCTTGCTGGTAGGAGGAAAGATCAGCTTCTTCAGCTTTCGATGATCAGCGTACGCTTCTGCGAGCTTGTCGATTCCGCCAAGATGACAGTCTCCAGATGAGATGCCAGTGATCTCTGTATCGTGCGACTGTACGATCTCGTGAATCGCAAGTACTGCAGCTACGAAGCGAGCAGGCGTCAACTTCTTCTTCTCGACTCCTACGATGCCGATGATCATCTGCTCTCCTGAAATGGTGGACAGCCAGGGAATCGAACCCTGAACTTCTGCGTGCAAGGCAGAGATTATCCCGTTTAACTAGCCGCCCATTAACAATCGTCGGCGTCCTACCATTAGACGATGCGACCCGCCCCTGGATTGATCTCCCGATATCAGGGAGCTTAGTCCGCTTCTCACACGGATCCATTAAGGCTAAAGGCCGCAACCGGATTCGAACCGGTATTTCCGACTGCTCTTCGATCAACTCGACTGATCATGGCGGGATACGTGGGATTCGAACCCACCGATTACCTGCGCTGACAACGCAGAGAGAACGCCAAGCTCTCTCGTATCCCCTCATCGTCGTTCGAATTGGTCCGCGCTCTGGGATTCGAACCCAGAAGAAAGCAGTTTTTGAGACTGCCGCGTATGCCGTTCCGCCAAGCGCGGATGGTCGCCCCAGAGGGATTCGAACCCTCACGCCGAAGCACTGGCTTCTAAGACCAGCGTGTCTGCCGTTCCACCACAGGGCGATGGTGCGCGAAGCGGGATTTGAACCCGCACTGTACAGGCTCTCAACCTGTCTTCTCTGCCGTTGGAATACTCGCGCGAACTTGTTCGCTTCGTTCTACCGTGCAGTTAAGACTCCTAGCTAGGGAGTCATGCTATCGGGACTCTACTGGATATCCGCTTCCTCCCTCACACGGATTCGGTGCCAGGACACCTAGAGGGTTTCACGTCTACACAGTAGAACGAAAAGAACAAGTGGTCCCGGTGAGTAGATTCGAACTACCACTGTCACGAGTCTGAGTCGTGTCTCTCTGCCGTTGGAGTACACCGGGATGGTGCTTCACCAGGGAGTCGAACCCTGTCCTGTCAGGTTAAGAGCCTGCTATGCTACCGCAACACCTGTGAAGCAATGGAGCCGCTCCTGGGAATCGAACCCAGACTGGATCCTTACCAAGGATCTGTGCTGCCGTTATCACTAGAGCGACATTGTATGGCTGAGGTTTAGGGTCTCCCAGCCAGCGACCCTCGCAATGCCTACATGACTTGAGTCCTTTCGGGATTCAAGGTTTAAGGATATTAATAAACCCAAGCTCGCGAGGCCTGGGGTTCGTCCGTAAGACATGACCGATGCTTTTCTTCTCCGGTCGGACTCGAACCGACAACCGCCGGGTTCAATGCCCGGTGCTCTACCTTTGAGCTACGGTGGGTACTTCGCACTCTCACGTCCCACTGGACTTCCGACAGCGGCGCTAGATGGCTCAACTCCGGTTTACAAGACCGGCGAGCACGCCTCAGCCTTGTATCAACACCACTAGCTTAATGGCTAGCGGCTCCTCAAAGGCTTTGCGTTTCTCTCAGATGCTTTGCATGGCGGTCGGCATTTATACTGCTCTAACAGTTTCAATAGGTCTAAACATTGGTTTGGCATTCTAAACAAGGGTACTGGTTTACGGCATTTCCATTCTCCGCGTAGAAGTTGGAGCGAACAACGGGAGTCGAACCCGTACACAAGCCTTGGCAAGGCTAGAGGCTACCGCTACATCATGTTCGCATAGAAGAAGAATGGTGGAGAGGTAGGGAATCGAACCCATATCGCCGCAGTTAGCGGAACCGATTTACAGTCGGGGGAGGCCCCAGGCACTCTCGTCCCTCTCCATAACCACGCTTTTGCTGATCCGCCTTCGAATCACCGCCTGGAATCACCAGAGGAGGGATGCGTGTGCCCTTGCCTGCGTTGACTCCACTAGCGAGAACGCAGGCTGAACTGCTAGTTTCCGTCTCTTTGATGGCGAGAGAAGAAGGATTCGAACCCTCAACGTACGGTTTTGGAGACCGACATGATACCGTTTCACCATTCTCTCGTGGAGCGGGTAGCCGGACTCGAACCGGTCATCATCAGCTTGGAAGGCTGAGGTACTGCCATTGTACGATACCCGCAAAGGTGCCCCCCCGCCCTATTCGAACGAGACACCCGTTCCAGACCACGCTTGCGCGTGCGGATACGTGTACAAACCTCTTGCGAGATTTAGGGGGCATTGGATTGTCGCTCTTGAGCTTTCCCTGCGGATTAAACACGGGGAGTGTTTCCTGTCCAGGGGGCCTGCCAGCTTTTGCATCCGTGGGCATCCAGCCCTGCGGGCTTAGCTCAAAGTTGAAACGGGAATGCGTGAGCACTCCCGTCTACGTATCAACAAGTAGAGCAGACTTTTTACGACTTGTCAAGTCCTAAAGACAGCGCCACTCTCCAGTGGGTAGGAAATGCTTCCCGTCCCAGATCGCCCGTTCATAGCAGTCTCGAATGGGCGAGTACGCGATGAAGGCCTCGCACATCACGATCCACGCTACGACGCAGATGAGAACGAACCTAGTAGACCGTGCGCTTCTTCTCACGATCCATGTAGTCGCGGAGAAGCTCTCGCTCCTCTGGGGTCAGGTTCTGCAGCGCCGGGTTGATTTCTTGCATCTGTCTCCGAGAAGAGTCAATCAGCAGCGCAGCCACTCCCTGGCCGATGGCCTTCTGCAGGTCTCGCATCTTGGCGATCTGGTAGTTGAGGCCAGCCAGGAATCCTAGCTGGAACAGCAGCACGAGTGAGATGAAGAGTATCCGGCCGTTGCTCATGACTTCTCGCTCTCGATCAAAATAGACTTGAGCAAAACGTTGGACAGCCACGTCAAGCACCAAGCCTTGCCCCAGGTAAGTGCGGGCAGTCCGAACGTCGCAGTCACGGCGTAGTTCCACGCCCACATCACGGGGAATGCCCAGACCAAGTTGAAGAGTCCCCCAACGATGAAGATGAGGGTTAGCTTGCCAATCGTTAGAGCGAACTTCTCGATCATGGCTTCATCTCGCTACGCCCCGTCCGCTTGAGGTATTGCTGCCGGAGCCTCTCCGCTTTCTCCTTCTCTTCCTTCTCCTCCTGCTGCTGTTTCTTGAGGAGGATCTCCGACAGGTTGTCCTTGATTTGCAGTCGTTCCGAATTGTTCATCGCCTATCCTCTCAACATTGATTGCGATCATTCGTCTCTTCTTCTCGCCAACGATCTCAGGCTCCGGCTCAGGCTTCGGTTTGTGCTGAGGCTGAGGCTCCTCTTGCGTTACTGTGTTGCTCAGCCCTGGGTACGGAGGCTTCTCCTGTGGGATCGCGTAGTCGTATGGGTCTCCATACGGGTACGGCTGTACAATCTGCTGGTCCTTCCACTGCTTGTACGATTCGTTGTAGGCTTTCTGCTGCTGAGCATATGGATTGACGTACGGCTGAGTGGTGTTCCATACTCCGTCAGGAGAAGGAACGAACTTGAACGACTGCATCGACTGCATCTGCTGTTCAAGCTTCTGTTTTGCGTCCTGCTCCTCAAGCTTCTTCTCAAGCTCGTACAGCTTCTTGGCTACCTTATCCGCGTGAGCCTTTGCTGCCAGTTGCTTGAGTTCGTCCAACTCTTGCATCGCAGCGCTCATCTTGAGCTTCTCGCTCGCGAAAGCCTCTGCGTATGCCTGATTCTTAGATCCAGCGATCTTCTTGAGCGTGGTGACTGGCGTACCCTCTTCAGCGTAGAAGTACTGACCTCCATCGTCCATGAACCTGAAGTAATTCACAGCCGCCTTGTTCATGCCATGAACAACCTTGATGCTCGTTGCCGGAGGATACGGCAAGTGGATCGTCTGAATTTGGTAGCCGCTCTTTTCGTGTACGCGATACTTCTGCTTTCCTTGCTTCTGCGACTCCGCTTGGTCGATGGCCTGCTTCAGGGCTACTGCAGGCTTCGGGCTAACGGTGCTGATGCACTTGCAACCATCGACCCCGCAAAACGAGAAGTGGATCGAGTGCTCGCACTTGTCGCAGTAGGAAGGCTGTAGTCCCCACTTGTTTGGCTTGTTCTGCATTGCCTTATAGAAAAGGTTAGACGAAGAGATCTGCTCTACGACCTTGGGCATGATCCTATCGAATGCCGCGTTCATGACCTCGCTATACGTCGCGGGGGTCTTCTTGGATGGCATTCTTCAGACGCTCAAGGATCGCGATCCTGTCAACCTTGCCGGGAGACATCGCCCTTCTCTCAAGGTCAAGCAGCTTAAGCTCACCGATCTTCATGATCAGGAACCAGCGCCAGTGGACAGGTCGATACGTGTAGAAAGTGTGATGCGCCGCGCAGAGGTAGAGGCAGTTGTCTGAGTCCCATCTTGTCTTATGGTAAGTTCTCGACAAGATGTGCGCCCATTGCAAGGATCCGCCGCACTGTATTCCATCCAGGCCAGCCGCCTCGCACGACCCGCGCTTACGGCAGATCTCTCGCGCCAGATCGTCAAGCTTCTTCAGCTTTGGGATAGAGGGCTTCTTTGCTTTCTTGGTGCGCTCCCTCTTGATGCGAGCAGTAGCGCCTCCACAGAAAATGCAGGAAAAGACATTCCTTCTACCGTTCATCGGGCGTACCTTCACCCAATTGACCGGCTTGTCGCAGTTTCTGCAGAGGCGCTCCGCTTGCATGGGCTACTTCTTTCTCTTAGGTGGAGTGTACGTCAGAAGCTTGTCGCCCTTCTGGAACGGCTGGATGGTGCGCCATGAGTTGTCGTTGATGACAACCTTGTCCCAGCGGTTTCCTTCCATGTTGCTGATGAGGATCTTCTCGTGCGGCATGGCCTTCTTCACCTGTGCGAGCGTGAGGATCTCGCCGCCCAGGAAGTAGGTGCCGCTTGTCTTGGTGACCTTGCTGTCAAGATCCTTGGCTGTTCTGGAACGAGTGATGAAGCGGAAGCCGTACGGAGTGGCGTTGTAGCGCTCCACCACCTTCTTGGCTAGCTTCTTCGCCTTCTCCACGTCCCACTTGTCGATCTTGTACTCGCTCGTCTCGGCAAAGAAGGTGCCGGGGCTGAGAAACTCTACGAAGTGCGCCTGCATAGGCTCCTTCTTCCGAACAGTTGTGCGGCGTATGGCCCTACGTTCTTCTTTAGGTTGTAGAGCTTGATTGCCTGATCGAGCGACAGGTGGTGCGGAGAGATGCCAGCCTCTCGGCATGCATCGCTTAGCTCAACAAGGTCGTAGTGGTTACTAGAACGGTCGCTTGCAGGCTGGGCAGATGGTCTTATCAACATTCGCGTCTCCCATCGTGTGTGGCGTCTTCTCTTCTTCTTGGATGCCGAACTCCGGTGCTTCGAAGCCCCAGGCGATCAGCAGTGGCTCATCGAACTCGTTGGCTAGCTTGTCGAAGTCCCACTCTCCCTGGTTCTTGTTCAAGCGGATCGCAAGCTCTTCGTGCTCAAGCTCTGTCAACTCCCGGTCTGGAAGGCGACAGTCTAGCTCCGTGTCGGGTGACAGCTTCTGACGCAGCATCATGACGCGCCTGCGCTGGTGGCCACCGATGATGCTCTTGCCGTCGAAGTTGAGAACGATCTCCTCGACGTATCCGAACTTGTCGATGGACTTGTCAAGGTCAGCGGCCTGTTTCTCGGTGAGCCTGCGTGGGTTCTTCTCCCACTCGATCAGGTCACCGATCTTACGCTTCTCAGTCCGCCACTGAATCGGCTTTGTCTTCGCCATACAACTCCTCAAAACGGAAGATGTCACCACGGTAGCGCATCCGCACCTTGCCTGCAACTCCGGCGCGGATCTTCTCTACCTTGATGGTCGTCTCGATGATCTCACGATCACCGTCCTGGCCTTCATCGAAATGGTGGTAGATGACCATCACGACTTCCGCTGCGTTGTTGATGTCCTTGGACTCGCGGATCTGGTCCATCGACGGTTCGGAAGTCTTGACGATGCCGTCCTTGCCCAGGCTCTTCGGCGGCGGATTCAACTGAGCCGTGAGCACGACCGCTATGTTGAACTGGCGTGCGATTGCGCGCAGGCCCTCTGCGATTCCCTTGACCTCCAGATAGCGAGGCATTGATCTCTTCTCGCTGGCGCTAGGGAGGGCAACCTGCGCATGGTCAACTGCGATCATTCTGACCGGACCACCACGCAGACGTTCGGTGAGGATCGTCTGCCTGATCATCTCCAGGGATGCCGGTTCTGCGATGACGATCTTTCCGTTCTTCTGGGAGACGAGTTCGGCGTGCGCCTTGACTAGATCAGCAAGAGCCGCCGTTTTGCGCGAGGGGTTTCTGAGATCCCATCTGGACCATCCAGCTTTCCGTTCCACGTCACGGATGTACACGTCAACGGGATCGACTTCCATTGAGAACATGATCGAGCGATGCCCATGCTTGATAGCTGCATCGCAGAGTTGCGAGGCCAAGGCAGTCTTTCCGCTACCTGTGCCACCCAATACCGCATGCAACTGTCCTGGGCGCAGACCGCCCCCAAGCCTGGAGTCGAGCTTAGGGATGTCCGTAGGGATGTACTTCGAACTGTCGAAGGCAGCGATGTCGTCAAAGTAGTTACCTATCTCTTTCGTGTACGTCCTGTACGTGGTTCTACGTTGAGTGGCGTCCAGCTTCTTCGTAACGTCGATAGAGATGGCCGCAAGCTTCTCGTCAAGGTTCGGGATGTCCCCGTCGTTCGATTCGATCTGGGAGTCAAGCTCCTCGTGTAGTGCTTCGATCTCCGTACGCACTACTCGCATGGTGGAGCGGCGGCGGATCCGCTGGGCAAGGTTGACGAGAGACTTGCCCATCGGAACGTCGAGAAGCTCGCCCAGGAACATGGCGATTCTGTGCTGAGTCTCCTGGCTTGCCCCGAACCGCCTGGACACGCTAGCAGCGTCGATTGCGGACTCCTGCAGGCCCTCGTTGATCATCGCGATGACGGTGTCCCAGATGCGAGCTAGACGCTTGTCTTCGAAGTCGCTGCCCTCGACGTAGCGAGACGCCTCTGCGGCGAGGGCTGGCTTGATCAGCGCTCCTGCGACCAGCATCACTTCCGGGTTCTGGTAGTCGATCATTCGTGCGGGATCTCCATGCGCTTCAGCAGTGCCTCCTCTCCTTCGCGGAGATCGTCGGGCAGTTTGCGAAGCACGGAACCAACTACGCTTGGGTGCATCTCTAGGCGGCGGGAAACCATGTCGTCCAGCCAGCGCTTCGCCTCGCTGCCGGTGACACGGTTGATCCCGCCTTGGTGCCTGAGGACGATGGCTGGCGCTAGGCCTTCCTGCAGCTTCGCTCGTAGCCATGAGTCCCCAGGCAAGCACCGCACCACCCAGAAGGCAATGCGGATCTCGTCTTCGGTGTAGCCGTGATCGATGGCGGAAACGATTGACTCGTAGAATCCTAGCGAGCCTGACAGCTTTCGTCCGTAGACTGCGTTGACGAATCTAGTCAGGTGCTCCATCAGTCGCCACTCGTCCGACTCCTTGTCAAGCGGACGGGGACGCTTCACGGTTGTTACGCACGTAGTAGGGTGGAATGCCGCACGCCGAACCCTTCTTCATGCGCTCCTTGACACGATACATGCAGCGGATTGAAGCCTCGTCGGCGTGCTGGATCTCCTGATTCTTGACCTCGCGAAGGACTCGCTGCTCGCTCACGATGAGCGGCCTCGCATCCAGTCTGGCAAAGATACTCTCGATCCAGTCGAACGGCAGATACAGCAGCAGCCTAAGCCTTGTCACGGGTCTTCACCTGTCTGTTCTGTCTGAATGCCGCCAGGATACCCATCAGGTAGTACCACGACGCCATGAACGAGACGCCGCGCCAGAGGGTTGCGTTTCGAATCGCCTTGTAGCGATCCTCAATCGATTGCGTGGACGTGCCTGATGGCATTGGTAGCCTCCTTGACAGCGGACTGGAAGCCACGCTTGTACGCTTCGTCAAGATGCTTCTTGGCGATGCCACGTTGCTTGGCCACGCTCAAAACGTTTTGCATGTCGCTAACGAGAGCCTCGATCTCTGGCGTTGAATCGCGCCACATCAGAGTTGGTTTGCTGTTCTCGACCTCGTGACGACACGGTTGTGGGTTGGATAGAGGCTTTGCTGATTCACATAGCTTGCATGCCATCAGTGCGTCTTCCCTTCTTTGTAGTGCTTGTGATGCGGCTCTCCGCATCCATCGCACGGTTCGTCAACGATTTCCTTGAAGACCTTGTCGATCTGACCGTTGCTGATCATCTTGATCGGCTGATCGTGGTTCATGCACCAGATGACCAAGTCAGCACTGTGCGTCAGACCGACTGCGATTGACTGAGTCCTGCTCTCTTGCACGCACGGAATGCATGCAAGAAAGCAGACGGAAGGATTCAGGGTGACCTGTTCCATGTTGTTTACTTCGCGAACAGGGCGTCCAGATCTTCCTCGTCCTTTGACTTCTTCTTCGGCTTGTCAGCCTTCTCGACAGGCACAACGGTCGGCTTCTCCTGCGGTCCAACAGCCGTCTCCGGCTTGATGGTCGAAGGAGCCTTGTCGTCTTCGGCCTGCACGAGCGTTGCATCCACGAAAGGCATGCTCAGGTCAGCGACGGGCACGGTCGTGGTCGGGTTCTTGAAGAAGTCTTCCAGGGTGCTCTCGCCGTCCTTGATCGCGGTGCGCATTGCGGTGAGTTGCTGCAGATGCGTCAGGTTGAAGTCATCCTTCCCCTGGACGCCAAGGAGTCCGAACACCTGTTCCGACTTGACGTTCTTCTCCTTGAACCATGCGAGAGCAGCGTCACGACGAGCGGCAAGCGTCTTCTGCTCACCAGCGGCAACCTTCTTGGCCTGCTCCCAGGCTGGCTTGATGAACGCCATCGGGATGACCTTGAAGATCGCGTTGCGGAGTGCGATGGCGCAAGCGGCCTGCCCGACAACCTGAATCATGTTGTCGTTGAAGCGCCCACGCTTTCCGGTGATGCTGCGGCGAACGTCGATCTCGATTGCCGTGTTGCGCTCAAGGTCGTAGCACATTCCGCGAGCCACGAGGAAGTCGTCACCGACCTCGATCACCCTCGCACCGTAGCGGACGTTGCCCCAGCACGAACCGGCGATCTCTGCGAGACGGACGCTCGGACCTTCGACAAGCTTGCCATCACGAGGGATGGCGTAGGTCATCGCTTCTGCGGTCTCTTGGTCGAGCGTTGCGAACGAGAGAACGTTTTCCTTGAACGTTGAGAGCGAGCGAGGGTACGACTTTGCGGTCGAGATCTGCTGGTCGATTGACGCCCTTTCGAGCGCAACAAGCGTACTACTGTCTCGTACGACAACGGCTTCGACTGCTTCGGACATTCGGTATCTCCTGGCTTGTACTCAGAAATGGATCCCGCGCCAGTGACAACCCCCTTGTGGTTGATCACCAGCCAACGGTCGCAGATGTGCCCTGCCTGACACCGCAGTATCTCACGGCCCTCGTACGTATTGGGTCCGTCTTCTGAGAGGTTGCTGCGGTGCTCAGGGCACACTCGATAATGCATTACTCGGCCATCAGATTTCGGGGCTTGCGCGTTCCATAAACAATCTTGGTGACGGTGCTATACCCCAGGCCGAATCGCCTTGCTACCGCCGCCATCGTGAGTCGATCCTCTTTCACGAGCTTGAGGATTGCACGATGTTGCTTCGGTGTCAAGTACCTGTGCCCCCGCGCCTGCGAGTGCGGTGCCCAGGAGTTCCAGTAGTCGCGGCGCATTTCGTAGTACGAGCCGCGCTTCATGTGCTTCGTCGCGTACTTCATACGTACTCCTCGCACGTAGGGCAGAGCAGTTCGGTGCCTTTGGCAACGTCTTTTCTTGCCTGTTGGAGAAACTTCGGCATATTGAACTGTTGGAGGTATGCTTCATCGTCAGGCTGCTGAGTCACGTTTCCGTTCTCATCTACATCGAAGTAGACTCCCTCGAATATCCGATCAGCAAGATTGTCTGCCGGATAGAGCAACTTCTTCTGCTCTCCGCAGTCAGGGCATACTAGCTTCATCTCATCTCCTCAATCGTGATTCCGTTCGACTCAAGGCATAGGCTGCAGTAACCCCACACGGGAGGCGCTCCATGAAGTCCGCATGGATGGCTTGTCGGCATGAACTTCGTGTTCGAGAAGAAGTCGATGCTCCTAGACACCCGATTCATCGCGTCGTACGTTATGTGCCGCCTCGGCACTCCCTTACGTAGGCGGTATGGAACCTTGCGGCACCTTGCACTACAGTACTCCGCGTGCGAGCGCTTGCCTGATATGTCCGTATCGCATACGACACATCGCCTATCGGTAGAAATAGTGTTTACCGAACTGCTTCCACTCCTTTGGGTGTGGTGCCCAAGGTGGAGTCCATGTTCCGACTGCATGAAAGTAGACTGCTCCTCCGGTTGGATCGCTTCTTTGGCCTGTGAGAACCTTCAGCGCTGATAGCGTTGCCCTTTCGATCTGTTCGTCGCTCCACTTCTTCTTTCCAGGCTTGAATCCATGGAACTGCGATGGAACGATAACTTCGTGGATCGGCTTTCCAGACTTCTCTGCTCTGTTCTTGATCACCCAGGCGATGGCTGTCGGTGCTGTAGGGTCTTCGCCCAAGATGACTTCTGCTACGATGCGTGCGTCTGATGCGGCGATTAACGTTGCGAGCGTCAATTCAAGGACCATTGGCTCTCCTAGCGTTGTGCGTCGTATCTGCGAGCAGCCTCCGCGATTATCAGCACCTGTTGGGCTACCCACTGCGGTACGGGTATCAAGCCACGCTCATAGCGGCTTAGAGTTGCGGCTTTAATCGGCTCTCCGGTGTCTGGGCGAATCAACTGATCAGCCAGCCGCACCAGAATCGTCTTGATCACTTGCGTGCGCAACGCTTTCAGTTCCACTGCGCTCATGTACGAGCGACGTGGCTTCTTGTTGCTCCGCAATTCTTGTACGGTCTCGTCTTCGTTGCTCATTTGGCTTAGGCCACTTTCTCCCCGGACCATCGCTTACGAAGAAGCACTTCGGGCACCACCACCGCTCGTCGCAGTACCCGAAGAGTCCTTCGGTCGTCTTACACTTCCAGCACCCCGTTGGCGAGTCGAGCGGTTTGAAGGGTGACGAGAAGGTGCGCTTCATTTGCAGACCGGAGTGCCTTGAACGCCCTGCAGCACGTAGGTCGGCGTTGCGATCTTCGATGAGCAGCACCAGTGCGTGATGTCGTGAAGTCGAGACTGCGTGTGGCAGACCTCGTGGGCGGCTGCATCGGACAGGACGTATGCGTACCGCTCGTCGTTCACGTCAGGCCCGTAGAAGTACGCAGTGCCCTTCGCTCCGGCTCCCTGCCCACCGTTGTAGAAGCCGAACGAGTGGCAGTCAGGGTTGTTCGAGCCGTCGCATCCATACGTCTGACGCTGGTAGGTGATCTCTCCGGTGACGTTGACTCCAAGGATGGCAGAGTAGCGAGAGACCTCCGACACGATGAAGATCTCAGGGTCGGTGGATGTACTGCTCGTCGGGAACGACTCCTGCTTCCCGCACGCCACCAGGGCGAGCAGAAGCACGATTGCACTACTTGTCCTGCGCATCGTTCA
>JACCDR010970572.1_pt1 | contig 12427 bp, 19 predicted proteins | sample 7446431 | NCBI WGS metagenome assembly JACCDR01 (sample SAMN15323443, study PRJNA562643) | freshwater metagenome | isolation source: river surface water | place: USA:Blue River Watershed | collected 2017-08-17
CTCCGGACCTGGCGGCTGACTTCGCTGCGGTCTATGACACCAGCGCGACCAGCAACAAGAAGGTAAAGCTGGAGAAGATCGGCGCCGGAGCTCAGACGCTTTATGTTCCGGCCGGTGCGATGATCTCGCAGAGCACCAATGGATGCGTAGACGGCACGACCGAGACCACGACCAATAAAGTGATGTTTCTCACGAAAGACTGCGACGGCGCCACTCAGGAGGGCGTGCAGTTTATGGTCGGCATGCCGAAATCGGTCGCAGAGACCACCGTCACGGCGCGCGTCGATTGGACGGCCGCGAGCGGTACGGGCGACGTGATCTGGCTCCTGTCCTGCCTTGCTCGCTCGAATGATGACGCTATCGATACCGCCTTCGGGACCGAGATCAGCGTTACCGATACCGTGCTGAGTGCCGGCGATGTTCATCAGAGCTCGGAGACCAGCGCGATCACTCCCGGCGGCACTTGGGCCGAGAACGATAATCTTTGGTGCCGGCTCCAGCGCGACGCTGACGCGGCAGGCGATACGCTCAACGCGATCGATGCCAAAATCCTGGGCGTGAGGATCACCTACACTACAACTACGAACACGGATAACTGAGCATGAAGCGAACGCGTATAGCGGCGGGCGACCTCGGTTGCTTGGTCATCCTCGGTATCTTCCTCGCGGCGGTCGGGCTTGGCGCCGGATATGCGTACGCCGATCTCGGAGTGACCAAGTTCATCGGTCTCGGCGTCAAGCGCGCAACGGCGGCGGGCGGCACTCCGGTCTCGTTTGTGACGTCAGCCTCCTATAGCGACAGTACCGATAGCGGCGTCGGCACCACCAGCACGTTCTCGGCAACACATACGAAGGACGCGAACACGACGTTTATTGTCGTCGCGACGGTCGAGCCAGGAGAGAACGACAACGATCCAACGTGGCCTGCGGGTAGCGGCTATAACGTTACCTACTGCGGCTCACCGATGACCTTTATCACGGGATCGAAGGCGACGAGCGACCCGGACGCGTCCGATAACGATAACTTTATGATCACGTGGTGGTATATCCGCGGACCATCGGCGGGGGCGTGTACGGTTCAGACGAGTTTTAGTGAGTTCTCCCAACATAACGATATCTCGGGCGATCCGCCGAATTCCATTCAATTTCTGATCGAGGAGTTTAAAGACGTTCTCTCGGCTGGAACCCCCTATGACGCGGTGAATACCGTCAGCAATGCGTCGGGCACAACCGGCTCGATAACCCTGACGCCGAGCGGTAGCGCGACTATGTCGGTGTACGGAATTGCCAAGGATGGGAGCTCGACAATCGCGGGCGCCGTTCCGTCCGTCAATCTCGGATCGGTAGATCAGAACATTTTCTCCGGTACGTCCTATCACCAAAATTCTAGCCACTATGACGCCTCGGGGGCGAAGTCTTTTACGTGGACATGGGGCAGCGGTATATCGCGATTACATGGCATCTCTGGCTTTCACCTTTTACCGAACTGAGGCCGCGGCATGAGAAAATTCTGGATTGCCTGGATCCTACTGCTCGCCTCTACCGTGATGGCGCTCGCCGGTCCGACGATGGTCGCCTTTACGGGAAGGGATTGGGAGTTCTCGGTCTATCTCACGACCGACAGCGGAACCCCTATTGATATCAGCGGCAGCTTTTGGGCCTTCAAACTCTATGCGACCCCCGGAGCCACACCGACGTTGTCGGCCACGCCCTCTGTCGGTAGCGCTACCGGCGGCCGCATCGACATCTCTATCCCGGCGGCGTCGATGACCATGCCCGCCGGCAACTATACGGCCGAGCTCTACCGGACCGATACCGGTGCCGATGTCTACACGACATTCTCGGTAACGATCGGTGCTCCGGGCGCTGTCGTCGGGGCTGCCGGCTCGATCACCGTCAAGGTGACGAGCCTGACGCTCACGCCCTCGCCGAGTACGCAGAACCTGACCCTGCGGGCGATCAACGCGCCGGCCGGTCCGGGGGGCGCCGCGACGATCTCGGACGACAGCCTCACCGCCGAGAAGTTTGACGCCGATACTCCGGGCGATGAGGAGTGCCTGACCTATGAGGCTACGGGCTCCGATAACCTCGAATGGCAAACCTGCGGCGGCGCCGGCATCACCGATAGTGACTATGGCGATATCACCGTCAGTGGAGGCGGCACGGTCTGGACGATCGATCCGAACTCGGTAGCGCTCGGCACCGACACGACCGGCGGCTATGCCGCTTCAGCGACCGAGGGCGGGCCGGCGACGAGCGTGGCCGATACCGACTTCGGCGATATCACGATCTCGGGCGGTGTCTGGGCGGTCGATCCGGATAGCGTCGCGCTCGGGACCGATACCACGGGTTCCTATGCGGCCGGCGACGCAGAGGCGGGCGCGGCGTTGACCGGCGATAGCGCGACCGCATTCTTTACCACCGGCACGCTCGAGGTAGCGCGCGGCGGAACGGGCTCGGCGCCGGCTGGCGACGATCAAGCCCTGATCTCGGACAGTTCATCGGCGGCGACTTGGCGCACCATTCCGGATAGCGACGGGGCCACCCAGAAGCTCCAGTATGACCAGACTACGAACACCTTCAGCGCCGGAACGGATGATGACGTTCCCGAGGTCGGCGACTTCGGCGCGCTGGTCGGCGGCTCCGGCATCGACAACAACTCCGGCACGCTCGATCTCGATCTGACCGAGCTCTCCACCGCGACGTTCGGCGCGGGAGCTTTCACCACCCTTATTTTCGACGCGGGTGCTACCGATCCCACATTCACGTTCGGCTCGAACAGCACGACGGTAACGAATAGCGCGACGTTTTCCCTCGGAACGGGAACGACCCTGACCACCGGAACGATCGAGCTCGGAGCGGCATCGGACACGACGCTCAGCCGATCGAGCGCGGGCGTCCTCGCCGTCGAGGGCCAGACGGTCCTGCGGACTATCGACATCGATACTAGCGCGGAGCTCCGCGGGGTACTGACCGACGAGGTCGGAACCGGCGTGCTCGTGTTCCTGGGTACTCCGGCGGATGATCAGGTGCCGGTCGGCGATAGCGCATCGGCGACGACGTGGCGGACCCTACCCGACTGCGATACGGCGGCCACGAGCAAGCTCCTGTACGATCAGGCGACCAACACGTTCACCTGCGGCACCGACCAGACCGTGGGCGGTGGCTCGGTAACGGGGCCGGGGAGCTCGACCGACAATGCCCTGGTCCGGTGGGACGGCGCGTCCGGTACGGTTGTTCAGAACTCCGATTGGACGCTCTCAGATACAACCGGAAGCCTGACGGCGCCGGCCAACGGCTCGCTCTTCTGGTCCACCGACACCGGCATCTCGAGGAACGCGGCCGGCGTGGTCGAGATCAACAACGCTACTCCGGGAACCTTTCGGGATATGAAGCTCCGGAACCTTACCGCCGGGACCGGCGTCGCTGGCACCGGGATTATCAATTCGCCCTATAGCACCCCGGCCACCTATTCCGTCGCAGGAGGACTTTAATGCGCAGGCTTATCCTAGCTGCTCTGCTGATCGCGGTGCTACCCGCCTCAGCGGCCGACTATACGATGCCCGGCAGTCGAGCTCAGAGCCGTGCAGACAGCTGCGACAAGCGGCTCGGTACTATCACGTGCTCGACCGGCGGAACCTCGCTCACGGTCTCCCCTGGCTCGATTACAGCCAATGCGGCGACGGTGAACCTCGGCTCGACCGCGCTGACCGTGAACACGCTGGAGTTGGGCAATACAACCGACACGACACTCAGCCGCTCCGGCGCCGGAGCTCTCGCGGTCGAGGGCGTGAATGTCGTCCTAACCAGCCGGACGCTGACCGGCGGAACGGGTATCGCCGCCATCGGCGATCTCTCCACCGATCGCACGATCACGCTCGATCTGACCGAACTGAGCACGGCGACGTTTGGAGCCGGAGCGTTTACCGCCTTGACCTTCGATGCCGGAGCGACGGACCCGACCTTCACTTTTGGATCGAACTCGACCACGGTCACGAACAGCGCCACCTTTTCGCTCGGCACTGCGACCACGTTCACCACGGGAACGATCGAGCTCGGCAACGCCTCAGATACCACGCTGTCGCGGAGTGCCGGTGGAACGCTGGCCGTCGAGGGCGTCGATCTCGTGAAGGTGACGCGGACGCTGACGGGCGGCACCGGCATCGCGGCGATCGGCGATCTTTCGACCGACCGGACAATCTCCACCGCAAACACCGAGATCAACGACACGACCTGGGGCGACAACTCGGACGCGACGATGGTCTGGACGTTTGATCATTCCGGCGCCACGAATACCCTTCTGGAGTTCTCGAATGGCGCGCTGGCCGTCGAGGGCATCACGACGCTCCGGCAGGCTGACGCGGCGAACGCTGGCGGTATGCTCCGGCTCGCCGAGGACCCCGGCACGGGTACCGACTACATCGCCTTCCAGGCTCCGGCGAGCATCACCACGACGTTCACCTGTACGCTCGAAAACGACAGCAATCCGATACCGGACAGCTGCGTCGGCGACGGAACAGACGCGGGTGCCGGCGGTGGCGTGACAGCCTCGGGCACACCCGTGGATAATCAGGTGGCGGTCTGGACGAGCGCGAGCGCTATCGAGGGCGATACGGCCTTCACCTTTGACACGACCACCGACGCGCTGTCGGTCGGCACCGGCGGCATCTTCACGGTCGGCACGATCGAGCTCGGCGCCGCGAGTGATACGACACTGTCGCGTCCCGGCGCCGGCCGCTTGGCAGTCGAGGGCGTGGACGTTGTAACGACCGCCGGCCACGGCATCACCAAATCCAACCAGACGGTCAACGCAGCACCGTGGGTTGTCTATCCCGTCTACGCTGCATTAGGAGGCTTGTGAAATGCGGAAATGGATGAAGTATGCGGGCCTCAGCCTGCTCCTGCTGGCGGCTCAGCCGGCGATCGCGGCGACGGTCAATACGCCGATCTTCCCGCAGGTCTTGAAGAACGTCAAAACCTGTTTCGTTCAGGGTACGGATAGCGCCGGCACCTATAAAACGATCTACACGGGCGACGCTGACGGATCGAAGATCGTCGGCATCTGGGCGGGAACGAATGACGACGTGACCCACCTGCTGACGGTCCGCCACTCGACATCGACGACGGACCATTGCGCGACTAACGGCACCTGCTCATCCGGCGCGGCGGTAACGCTGACCGCGAGCTCGGGTTACGCGAACGGCACTCCGGTGCTTAACGTACTGAGCACCACCGTCTGGCCGGGCCTCCCCGCCGATACTGACGGCAATCCGTTCATGTTCCTTAGCGACAATACCCAGACGATCGAAGCGACATTCGCCACCGCGTTCTCGACGGCCGGCGACCATGTCTGTGTCAACGTCATCGCGAGCGACTTCTGATGAAACGGTCACTAGCCATTGCCCTTTTGCTGCTTTCTGCTGCGCCGGCCGTGGCTGGTGACTTCACTACGCCTGGCGGTCGGCCGGAGACAAGATCGAACTCCGAGTGCAATGTTATTGCGGGAAACATTACTTGCCTCAAGCCCGTTCGGATAACGACCACTGGAACCAGTCAGCCGCTTTTGGTTGGGACCACTACAACCCCATCCATTCTAGCGGTCAACGATGTGGGAGGCGGAAACTCTGATGTAACCCTTTTCTCCGGCACATCAGGAGTTCAATTCGCACAGACTGCCTTTGCGGCGCTCGTTAGGGTCAGTGGGTCCGACGCGGCTAAGTTTCAGTCGGACGGGACATGGCGGCAAACAGCTACGGGTGTAGGCATCAAAGTTGGTGACCGCATTACGCTCGTAGATGAGGCGGCAGATGCTCTCGCGCAGCGGAACGGTACTAGCGCCCAAGCCTTCCGTGTCTACAACACATTTACCGATGCTTCAAACTATGAGCGCGGCGGCATAAAATGGTCGAGCAATGTTCTCCAGATCGGCGCGGATACGGCAGCGGGAACGGGGACGAACCGCGACCTTGTTTTGAATACGGGCGGCAATTTCTATATTTCGGCTCACAACGTCTCAACCTCATTTAGCTACTTAAAATTTACGGCGAGCGGCGGCAACCCGTCATGGCTCATTCGGCAGAACAACGTGTTTGGCTGGTCCTCCGATAGCGTTGATGCCGGGAACGGCCTCTACGCGGCGCTCGGGAGCAGCGCAAGCGGCGTCGTTGAAGTGAACAACGGAACAAGCGGAACCTACCGCGATTTTATCGGTCGAACGCTAACCGGGCAAACGACCTTAGTGGCGGGAGGCAATGCCACGGCGGCAGGTGAAAGTCGTATTGCTGAGGACAGCGACAACGGGTCGAACTACATCGCATTCGCTAGTCCGAGCGCCATCACGTCAAACGTCACGTGCACCCTTGAAAACGACGCGAACCCTATCCCCGATAGTTGTGTAGGTGACGGGACCGACGCGGGGGCGGGTGGCGGCATCGGCAACGTGGTCGAGGACACGACCCCGCAATTGGGCGGCGACCTGGAGCAGAACGGCTTCAACATCATCGGCTCGACCGGCAAGGGCATACTGGCGGCCAGCGACGGGTTCTATCAGTGGAACAACGACACCACGCCGCTGACCAGCCCGAGCGATGACACCAACCTGTGCCGCAGCGGCGCCGGCATCGTATTCGTCGGGACCACCGACTGCTCGACCAGGGGCGCGCTGGAGACCGGCACTATCGAGCTTGGCGCGGCGACCGACACCACCCTGGCCCGCAGCGCGGCGGGTGAGGCGACGCTGGAGGGCGATGCGGTAAAGCATGCAGGCAAGCAGGTGATGTATATCCCCGCGGGCGCCATGAAGAACGATGCGACCTCGCCGGCTTCCTGTGGCGATGCCTACGATAGCGGCTCGAATGACGTCAGCCTGTACGTCTGCGCGTTCGATACCGGCGCGACCGAAGAAAGGGCAGACTTCGGTTTTGCCATGCCGAAGGCGTGGAACGAGAGCACCATCACCTATCAGGTACTATGGACCAACGCTGCCGGTGCATCGACGGAAACGGTCCAATGGGAGGTCGGCTGCGCGGCGATCTCCGATGACGATACGATTAACACCACGATGGGCACTACGGTGACGCAGAGCGATACCTGGCTGGCGCAGAACGACATGCACATAACGGCGGAAAGCTCGGCACTGACCATTGGCGGCACGCCTGCCGAGAACGATTATATCGCCTGCCGGATCAGCCGCGATACCTCGAATGACAACATGACCGGCGATGCGCTCCTGATCGGCATCAAAATATATTGGACAGACAATGCTGCTACGCTCGCTGAATAGCCTCCTGATCGGAACCCTGGTTTGGGCACTGTTCCTGCTGCCGCTGGCCGGTGCGCAGGAGTTCTTCCCGAGCGCTGGACCTATGCTCATGGCGGGTCCGCAAGGGGCGCCGCAAATCAACGGGTTCTTGCAATGCACCTCCGACACCAGCAATCTGACCACCTATACTTTTAACGGCGTCAACATTGGTCCTTATGCAGCGTCGCGCGGGATCATAGTGGTAATCCACGGCGAGGATGCGGCAACGAATTTTAATATAGCCACAGTGACGGTCGGCGGTGTTACGGCAACACAAGCAATAGATCACGACGGCGGAGTGGTTATTAATGGCCTGTTTTTGGTGCCACACGCGACGCAGCCGACAACTTCAAGTGATACTGTAGTCGTGACCTTTTCGGAGGCTATAACCGGCGCGGCCATTTGCATTTATACTATTTATGATAAGTGCAACGGCGGCGCGTCCGACTATCAACTCCTTAATTCCGACGTTCTGTTCGACACCGACAGCGGGTCGATGGATATTTCCGACCCGTCGTTTTCGAGTGGCTACGGGTTTTTGGCTACAACCATGGACACAACTGGCCAGACGCTTAGTGAAACTTGTAGCGGCTCCTGCACCGAAACTTATGAACAATCCAATGCCGAGTTTTCGTGGGCGGGCGTGATAGCCACGTCGTCGCCCGGTTGGTCCGGCACGGTCTCCGGTACGGGCGACGCGGATCAAGCCTATTTCACTTGCGGCACGTAAGCAGGCGTTGCGTACCGACCTAACCTAACGAGGGAAAACATCATGAACCGCTGGTTCTTTGCGGGTCTCGTGCTCGCGTCACTATCTATGCCTGCCGTAGCAGAAAAGAAAGCTCAGCCGGCGCCTCCCCCGCCTCCGCCTCCTGCGGCTCAACCGGCGCCGAAGGAGATGCAGGTACAGGTACCGATCACCTTCACTGAGGACGAGATCACCGCCCTTAACCAACTGCTCGATGTCGCTGTCGGTACGTGCAAGCTCCGGTGTGCCGGCAACGTGAGCTTTCTCGCGAGCAAGATCAGCGCGGCTCTGGAGACCGCTCGAACCGCTGCCGGTAAGACACTTCAGAAAGGAGCTCTCGATGCGGTTGATGGTAACTAGTCTCGCGCTCGCGGCGTTCATCGCTCCGGCGAGCGCCGGCCAGATCAATATCTATGCCGGTCCAGACGCCAATCTGACGCAGTTCTATCGGCAGCGGCTGCTTAGTGATAGCGATATCACGAACCGCGTCCTGCCGGCGCTCAAGTGGCAGTATGCAAACGCCTGTACTCCGGTCGCTCCCGCGACGTCGTGCACGCCGACGAACGGTCAGGCGATGGACGCTTGGCTGAACGGTGTCGTTCAAGGGCTAACCGACATCGTGCGGCGTTACGAGAAGGAGCAAGCGCGCATCAGCGCGGAAGCGGGCGTTACTGATCTCCCATAAACGCGGGGCGCTTCGGCGCCCCCTTTTCTTTACGGCGGCAGAAAATGGAAGGCCCTATCACTTACGACATATTCAGCGCGGCCTTTGCCGCCCTATCGGTCGGCGCTGGCGTGTGGTTTTTTATCGAGCGGCGGTTTGAGGCGCGGGTAGCGGCGGTCCAGTCTGACATCAAAGACCTGGAACTAAAGATGGAAGCGCACCGAGCCGACGCAGTGCTGTTCCGCGAACTGATCATCTCCAAATACGTGAGTACCGATCAGCTAACAAAGCTGGAGGAGCGCATCCTCGAAGAGTTGCGTGAAATGCGCAGATTTTGGGAGCGGCTGTTAGACGACCGCCGCAAGCAATAGGGAACGGGGAAAATGCGAAGCGAATTAGAGTGGCGCATCGCGATCGCGGCGCTGACGATGTTTCTATTCGGCCTGCTCTTCGGCTGGTCGATCCGCAACGCGGTCGGCCAGGAGGTGATCGATCTCCACGATCATCGCGTCGCGGCGCCGATCTTTAAGCAGTATCCACCACCGACGAGCAAGGCCGACCCGTATAGCGGCATCCTGAATAAGGACAAGGTCAACTGCTGCAACGGGCAGGACTGCCGGATGATGCTCGGCGAGCATGATTTCGTGATCAAGATGGAGGGCGGCTATATTCTGAAGGCGACCGGCGAGTTTATCCCCGAGCTCAAGGTCGCGCCGTCGCCGGACGAAAACTGGCACATCTGCCGGAAGAGCGACACCAAGAAAACCGTCCGCTGCTTGATGATCCCGCCGGGGGGCGTGTGATGGGCCTCTTCGATCAGCCTCCTCCGAAAAAGCCCGTGGGGCGCGAGACACAACCTCTCTATGAAGGCAATCCCAACTTTCAGATTGATAGGAAGGGCAACATCACGGTCACGGAACCGCGGCACGATGCTAACAGCGTCTACCATAATATCAGGGGCGCGCGATGAAGACCTCGCTCAAAGGCGTGCTCGCCATTATCGAGTACGAGGGCGTGGTGCTGGTTCCCTATCAGGATAGCGCCAAGATTTGGACGATCGGTGTCGGTCATACCAAACGCGCCGGCCCTCCCGATCCGTTCCGGCACGATCCTATTACACTCGGCGGTGCGATAGGCATTCTGCAAAACGATCTCGCTAACGCCGAGGCCGCTGTCCGGAACACGATCCGGGTTCCGCTGAAACAGCATCAATTCGATGCGCTTTTCAGCTTCGAGTTCAATACCGGCGGCATCTCTTCTAAGAAGGGCGCTCCCGCGACGATGGTCGTGCGCTGGCTCAATCAGGCGCGCTGGCCGGAAGCAATGGCGTCACTCCGGAAATGGGATAAGGCGACGATCAACGGCGCGAGGGTCCAACTCCGCGCCTTGACCGCGCGGCGGAACGCCGAGATCAAACTTTTCCTCGAGGGTGACTATAGCGAACCATTTTTAGCCCGCGTCCACGAGCGCTGGCCGAGTAAAGGCGTAGTGCGAAACCTCACCGGGCTGGAGCTCGGTATCTAATCGGAGAACGATCATGTGGACTTTCATTCGCAGCCGCGCGAAGGCGTTCGCCGCGGCGCTGGCTCCTGCTGTCGCGATCGCCGTCATCAAGGCTGCGGAAGCGACCTTCGGCTTTGACGTTCCGGCCGATCAGGAGCTCGCGGTAACGGCGTGGATCACTGCGCTGGTCGGCGGCGTCATCGTCGAGCGGACCAGCAATGGGTAGCCTCCAAAGTTGGGGGCTCACTATCCTTGCCGGCGGGGGTATCGGGGCCGTAACCCTGGCCCTCGTCCTTATCGCTATGGCGTACCGCCGCGGTCAGCAGGCAGGTCGCGATGCCGCGACCGATGAAGCTGGCTCGAAGGTGGCCGGCAAGACGCGGAAGATGGAACGCGAAATCCTTAAAGAACGGACGGCGAGCGATGTTCAGAAAAGCCTTCGTGATGGCGATTTTTAGCATGTTCGCTACATGCGGCCAGCAGGGCGCGGGTATCGTCTGCACTCCGGTCAAGCAATACAGTCAGGCGACCCGCGATAAGGCGGCCGACGAGCTCGAAGAGGTCAAGAAGCAATATCCGGCGGTGACGCAACTGCTCGCCGACTATGCGAGCATGAGAGCGGCGGCGCGAGCGTGCGCCGAGGGCAAATCGTGAAGGAGCGATCCGATGCAAAAGGCAAAGTGCTGGATGGCGAACGGCAAGATTATCGTCCAGACCGACACGCATCAGTATCAGGTAACGGCGACGATGCTCGACCTGATGACGATCCGCTCCGGCGGACCGGCCGAGGTCGAGCTCGAAATCATCGAGCGAAAAATAAAAGAGGCGCCCGCTAGTGGCGCCTGAGTTTTTGAGTTCTGGAGGAAGTTCAGGAAACAGCCGCCCCTATATGGAAGGTCGAAAGCAATGTCAACCTGGGCGAAGGTCGCTCTGCTCCTGCTGTGCTTTACCGGCACGGCGCAGGCGATCGAGAAGGAAAATGAGTTCTGGGTATGGCAGGACGGTAACCCGCCGGGGCGCTTCCTGCACCCCTATAAGGGCAAGCTCATCGAGCACCACGTAGATCGCGCCGGAGCCTGGGCTGCGTGCGGCCGCGGGTTCGCCGGCTGCGCGTTCCCGGCCAAGGGGCAATGCACGATCTACTATACGGACGCCGCTGCTCGATCCCACGAGATTGCGCACTGTAACGGCTGGTCGGGCGATCACGCCCGTACGGGGCTTGACCGCTTCCATTGGACGCTGCCGCCTCCGCGGCAATGAAGGAGCAACGGCGATGTGGGAAAAGTTCAAAGCGTGGCTAGGGATCGCCCAGCGGGAAACCAGCGAGGCCTTCCAGGCTGGCGAGGATGCCATCAAGGAAGGGTTCAAGCATGTGGACGCCGTTGCCCATAAGGCAAGCGACGCCATCCAGCACAACCCTGTTACCGACAAGCTCAATGAGTGGGGCAAGGAGATCGGTGGCAAGCGGGCAGGCCCGCCACGCATGGACATTGACCGCAAATGACACTCGCGGCAGCGCTCGGCGGGGTGGTTCGGTGAGGCTTTTGGGTGGCAAGTAATGGGGCGCCCGTGCGCGGGGGCGCCCCATTAGACTATGCGTTTACCGTGGTGGCCTGGCCCTTGTCCGCTATGTGTAGGAGCCAGATAACCACATGCACCATGCTGGCCACCTGCGCCGGCTCAATGAGGCAGACCTCTAAAGACTTGCCCTGGGCGCGCTGCCAAACCTCTTCACGCAAACGCAAACGCTCACACACGAAGTCGGTGTCGGGCGGTCTCATTTGGCAATTCCCTCTCGCTCGGTAATGTGGTAGCGCCGAGGGTGCGGGGTCGGGGGGTGAATACCCTCGGCGCTACCGTTCGCCTCGGTTCCCTGCCAGGAACCGGGGCGCAGGTTTTTTAAACCAGACCTGACCCTGCGTATGTTCAATTTTGCACACCCCCATTAGGGCCCCCTCCGGTATTGGCCAGGGCATGCCTTTTGCGGCATGTGCTTGAGCCTCGCTCAGAAGAAAACCAGCGATGCCTTTCAGCAATGGCGAGGACGCGATGAAATGGCTGCTGCTCATGGCGGTGATCAATCTCGATAGCGCGGACGCGCCGCGGCTCTACAACGTCTTTCCGTTTGCGTTCGGCGAACACGCCTCCTGTCTGGAGGCGATGGAGGATTATCGCCAGGAACAGATGGCGGCGCGAAAGCGCCGGCGCAAGAC
>JACCDR010228490.1_pt1 | contig 12426 bp, 9 predicted proteins | sample 7446431 | NCBI WGS metagenome assembly JACCDR01 (sample SAMN15323443, study PRJNA562643) | freshwater metagenome | isolation source: river surface water | place: USA:Blue River Watershed | collected 2017-08-17
CGGGCATGTCGGCGTAGCCGAGTTTGCCGACGAGGTTGTCGTAGCGGCCGCCGCCGGCGAGGGCGCGGAGTTCGCCTTTGCGGTCGAAGGCTTCGAAGACGAAGCCGGTGTAGTAGGCGAGGCCGCGCACGACGCCGAGATCGACGGTGACGAAGCGGCTGAGGCCCATCGCGTCGAGGTTGCCGAGGAGTTTTTTCCAGTCGGCGAGGCGGGTGGTGAGTTTTTCCTGGGCGAAGGGCGCGAGCGTGGCTTCGAGCGCGTCGAGCGATTTGATCTGGAGAAAGGCGAGGACCTTTTCCTTGAGCGCGGGATCGAGCGGGCCGAATTGCTCGACGTAGCCCTTGAAGGCGTCGTCGCCGAGTTTCTCATACCGGTCGACGGCGCCGAGGATGCCGCGCGCGCGTGCGTCGTCGAGGCCGAGGGCTTCGAGGTAGTAAAACCATAGGTTGCGGTCGCTGAGGCGGACGAAGAAATCCTCGGCGGTGAGGCCGAAGGCGCAGAGGCATTGGGTGAGCAGGGCGATGAGCTCGGTCTCGGCTTCGACACCGGGCTCGCCGAAGATGTCGGCGTTGAACTGGAAGAAGCAGCGGCCGCGGCCTTTCTGCATGCGCTCGTAGCGGTAGAATTCGGCGATGCTGAACCACTTGATGGGGCGCTTGAGGGCGGAGGCTTTTTCGCCGACGAGGCGGCAGACGGTGGGCGTCATCTCGGGACGCAGGGCGACCTCGCGGCCGCCCTTGTCGGTGAAGCTGAAGAGCTGGGCTTCGATCTCGTCGCCGGATTTCGTCTTGTAGAGCTCGAGTGGTTCGAGCACGGGGGCGTCGTATTCGGCGAAGCCAAAGGTGTGCGCGGTCTGCCGCCAGAGGCGGAAGAGGTGATTCCGGCGCGCGAGGGCGTCGGGATAGAACTCACGGAAGCCGGGCAGGGTCTGAAACGTGGCCATGGAACCGAAAACTTTGGGAAGCGGGAAAGGGCAGGGCGACTACTTTTTCCCAAGCCCGGCCATCGAGACATGAAAAAAGCCGGACCCGTGAAGGCCCGGCCAAAAGTCATGAAAACCAGCAGGGAAGCGCCCGGTCAGAGCGTGCCGATATCGAGCTTCTTGAGGAGCTGTTTCAGGATCTTGCCTGATTTGAATTTAACGACGGCACGCTCAGGGATGACCACTTCAGCCTCGGGCTTGTTGGGATTGCGACCAATGCGTGATTTGCGTTTCTGGACTTCGAGCACACCAAAGTTGCGGAGTTCGACATTTCGGCCCTCGGCGAGCGCCTTCATCACGATGTCGAGAGTCATCTGAACCGTGGCGACCACTTCTTTCTGGGGAAAGCCGGTCTTCTCATAAATTTCTAGAACGATCTCTCGTTTGGTCAGGTTGGTGGACATGTTGGTGGATTCCTTGTTTGGGAGCGTGCAGGAGATTTCTCTAAGTAATTTTCAGTTCAACGATTACGTCAACAGGGGAGAAGGGGATTTCCTTAAAAAAGGCATGAAAAACATGCGCAACTATAAGAGATCGAGTGCCTAAAGAGATTCCTGATTGCGCGGGTGGTTCCCACAGCGAATTGGAATCTGCAATCCGTAATACTTAAATTACTTATGGATAATACGAACTGATTTCCAAAGTGATGTCTTTTGCCGCGTTCGACAGCCGGGTTGAAGGCTCTGTTTGGACAGTCTGATCGATCCGGCCGGAGCCCAGGCGGCGCTTTGGGGGATCGATTTCCATCGGGTGAATCGGACTGGCCGCGGCCGGCGGCGGGAGCAGTGGTTGTTGAAGAATTCCGATTGCGCTGCGTCGCCATCGTTGCCTTTGGTCTGCGCTGTGTCTTCGCCCAAACTTATCGTTTTCGACTGCGACAGTACACTCTCGGCCATCGAGGGTATCGACGAGCTGGGCCGCGCGCGCGGACCGGAGATTTTCCTGCAGGTGGAGGCCATGACGAACGACGCCATGAACGGGAAGCTGCCCGTCGAGGCGGTGTTTGGCCGGCGTTTGGAAATCATCCGTCCGCGCCGGGTCGATGTGGAGAGTGTCGGCCGACGCTACATCGAAACGATGGAGCCGACCGCTCAGGCCACGCTCAGCGCACTCTCGGCGCGAGGCTGGACGGCTTTGATCGTCAGTGGCGGCTTTCGGCAGGCGATACGTCCGTTGGCGGATGTCCTCGGAGTCTCACGGGTGGAGGCGGTGGACCTGTTTTTCGACGACGCGGGGGACTATCGCGGTTTCGACCAAAGCTATCCGACGACGCGCTCGGGAGGAAAACCCGAGATCATGCAACGTCTCAAACAGGAGCTGCGACCGGAGCGGCTGGTCATGGTCGGTGATGGCGTGAGCGATCTGGAGACCAAGCCGGAGGTCGATTTGTTTGTCGGCTTCGGCCGTTATGTCGCCCGTGAAAAAGTGCGGGCCGGGGCGGACCGGTTCATCACCTCGCTCGATGAGTTGCTGCGTCTGATTTGAGGCCGGTTTCTTGGCAGATACTCGGACTGTTGAAGGCGGTACGCGGGGTGAGGGCACCCCGCCTACATCAGCAGGACGTTCAAGACTGCTCTTGCGTGAGTGAGTGGTCCTCAAATCGGCATCCTTGCCATCGATAACCGCGACGTTTTCGGTGGCTCGATGCGTTTACGTGCTTTGCTGATCCTCGGCATTTTCTGGTTGTTGCCTGTTGTCACAACATGGGCGGCCGCTCCGGCTGCTCCGGCGGATTTTCCGCGGGACTTGTCGTCCTACGGCGACACCCGGGAAACGCCCTTGCTGGAGATATTGATCGGACGGGTGCGGGCGGAGCCGTTCAATGCGGTGGCGACGGCGATTTTTGTCCTGGCGATCTTGCACACGTTCATGGCGGCGAAATTCCGCCACTGGGCGCACGAGGTGGAGGAGGCACACGCGGCGAAACTCGCCCTGCGCAAAAATGAAGAAGATGCGGACGGTGACGGCCATCCCGACGAGGTCAGTTTCAAGGGCCAGATCCTGCACTTCTTCGGTGAGGTCGAGGCGGTTTTTGGCATCTGGGTGCTGGCGCTGGTGGCGGCGCTCGGCTTCAGCAAAGGCTGGGCGACGGTGGTCGACTATGTGGGCCACCGCGTCAACTTCACCGAGCCCATGTTTGTGGTGGTGATCATGGCGCTGGCGTCAACGCGGCCGGTGCTGCGGGTGGCCGAGCAGTGCCTGCGGGCGATCGCTTCGCTCGGAAAGGAATCTGTCGCGGCGTGGTGGCTTTCCATCCTGATCATCGCGCCGGTGCTGGGCTCGTTCATCACGGAGCCGGCCGCCATGACGATCGCGGCGCTGCTGCTGGCGCGTCAGTTTTACGAGCTGAAGCCGTCGCCGAAATTCGCTTACTCGACGCTCGGGCTGCTCTTCGTCAACGTCTCCGTGGGCGGCACGCTCACGCACTTCGCCGCGCCGCCCGTGCTGATGGTGGCGGCCCCGTGGAACTGGGATCTGGCGTTCATGATCACCCAGTTTGGCTGGAAGGCGGTGACGGGGATCGTCGTGGCGACCTCGCTCTACGCTCTTTATTTTAGAAAGGAGCTCGCGGGCTTGAATGCCGCGCGGGTGGTGAGCCGTCAGTCGGCTCAGGTGAAGGAAAAAAGCGAGCCGTCCGTCCCCGTGTGGATCACGGTCGTGCAGCTCGGCTTCATGGCGTTCACGGTGCTGGTGGCGCACCATCCCGCGCTGTTTGTGGGCGGCTTTTTGTTCTTCCTGGCATTCGCTCAGGCGACGGCGCACCACCAAGGCCGGCTCGATTTGAAGCCCTCGATGCTGGTGGGTTTTTTCCTGGCGGGTCTGGTCGTGCACGGCGGATTGCAGGGCTGGTGGATCCAGCCGGTGCTGTCTCGTCTCGGGGAGATGCCGCTGTTCCTCGGCGCCACGGCGCTCACGGCGGTCAACGACAACGCGGCCATCACCTATCTCGCCACGCTGGTGCCGGATTTCACGGATGAACTGAAATACGCGGTCGTCGCCGGAGCGGTGACAGGCGGTGGGCTCACGGTGATCGCGAATGCGCCGAATCCGGCGGGGCAGTCGATTTTGCAGCGCTATTTCCCGCAGGGCGTTTCGCCGCTCGGATTGTTCATCGGCGCGCTCTTGCCCACGGTGATCATGGGCGTGGCGTTTATGGCGCTGTGAGGCTGCGCGGTGCGACGCGCCCACTGAGCGCGTCGCCTGTCGGTCACATGCCCGACAGGATGGCGTTCAGCGTGGCGCTCGGGCGGAGGGCGGCGGAGGCTTTCTTGTCGTCGGGACGGTAGTAGCCGCCGATGTCGGCCGGTTTGCCTTGGACGGCGATCAGCTCGGTCACGATTTGTTTTTCGCTGGCGGTGAGTTTCTCGGCGACGGGCGTGAAAATCTTTTTGAGTTCAGCATCCTTCGTCTGCGCGGCGAGGGCTTGGGCCCAGTAGAGCGCGAGGTAGAAATGGCTGCCGCGGTTGTCGATGCCGGCGCCGACCTTGCGCGCGGGGCTCTTGTCGTTCTCGAGGAACTTGCCGTTGGCTTCGTCGAGCGTGTCGGCGAGGACTTTGGCTTTGGCGTGGGCTTGCGTGATGCCGAGGTGTTCGAGGCTGGCGGCGAGGGCGAAGAACTCGCCGAGACTGTCCCAGCGGAGGAAGTTTTCCTCGGTGAATTGCTGGACGTGTTTCGGAGCCGAGCCGCCGGCGCCGGTTTCAAAGAGGCCGCCGCCGTTCATCAGGGGAACGATGGAGAGCATCTTGGCGCTGGTGCCGACTTCGAGGATCGGGAAGAGGTCGGTGAGGTAGTCGCGCAGGACGTTGCCGGTGACGCTGATGGTGTCCTGGCCTTTGACAATGCGTTCGAGGGTGACCTGGCAGGCTTCGGCGGGTGGGCGGATGGAAATGTCGAGACCCTGGGTGTCGTGTTGCGCCAGGTATTTTTCGACCTTGGCTATGATCTGGGCGTCGTGCGCGCGGGCTTTATCGAGCCAGAATATGGCGGGTGTATTCGAAAGGCGGGCACGATTGACGGCGAGTTTGACCCAGTCCTGCACGGGGGCGTCCTTGGTCTGGCAGGCGCGCCAGATGTCGCCTTCGTCCACGGTGTGTTCGGAGAGGAGCTTGCCGGTGGAGTCGGTGACGCGGATCACGCCGCCGCCGGGGGCGACGAAGGTCTTGTTGTGCGAACCGTACTCCTCGGCGGCCTGCGCCATGAGACCGACGTTGGGCACGGAGCCCATGGTGCGCGGGTCGAAGGCCCCGACCTTTTTGCAGAAATCGATGACGGTCTGATAAACGCCGGCGTAGGAGCTGTCAGGGATGAGGGCGAGGGTGTCCTGTTGTTTGCCTTCCTTGTTCCACATCTGGCCGGAGGTGCGGATCATGGCGGGCATGGAGGCGTCGACGATGACGTCGCTCGGGACGTGGAGATTGGTGATGCCCTTTTCGGAATTCACCATGGCGAGTGCCGGGCCGGCGGCGTAGGCGGCCTGGATGTCGGCCTCGATGGCGGCTTTTTTCTCGGCGGGGAGTTTTTCGATTTTCGCGAGGAGATCGCCGAAGCCGTTGTTCAGATCGACGCCGAGTTCGGCGAAGGTGGCGGCGTGTTTGGCGAGGAGGTCTTTGAAGAAAACGCGGACGACGTGGCCGAAGATGATGGGGTCGGAGACCTTCATCATGGTGGCCTTGAGGTGAACGGAGAACAGCGTGCCGTCGGCCCGGGCCTTGGCGATTTGTTGTTCGATGAAGGCGAGCAGGGCTTTTTTGCGGAGTACGGTGGTGTCGAAAATCTCGCCGGCTTTGAGCGGCGTTTTTTCCTTTAGGATTTTCGGCGCGGAGCCGTCGGCCGGGACAAACTCGATCTTCACATCGGTCGCGGCCGGCACCGTGACGGACTTCTCGTTGGAGAAGAAATCATCGCGACCCATGGTGGCGACGCTGGTCTTGGAGGCCGGGGTCCACGCGCCCATCGAGTGCGGGTGTTTCCTGGCGTAGTCCTTGACGGCCTTGGGCGCGCGGCGGTCGGAGTTGCCCTCGCGAAGCACAGGGTTCACAGCGGAGCCGAGGACTTTCGTGTAGCGGGCCTTGGCGTCTTTCTCGGCGTCGTTGGAGGGATTTTCCGGGAAGTCCGGGATGGCGTAGCCTTTGGCCTGAAGCTCGGCGATGGCGGCTTTGAGCTGCGGAACCGAGGCGGAGATGTTGGGCAGCTTGATGATGTTGGCCTCGGGCTTGAGCGTGAGTGCACCGAGCTCGGCGAGGGCATCGGGGACGCGTTGGGCTTCGGTGAGTTTGTCGGGAAACTGGGCCAGGATGCGGGCGGCGACGGAGATGTCGCGCGTCTCGACGGCGATGCCGGCGTGCTTGGTGAAAGCCTGCACGATCGGCAGGAGCGAATAGGTGGCGAGCGCGGGCGCTTCGTCGGTGACGGTGTAGAGGATGGTGGGCTTCACGGCGGAGATTGGCTGAGGTCGGAGATCGGCTAGGCGATAAAAGAGGGGCGGACGGTAGAGGGCGGTGCGAAGGCCGGTCAAAAGCAATCCGGGCGGGCGGCGGCGGTGTTATAGCGGGTGATAACGCACGCCAGTAACAGGTAAGCTCGTCTAATGATGACCCGCGCTCAGCGGCCCGGGCGTTGTCTGTCTCCCGAGCCTGCCATCATCGAGCCGGCATCCAATCGTGTATTCGCAGCCACGATTCCAAAAGGATGGGCCAGTCGCTGGCCGGGCCGTGGCCGGGACGCATGCCCATGCCATGCGGGCCGCGCTCGAACACGTGGAGCTCTGCCGGGACTTTGTGACGACGCAAAGCGCTGTAGAAGGCGAGGGCGTTTTCCACGGGTACAGAGCCGTCCTCGGTTGTATGAAAAATGAACGCGGGCGGAGTCTCGGCGGTGACTTGTTGCTCGGTCGAGAAGCGCTCGATGAGTGCGGGCGAAGGATTTTTTCCGAGCAACGCGGCGCGCGAACCGGTGTGCGCAAACTCGCCCATCGTGATGACCGGATAGATCAGGATGGCGAAATCCGGACGCGCGTTGATGCTGTCGAGGGCGGCGCCGGTTTTTCCCTCGGGAGCATCGTAGAGCGTGGCGGCGCACGACGCGAGGTGTCCGCCGGCGGAAAAGCCCATGACGCCGATGCGGCCGGCGTTGAGCGAAAAATCCGCCGCGCGTGAGCGCACCAGACGGATCGCGCGGAGCACGTCGCGCAGCGGCGCGGGCTGGCCGTATTCGGCCAGGCGCGACTTGAGCACGAAGGCGGTGACACCGCGGGCGTTGAACCAAGCCGCGATTTCCGTGCCTTCCTTCTGGAGGGCGAAGCGCCGGTAACCGCCGCCGGGGCAGAGGATGACGGCGGTGCCGTGGGCGCTGCCGGCAGGCGGGCGATGTACCGTGAGCGTCGGGGTGTGGATGTTGCTCACGTACTCGCCATCGACGTTTTCCGGCGACGCATCCTCGCGCAGGCCGGGAACGCCTTCAGGCCAGAGCGGAATCACCGTGGTCTCGGAGAAAGCGAGGCTGGGCATGAGGAAGCAAAGGCAACGGAGGAGCGTGAAAAAGGCGCAGCGCGTGAGGGGCATGAGGGGTGTGGATAAATATGATGATGGGGCGCCAGCCGGCGAGTCTGCAGACGGATGACAGTGCGGCCGGCGCCTTTCGGGTCACGCCGTGGAAAGAGTGATCACGCCGGCCACCGCCACGACTGCGCCGAGGAGGGAGCGCGGTGTCGGGCGTTCGCCTTCCAGCCAGTAGGCGAACGGGATGATCACCAGTGGCGTGCAGGCGACGATCGGCAGCACGATGCCACTCGCGGTGGTCGCCAGCGCCCATTGATAACAGCTCACGCCGAGGATCGGACCGCTGAAGGCATTGAGCGGCACCCAGCGGTAGGAGCGCCAGCCGAGTGTCGTGGGCGGGATGTTGTTTGAGGCCTTCGGGGACGTCAGCAGATGCTGCACGGCGAACCAGGCGATCGTGATGACGAAACCCGCGAGGATGCGCTGGTACGCGGCGGTGATGCCGAGGGCGAGGCCGGCAGTGCTTTCTCCGGCGAGCGAGGCGGTCAGGTTGGCCTTCCTGCTCAGCACGGCTCCCAGGCCCTGGCCTGCGGCCGCCAGAAAACCGAAGACGAGGCCGAGTGTGCTGATCGTGACGCGGTGTCCGGCGGCGGGCTTGTCCGTGGATTCGTCGCCACCGGCGGACGGCCGGGGCGGCATCAAGGCGATGGCGACGCCGGCCAGGATGACGAGGCCCGCCGTGAGCTGTATCGGCGAGAGGGCGACATCGAGCCACAGCCACTCGGTGAGTGCGGCGATGGGCGCGGCCAGGCACTGCGTCATGAGCAGACTCAGCCGTGAGCCCAGACGCGGCAGCGCGCCGTAGAGCGCGAGGTCGCCCAATCCCATGCCGATGAGGCCGCTCAGAAAAAACCATGCACGGCCGGCGCCGTCCAAACCGTTTCCCCAGACGTGCGCGAAGCTCCCCAGCACGATGACGGAAAGCGCCAGCCGGCCGAGATTGGCGCGCATCGCTCCGAGCGCGCGGATGCTGCGGTGCGCAAAGATGACCGACAGGGAGAAAAGCAGGGTGGTGAGAAGTGCGCCCGTCATTGGCTGGAGCCGGGCAGCGGAGTGTAACGAGCGTGAAGCGGCGAAGGTTTTTTGTGGCTTTCGATTTCACCCGCCCGCTATTTCTCGCGGCACACTTCATGAAAGCCAAACGCGTCACGAAACGTCCCGAAGACATCCATGCGAAGCTCGCCGCCAAAAAAGGCCCGATCTCGCAATTCATCGCCCACAACTACCGCCACTTCAACGCGGCCGCGCTCCTCGACTCCGCCAAAGGCTACGAGGCGCACCTCAAGGCCGGCGGCAAGATGCTCGTCACCCTCGCCGGCGCGATGTCCACCGCCGAGCTCGGCCTGACGCTCGCGGAGATGATCCGTCAGGACAAGGTCCACGCCATCGTCTGCACGGGCGCAAATCTGGAGGAGGACATTTTCAACCTCGTGGCGCACGACTACTATGAGCGCGTGCCGAACTACCGCGACCTCACGGCGGCCGACGAACAGGCGTTGCTCGACCGCCACATGAATCGCGTGACCGACACCTGCATCCCCGAAGGCGAGGCGATGCGCCGCATCGAGGCGGCGGTCGCGGAGGAGTGGGTGGCGGCGGACAAGTCCGGCCAGCGTTTTTTCCCGCACGAGTTCATGTACAAGATCCTGCGCTCGGGAAAAATTAAGAAGTACTACCAGATCGATCCGAAAAACTCCTGGATGCTGGCGGCCTCGGAGAAAAATCTCCCGATCATCGTCCCCGGTTGGGAAGACGCGACGCTGGGCAACATGTACGCCGGCCGCGTGATCACCGGTGAAATCAAAAACGTGCACACCGTGCGCACCGGCATCGAGTACATGACCTGGCTCGCCGATTGGTACACGAAGACCGCGAAGCTCCTCAAAAACGGCGAAGGCTCGATCGGGTTTTTCCAGATCGGCGGCGGCATCGCGGGTGATTTCCCGATCTGCGTCGTGCCGATGCTGCACCAGGATCTCGGCCGCACGAGCGTGCCGCTCTGGGGCTATTTCTCGCAGATCAGCGACTCGACCACGAGCTACGGCAGCTACTCGGGCGCGGTGCCCAACGAGAAGATCACCTGGGGCAAACTGGGCGCGAACACGCCCAAGTTTATCGTCGAGAGCGATGCGACGATCGTGGCTCCGCTGATCTTCAGCTGGGTGCTCGGCCACTGAGCAATGGGCGATGCGTCGCGCGGTTTGGCGATGAGTTGAATCGCGAAGACGCGAAAGTCAGAGCAAAGATTTTAGGACTCGCGAGCCGGACGACGAAATCGTCCGGCTTTGTTGTGTGTACTGAGCTGAGCGCGAATGCGCGGATGACTGGCTTGAGGCAGGGCCGCGTCGCCGACGACGGCCGATGAGGTGTCGCCTACAGCCAACGCTGATAATGCAGACCGAGTCGAACCGGCCGCGCTCGGCGAGCGGGCCCTGCCCGGGCCGGAACGGTGTTGGCCGCGATCAAGCGGCGAAATCCCAAGCGCAGCACAAGCGACGCGTTGGGGGAAAGCGCGTCTTGCTGATTACAGCGGACGAGGCGTGAGGGTGCCGAGGCCGCGCATGGTGGCGTCGGTGACGGCGCGGTATTTCCACTGGCCGGGCCAGTCGCGGTGCAGGATTTGATCGAGTCGGTCGGAGCCTCCGGACACGGCCACCGTCCGGAGGAGCGGTGTGCCGGTCGCAGCGAGCAGCGGCAGGCGCTCGGCGCTGGCGCGGATCAATCCCTCGATCACGGCGGAGAGCATTTGCGCGCGCGTCGTCGCGAGCGTGAGCCCGGTGAAGGCGCCTTGGCGTTGCTCGATGCTGGTGCGCTCGCCGGCCATGTAGGGCTCGAAGCGGACTGTGCCCGAGGCCTTCGGGCCGAGTCTGGCGAGTCGGCGGAACTCGGCGCGGAACTCTTCGAGCGGCATCGCGGGACAAAATTGATCGCGGATCCAATAGATCGCCGATGCGGCGGCCGCCAGCGTGCTGACCTGAAGCCATTTTCCCTCCACGCCGAGGGCGCGGGTGAGGAGCTTTTCATGGGGCACGGGCCGGTTGGTGCAAAGTGCGAGCACGTCGGTGGAGCCGCAGACGTTGAAGAGCTGGCCGGGTCTGGCTCCGGCAAGCAGCATGCCGGCGCTTCCGTCCATCAGGCCGACGATCATGGGGGTGCCGGCGCGCAATCCAAACGCCCGGGCGGCCTCGGGTGTGATGGCGCCGCCGATACGATCGGCGTCATAGACATCGGGGAGCAGCGAGGGGCTGACGCCGAGATTGGCGCAGAGCTCGGCACTCCAGCCATCGAGCGTGAGGGTGCGGTAGAGGCCGGTGAAGGAGGCGTTGGAAGGATCGATGACGCGCGCGCCCGTCATCTGACGGTGGAGAAAGGTGTTGAGATGGCCCACGAGATCGGCGCGGCGGAGGCGGGCGGGCTGGTTTTCCAGAAACCAGGCCCAGGTCGTGGAGCTGATGCCGCCGGGAAACGGGCGGCAGCCGCACGCCTGCAGGTGGGTTTCTTTGCCGAGACGGGCTTCGAGCGCCTGGGCTTGGGCGACGCTGCGGCGGTCCTGATGGGTGACGATGGGCGTGAGCGGACGGCCTTTGCGATCCATCGCGACCCAGGCGGGGCACATGACGGCGAGGTGGATGGCGTCGACCTTGGCGGCTTTTCCGCCCAGGCCGGCGATGGCGGTGCGGATGGCGAGCATCAGTTCATCGGGATCGACCTGGACCTTGGGGCCGTCGCACTGGGAGCGGAAAAACGCACGCGGGGCCTCGGCGAGAACTTTGGGGCCGCGCAGGATGCCGGCGATGACTGAGGAGGAACCGACGTCGAGACCGAGAATCGTGCTCATGGCGTTTTTTCCAGTCAAAGGGAGCGCGGCTGGCAATGCAGGTTTGTGCCGGCGCGGGAAAAAGGTGGTTCGGTTATGCGCTTTGTAAGCGGAGGGAATCGGGCCGGCGGGGCGCGGCGCGGTGGCTGGTGGAGGGAGCGGGATTTTTAGGATTTTCCTCCTCGCTACCGAGGCCCGCCTATTCGCTAGTTTTCTTTCCATGACGCGTCCTCCGCGAATCGGTGTCGGTGGTCCGGTTGGTTCCGGCAAGACCATGCTTTGCCTCAAACTCTGCCAGCGCCTGCGTGAGCGCTACAGCCTGGGTGTCGTGACGAACGACATCTACACATCCGAGGACGCGCGCTATCTGAAGGAAGCTGGCGCGCTGCCGCCGGCGCGTATCGTGGGGGTGGAGACGGGCGGGTGTCCGCACACGGCGATCCGCGACGACACGACGATGAACGAGCAGGCGGTGCAGAGCCTGGAGAAGGCGTTTCCCGACCTGCAGCTCGTGTTGGTCGAGAGCGGCGGGGACAATCTGACCGCGACATTTTCGCCGGAGCTCGTGGACGCGTTCATCTACGTGCTCGATGTGGCGGAGGGTGAAAAAATGCCGCGCAAGGGCGGGCCGGCGATCAAGTACAGCGACCTGCTCCTGATAAACAAAATCGATCTGGCACCCTACGTCGGGGCCGATCTGGGCGTGATGGAGCGCGACGCGAAAGTGCAGCGCGGGTCGAGGCCGTTTATTTTTTGCGATCTGAAGCGTGAGCATAATCTCGACGCGATCATCGCCTGGATCGAACGCGAGGTGCTGTTCGGACGCGAGGCGCGGGGCGGTGATCGGAGCGGAAGTGAGAGTCGGAGTGGGACACAGAGGGCACAGAGCTCGGACACAGAGGGCACAGAGCTAGGAACCGGAACTCGGAGGGGCTCGGCGGGCTGAGGGTTTTCTTCGAGGTTCTTTCTCGTTCCTCTTTATCATTCTCTTTCGTCAGCGGATCGTTCGTGCAGCAAAGAAAAGGCGGAAAAGAAAGAGAAAGATAAAGACGAACGAGAAAGAGGAAGAC
>JACCDR010469615.1_pt1 | contig 12423 bp, 12 predicted proteins | sample 7446431 | NCBI WGS metagenome assembly JACCDR01 (sample SAMN15323443, study PRJNA562643) | freshwater metagenome | isolation source: river surface water | place: USA:Blue River Watershed | collected 2017-08-17
ATACTTTCCAAGGCATCACCCCAGTGAAATTCAACAAAGCCCCCGCGCGTTTGAGTGCGATCAATCTGCTTGGCGTACGAAAGTTGCATGCTGCGCGGATTGACATGTAGGACCATCTTGAGATTGCCTGGAAGCATGCTTGTTACCCGATCCGGGGCAAGCACATCGAATACAACGGGTTCCTTGCCTCCGATCGTGTCAGAGGCAGAATTAAAGGCGCTGCGGAAAACCGGTCGGGCCATATACCCGCGTGATCATACAGGCGATCGCGGTGTCGGTATTCATTTGCGTGTAACCTCAAAAATGGGCCATTCAACGGGTTTTGGCCGAAGTTCCCCCATTTCTGGGGCGCGTGCGGAAATTCGAGGTTCTCGACATTGGGCTTTTTCCATCCAAAAGCTTCGGTACGTCAGGACGCTGAGAACTTCGTGTTTCACGTCTTTTTGGGACAAAAGATCCAGAAGCGCCTCAGGGTCGGGAAAACAAGGAGCTCCCGCCAACAACAATATGTCCCAAACTGGGTCGTTGAAAGAAGTGTTTCGGATTTCTTCTTCGAGGAGCCAAGACGTAGCCACTGCCATTGTCTGGTAGACAGGAAGAAACCTTCGGCTCAACACCTTGCCCAGAAGGTCATCACCTTGTCCCTGATGTTGGACAAGATAGGCACCCAAGAAGACAAAAGCGAGGCACCGCCAATCAAAGTTGGTCCTCCAATCAAGGAGCATTTCGAGGCCCCCATGTGGACGAAACATATACCGTCCAAGAGGTGTTGGCACATCTCTATCAAAGAGTCCAAGATCCTGCAAGGCCGATATCCTTGATGCTTCCCAAGCAACGCTTGGAGAAAGTCGACCAAAACCAATCCCTACCAAGAACTCGTACACATAATGAGCTTCGATGATTTTAGCCATTTGTATGTTCTGAATCATTTGTATGCTCTGAACGACCAAATGTCATCGACAGTTGGTCATGGTTTCGGAATGATTGGTACTCTGCAAGTGAGATGCCTCGGGACCCTTACCAAGATCCGCCCCTTTCTTCGACCCAGATTCGTCATGATTTGGGGCGCCCCAAGGAGGTGCAAGAGTTGGGACCCTCCACGGGTCCTGGGGCTTTTGGATTGGGTTTGGCCAAGGTCGTCAATGTCGATTACGTTCGCCACGAAATCACCCTCCAGGTGTTCTCGGGGGAAAATGATCGCTTCCAAAGGACGGCGATTCCAAACACTTATCCCGCGGCGGGGGCTCGGCATTTTATGGGTGCTTTGCCTGAACCAGGCGACATCTGCATCGTCGGTTACTTGGCCACCACACCGCGCATGCCGATCATTCTCGGATGGGTCCCCATCAACCTGAAGGCCGGCATTGAATGGCTCCCAATCCAGGATTTTCTTCCAACGGAAGCAGATTTGAGCCCGAAACGAAGGACTGAATTCGAGGGCATTTTTGGCAGGTATCGCCACAAAATGCGCGCCATGACACCTGGGGATATCTTGCTCAGTTCGGGGCGGGGCTCTGATATTTTCCTCGATCAGGGAATCCAGCTCGTGAATCGGAGGGGAAACGAGCTCAGACTTCGAGATCAAGATCAAGCCCTTATCGTGAGAGCACTCCAGCAATTCCAAGCCCTCGGAGGAATCCGGGTCTACGCGGGCATGGTTCAACGTGATGCCACCCAGCTTCTTCGCCGGATGGTGTCGGATGGAATCAATTGGACGGCCCCAATTCAATATGCGGATGGTACTCCAATCCCACCCGGATTGCTGGGGAAGGTCGATGACAAGGGACATTTGCTCCCCCATCCCGTATTTCGCCGAGGGGATCCAACCGCTGCCGGACCTGACTCCGGAATCAATTTCTCGGAGAACATCGACCCCCAAACCATTTTGGGTCGCGCCTTGCTCCTTTCGCCAGATGGAACATTCTTGGGCGACGGGGATGCGGTGGAGTACGGAGGAAAACCATTCTTTCGGACCGCCATTGATCCCTCCGCGAGTTCTATCTACAATGGCGCCGCGGCCACAAGCAGGGCGGATGCTGAGACCCTGACGGAGTACCGCATCGAACTGCAGCACACCTGGGATGGGCATCTGCCCGTCACTGAACAAACCGATGGATTTGATGCAGATAGAGTCCCTGAGGGCGGAAGCCTTTTGGACAGCAAAAAACCCTTTCTGGAATGGGTTATGGGCAGCGTTGTGGGGAACGATCCCTATAGCGTGCAAGGGCGTGAACTTTATCGGGTGCCTTTGGCGGCGCGCGTGTTCACTGGTTCCACGATGAATCCCAGGTTGGAATCAGCCTTGGGAATTCCTTTGGAGGAACATGCAGCCACCCTGCTTCGTATTGAAAGCCCTTTGTCGCCAACGCTCTCCCCTCCCTCCTTTGTGTCGCTGACCAAGGATGGCCGAGCTCGAGTGTTTTTGGGGGGACCCAGGGATCAAAGCTCCCTGGATTTTGGGTTGGCCGGCAATATGAATGTTCAAGCGGGCGGCACGGTTCGCCTTGCAGGTCGCAGCCTGACTTTGGATTTCGCCGGGGGCGATCCCATCGCCAACATCGGGTTTGGGGTTCGTTCCCAAACGGGGGCTGTGGTTCTTTCTGGGGGAGGTCCAACCACGTTGGCGAGTTCGGCCGCGCGCTCGGGGGGTCAATCCGAAGGGAGCTTGCCTGCACTACTTCTGGAAGCCCCCACTGGCAATGCGCAGCTTAGTTCCGGGCGCATCACGTCCATCACGGGTGCTACTTCGGTCACAGTCAAGGACACCAATGACTTCACGGCATTGGCCAAGCAAGTCATTCGGCTGTTTTCGGACAAAATCGCCGTACAATGCAATACCAGGGATTGCACCGTTCAGGGCAAGGAAAGCGTGCTCTATTCAGGGCCAAAAAACTTTAGTCCTGCCAATGCCCCTATTCGGGAGGTTACCTTTGCAGCGACGCCCCTTACAGGGCATACAGGTGGAACCACGGATGAGTACAAGATGGTCTTTGGGGATCGCAAAGAGACCTTCACCAAGGGGAATCATACCTCCACTTTTATTGTAGGTGATTGCAGCTATCAGATCGGCGTGGGCACTTTCAAAGTACAAGCGGGAACAAATCGCATGGAATTGGGCACATCCAGCGGATATTCACTGAATGTTCCCGTGGGGCCAGTGAGCGTTTTTGGGGCACAAACGGTGGGGATCACAGGCACCTCGGGGGTAACCGTCAAGGCTACGGGAGGCGTTGCCAGGCTTTCGGGCACTAGCACCATCTTGGGGGGATCCGGAAAAACTGGACTCATCATCTGTAGTTCGGATTTGGATCCGCTTTCTGGTCTTCCCCTCTCGACCTTTGGATCTGGCAGTCCTGGACATATTCTGGCGGCGCCCATCTGACGTAGATGAGTGCCATGAGTCTACGAGTTCATCAGATTCTGGTACCTCGCGGGAAGTGGCCGCACCATCTCCCTCTGATTTATATGGTGTGCGATGGCTGCCATCAATGTGGACCCAAGATCGAAGGTCGCTTCCTTCCGAGAAATCGGTTGGATGAGTCCGCGGTGATTTTGGCGGATCATGTTGCTGGCTTTTACCGGTACTACGAACCGACCAAGAAATTCAAGAAACATCACGTTGTGCTTGAATTGTGCCGTGGGTGTGCCTTGAAGAGATTCCAATCTCTTTGCCAAGATCAGGTCCAAACGGAGGAACTTGCTTCTCTCCGAAGGTACTTGGGAATTCATGGACCCTTGACAAATGGGGCCTACTTGGTACCTTTGGAGGGTGGACGATCCCACCTGGAAGAACAACCCTCTTGGACCCTTGGCAAGGATGTTGACGGATCCACTTCTGGAAGCGATGGCGGAGCTCAAGAAGCAAATAGCATTGGATCAATCTGTTCTTAAGGAACTTCAGGCTCGCCTAGAAAAAGCGAACTGCCGGAAGCCAAAAGCGCCTGGCACGCCATCATGTTGATGGCGACGGTGGTGCTTGATTGGTTGGTGGGACGTAAATTGAGTTGAAGATCCTCCAATTCCGGGGGAGCTGGCATGCCTGCCAACAGCGACCAACGAAGTAGGTCCGGATCGTAGTGGCGCACCTTCATAAATTTTAGCCATACCTCCCGATCCAACCCAAGGTGGTTTCTGGGATGAAGTCTGGGCACTATTACGGGACGTGGAAGAGCAATGCTGAGCAGGGCTGCGATGAGATAATAGTTGGGGTGCCCCTTCCCTTGGAAGTATGTAAGTAGCCAGTCAAGGGTCGTTGTGAAGCGATCTTCATTCCAATGGGCAAAGGACTTCCCCTTGGAGGAGAGTTGAGTGCCTCGGAAGATTCCCAAGTCGCGGAGGACGCGAAGTTGAAAACCTCTACTTGCTCCCTCGAAGCCCAAGATACTCAGGAATTGAAGGAGTTCCGGAGAAAGTTCCACTTCCCATCTACGTTTGAGGAAACCACTTCTTCAAAAGGGCCAAGCATCGCAGCATTTTCAAGCGAACGTACTTTCCCTGGGATGCAACGGGTGTTTCTTGGGAAGGGAGGATGGACTCCTTGAAGGCCTTCAAGGGTGGCGGGAGAGGCATACCCGCCAGCAAGGACCAATGGAGGAGTTCAGGATCATATTCCCGGGCGACTTTGAGACGCTCCAAATCCTTCTGCGCAAGCTCGAGGTCATCTCGTTTGCGAGACACATCGACCGTTGAGAGAGCAATCCCGATCAGGGCCATTGCCCAATTCATCAGAACAACTTTGCTTTGGTGGTCGAAGTCTACTAAGAACTCCAAGATGGAGATTGGAGAGTCTGGCCGAGGGAAGAAAATTTGGCCTCTTTTTGTGCGTGTTGTGCCCGGAATACACGTATTGTCCAGAATACACGTGTTGTCGGCTGGTACGTGGTACCACCCATAATCCATCTTCAGGATCCCAAGATCTTGCAAGACTCTCACTTTTTGGCGCGTTTCCAGGTGTCCAAGACCAAGGCGCCCCATAAAGTCGCATAAGGTTTGGTAGTGGATCATGTTCCTTGATCTGCCTTGTCTTGTCTGTAGGGTGAGGCACCGTGCCCAATCCCGAACAAGGACCAGAAAACCAGGGAGTCATTGGGACCTGGCAAACGATCCGGCTGGAAGCACCGGATACGCTCGAACAGATCCGCGATGCGGTAACGACGATCATTGGAACGGTCGTCACCACACTTCAGGTCATCAGTTCTGTTCTTGATTTGCTTAAGGTCTTCGCCACAGGTCTACTCAATCCATTGGTGGCGCTCCTCAATGCGCTCAAGCAGCGCATTGCCCAATTCCTCCAAGACATTCGCCAGGCTGGCATTTACATCCACGGCGATTTCTACTCCTTGGAGGGTCCAGATTTTACAGCACTTCGGGGAGGATTTGGTCAATACGAAGCTCGCATGATTGCTCGATTGACGGATCGCAGTGATCCTCTTCGCCCCGACCTAAGTTCAAATGCTGCGGCCCTGGCTATCTTTTTGTATGTGGATGCCGAGATTCGAGATCTGGATCGCATCCTCCGTCTTCTCCAACAAATCGCCGCACTCTTTGGTCGGCGCGTTCCCACATCCGCATCCCAGGTCCAGGTCACAGATCTCCAAGCTTCCTACGGCTACGAAGGAGCCACGATCTTCAGTTTTAATCGTGGCTTTTTCAAAGGATTCCTCCCCCGCACGAAGGCAAACGACAATCTTCTTTCCCCCTACAACGCCGTCAACCTGACCTGGAAAATGGCGGGAGCCTCAGGGACTCCGCTTGACGTCCCACAGATCCCTCCGGCTGGATTTCTGGTGGAATTTTCCACAGTACGCGAACCCCTTCCTCTGCTTTGTGAACGGCCTGCTGATGGCGTTCTGGAGGGTATCAATCTTCCTTTCTTAGGCTCGGGCCGAACTGTGGTCCAATGCGAGGATTCGGAGGGTAACCCCATCTTTTTGACGGGTGGAATCGATAGCATCAGGGTCCCGGCCAGTCTCGAATTCAATGCTTCGGTCAATTTCCAGGGCGAAATAACGCCAGATGCCGTGCGGGTGTTCGCTGTACGCAGCCTGGCGGATCCCGCACCCATCCAATTGTCTGATCTTCGAGATGGTGAGCGCTACTACCTCCAACGCACCTTCTTCGTTCCCTTCGCTCAGAATATTTTCTTTCCTGGTAAGGGTTTTGGCGCAACCTTTGAGTACAAGGATCTTCCATATGGTGCCGAATGGGAATTGGCGGGTAACAAGGTGGAGCGTGTTCGGGACGACAAGCAACCGGACATCTACTTTGTTCGCGTCAGGGCCGTCAGCAAGATTGTCAAGTCGCCCACGGGATTCCAGTACGAAGTTGACAATACCGGCCTTCGCTCCTCACCCCCCATTGTTCTTGGGCGCAATGGTGTCTTTCCCTCTGACAGGGGTCCAGCCTCCGCTCCCCTCGAGCTCCTCTTTCCGGATGCCAGCACAGAACGCTATTTGAGGGCAGTTGCGGAAGCTCTAGTAATCCTCGCCTTGTGCCGGACAGATCTCCCTGTCTTTCTGGGGCAGGCTGGACCCCTTGATTATCCAGGAACCTCTGTGGCCAAAGATGGACGGATCCCTGCGTATTGGGCCGACTTTGAAGGACGGAGTCGATTGTCAACCTCGTTGGAGGATCTGGCTTCCATTTTTTTGCCTCAACTCCTTGGGCGCAAGGAGACCTCCGCCTACTACTCTGATTCGGGCGTCATCCCTACAGTGTTTCGCGCGCGGCTTTTCGCGGCGTGTGTCAGCACCACCAATCGCTTGTTCTTGGCGGGACCTCCCAACCTATCTGCTCGCCAATTGGCAGTGGAGAGGGCGGAGGCACTCCTCAATCTTCGCGTGCAGTTTGGTCCAAATGGCTACGAAATCACGACTGAATCCGATCAGCCTGGACAAAGTCTTTTGGAGCTCCTTGCGGAAGGCGACTTGCCTGAAGGCCTGGCCCTTGGCCCTGCAAGCCTTGGAATTTCGGGTGAGCGCGCTGCTGTGGTGGCTTTTCAGGATCTTCGCAGCGAAGGAGCTCTGGCGCGAAGACCCCACTTCTTTTTTGCTGCCTCGCCTGGTAAGGGCTCGGCAGACAATGCACCCGTGCTCTATAAGAGGACCGGAAGGACAATCGAGAAGATTGACTTCGTCCGAAACTTGATTTCCGCGGAAGTGTACGAGGCTGCCAGATTTGTTCTGAGTCTGGCGTTGGCGCCTGTTCTTCGGCCCAAGGAAAACGGTTGGATTGCATTCCGTTTATTCCCACAAGGATTTCCCAACGCGGATCGTTTCTTCGATAAGATCCTTGCACTCCTCGACGCCTTGCAAGGGGCAGGTCAAGCCATCGCCGACACAATCCTAGGATATATTGAGTTCATCCAAGCAAGGATTGCCCAACTTCAGGCGCTTCTCAATCAACTCGAAGCGCTGCTCAACCAATTGTTGCGATTCTTTGCTGCCCTCAGTCCCGCCAGCGGACTTGTGGTGACGGGCTTTGGAACCGAAGGAATCCTCCAAGGTCTTTTGTCGGCTCAAAGCAAGCCCACTGTGCCACCCGATCCGAATCGGGATGCTTATGGTGGCGGAGTGGTCTTGGTGGCGGGGGGTCTTCCCGCGCAGGTACTATCTCTGATCCAAGCTCTGGTCAAGGCTGTGTGATCCTGGGGATACAACTTCATTTCCATCCACCTCAATCGTGCGATGGATGGGCTTGTCGCCGTTCCAGGCTGTGTCAAGAACATAGCCAGGCTTGATCCCAACGGATCGGTCTCCTCGCTCCCATTGAGCGAGGAGAAGAAGCTCTCCACCTTCATCCAGGATGGAAATCTCCTCGGGTGTCAAAAAGTCTTCGGAAGACAGGTAGAGCCGCATTTCTTCCAAAAGGAATCCTGGCATAGGACCCACTTCGGAGATAACAAGCTTCCGAAGTGGTCCTCGAGGACCAATCTCTTGAATCCCGGAAAACCACAGAAAGGCTTCCTTGGCAGCATCCACCAGCCTGGTTTGACAGGCCGGTGAGGGCAGTGCCGCGTTGTGATAAAGGAATTGAGGGAGCATGTCCCTCCTAAGCTTCTGGGTCAGAAGCTTTCGTCCACAGAGTCGAAATCGCGGCGAGTCCGACGTGAGGGTCCTTTGGGCGGTCCCTTCTTCCTCAGCTCCTCGTTAACCTCTTGGATGAACCATCCCGTAAAGGGAGCGAGGTAGCCATTCTCCCACACCACGCCGATGTGGCCCCCGCAGAACTTCATCTTGAATTCCTCCCCAAAATACTTCCACAGGAAGGGCGCCGTAGCGAGACCTGAGGGGAAGGCGGGATAGCTCGGGAATCCGTAGGAACTCTTGCCAACGTTGCGTGCGAAGGTTCCCTTGTATTCATTCATCAAGTAAGGGAAGAAGTCCACGATCCAACCCGTCAACTCAGATCCCCCAGAGACTTCCTTTTCCTTGAAGAAGTTCTGCCAGAAATTCTGATCTGGACGATCGAAGCTTGCCGCAATGTTGTGGAGATGAGGAAGAATCCGATCGATCCACCACGAGAACCCAGGATCCAAGGCGCCCAGAGACTCCGTCAAGGAATGAAGGAGCTTCCAATCAGAAGGCTCCCCTTCCAGGCGGATGGATGGAATACCGCACCTGGTTTCGACCGTGTACTTGAAATAGGGGCTCATCGCCTCCAGAAGAGTGATTTCTGCGGCTGCCCGATCAGTGGTTGTGGTGGTTGTAAATTGGGGAAGAAAAAGCTTCTGGGTTGGACCAATGTGTTCCGCAATGGCATCGGAGAGTTCCGTGAAGACACCCATCCAGTCGTTTGATGGGGAGCCCTTGATAAACCCATCCCGCCTCGTTACGAGATTGAGTGCACCCTCATGTGCCACGAACTTGCTCCGCAAGGCCTCCGCATTTTGCGTGATATGCTTGGCCATTCCCTGACCAATCAGAAGCCAAAAGTCATCGGGACGAAGGGAAAGTGGTACATGATCCTCAAAGGCCAGATGGGCTGCTTCCAACACCGGATGGGCAAACGTCCTCGCGTAGATGGGTGCTTCCCCAAAGGATTTGGCCTCGATTGGTTCGGGTCCAAACCGAGTTTCCACGAATTGTTCCAACGGAACAGGGCGATAGCGAAAGGACTTTTGGGGAGGGGTGGGGAGTGAAATGACGCTGGGCATCGTAACGAACTACGCCTCAGACCTGCAACCAGCGAAGCATTTTCGGCCAAATCTTCTTCGTTGTCATCTTGGCGGCTTGGAGTCCGTGGACGCCCATGTAGTTTCCCGTCATCAACATGGCGAATAACGTAAGCCCTTCACCCTGAAAAGGTTGGTTCACGGCTCCGGGAATGGTGAACAAATTCAAGGGATCGACCTTGAGTTCCACGGCGGCCGCATAACTCCATGCCACGGCTTCAGTTTCGCCCATCTGAAGAAGACCCCGTAGTGTGGGATCCTCAGGATGTGCCGCCAGATCGGAGTTGCTCAGATATTCTTCCGTTACCTTTTGAAAAGGACTCTCATCCACGATATCCAGATTGCCGGACACTAGCATTCGGAACTTGGAGGGCACGATGGCCAAATGTCCGGCCTCGTGGAAAATGTCCGCGACGTGAGCGGATGGATTTACCCAAAGTACACCAGCATCGATCCAAACGTTTGGAAGAAAGGACTTCACCACATCGGTCGTTTCTTCCACACGAAGACCCAAACGGCGAAGGCCAGCAAGTGTTTCGTTCATGGTGGAGGACTACGCCAGAAGCACCACCAGGCGCGGAAGTTGAGGATTGCGTGTGCGAGTATTGCCGACCACAGTCCCCAGACTAGCGCCATCCATCCAAGCGCGATTCCCAGAGCAATGTCCATGGGCAAAAGCAAGGGTCGATCGTGGAGCATGGCCCATATCATCGCCGCGCCGACAATGGCAAGGGGTGTCCCAAGGACATAAGAGAGGAGCACCAAAAAGAAACCTCGAAACAGAAATTCTTCCCACAAGGGTGCAACAACGACAACTGGTAAAAATTGATATCGGCGCTTCCTATACCCAGGATCCAATTTTTCGAGGGCTGCTTTTCTGGGACCGAATATTCCCCACAGGAATAGCAAGGACACTGCCGCACACGGCAACAGAAACTCGTCCCTTGGGGACAAGGGAAGGGCAGGAGGCAACACAAAAAGAGCCAGCCCAAAAAGAAGGGGTTCCCTGAGAGAAGCTGGCAATCGACAAAGATCGTGAATCAGGGTTGATGTGGTTGGACCAATCACAGATGCAAGATCTCTACGCAGTGGGAGACAAGTATCTTTGTCAAATCACGGATGGGCTTCGCGCCATCCACAATGGCGATGGTCTCACCCCAACCCCCCTTCTCCACATCCCGGGCCATCAATTCAACGGCGGATTCATAATTGGCGGCCACAAGGTGCTGAATTTCGAGTTCATCGAATCTTTCCGGTGTGCCTGCTCGTTGAGCAACTCGCTTGTAGGCTTCCTCGGCTGAAATTCTGAAGAAGAAGGTCAGGTTCGGCGCCAGGTAACTGAAAGCGCCTTCAGATCCAAGCCTGTTGATTTCCAAAATCCAGCGTTCGCGGTGGTGGAGAGATTGGTAGGCCAACGAAGATAGAAGATATCTGTCGCAGACGACGTGGAATCCTGCTTCCAATGCAGGAAGCACTTCCTGGCGAATGTGATCTACACGATCGGCGGCAAAAAGAAGCGCCATGGTGGTGTGGTCAATCCCCTTCGGATCACCCAACTGCTCGCGGAGAACACGCCCAATCAATCCCGTCGATGGCTCCTTCGTTTGATGCACCTTGTGCCCTCGATCCCGAAGGATTTCGCTCAAAGCGGAGGCTTGGGTTGTTGTTCCGGATCCGTCGATCCCGTCCAGGATGATGAACTTGCCGCGCATGCCTGCACCCTACGCCTAAATTAGGTCGCCTATCCATTTGCTTGGGGTATGCGAATTCGTCCGAGCTTGCTGCGGATTGCAGCTTCCCAAAAAACGGCGTTTCTTGGTGCAACCTCATCGGAGTCGACGCTGGTTCGCATGCGCGCCGCAGTCCAGCTCATGTCGTCTGCCGTACTTGATACGATTGTCCCCTCAGAGCTGGAATTTGATTACAACGATCTCCGCTTTCTTTCTGCCAAGATTGATGTTCTCAGCAGAAAGATGCTCGATGTGCAATTGCGGCCTGAAGCAGCCAACCTCTATCGGAGGTTGGATGCTCTTCTTCACCAGTGATCACAAGTAGAACTGCTCCGAAACATCCTCGCCATTGATCTTCCAAGGATGTTTGCACCCCTTTCTTTGCAGGGACAGCGTGTAGGTTTGATCGGTTGCCGCTTGAGGCATCCTGGTCAGGGTGCGAAGGACGGAAGGAGCCACGCGCACTTGGGTAATCAAACTGCCTGGGGCCACGAATCCCACAGGTCCACCATCACCTCCAATCAGTGTTTCCAAGCGATAGCTGGCGGCATTGGGTCCACTCTGAATCGCCAGGATTTCACCTTCCATAGCCAAGGAAAAATCCTGCAAAGCATCCGTAAGGATTCCATCCGCGCTGGCGGTTATGGTGCCCGTTAATCCCGTTGGGGTAGTGGTGTAAGGCCGGGCCACCGTGTCTTCTCCAGATACAAGGCGGCGAATCTCCTCTACGCGATATTCCCCCAACGTGGCTGTATCGAGGCCTCCAGATGTTGGTTTGGTATTGGGGCCATCGAGAATGGTGAGGGTTGCGCCCACCGGAACAGATCCAAAACTTCGCGTGGGGTCATAAAAGAGCGTTTTTCCGGAGAGGGTAACGCCCTCAGTTCCGGATATCGCCTTCATGCCCAAGCAATAGTGTCGAAGGTCTTCGTAGTACCAGGCCGCCATTTCGGCCGTGAAGGTGTCCACAAAAAGTTCCGGCGAAAAAACTTCAAGAAAGAGGTGCCTGTACTCATATAAGGTGTGCGCTGGTCGCAAGGCCCTCAAGATTCTCTGATTGTTGCGGAGGAGCACAAATGGCTCCGTGGGGAAACCCGTACCAAAGTCACCTTCCTCGTTGGTCCACATGGTTTTGCCAAGGACGTTGACTTCAAGCTCGAACTGATCATCGAGGCCCCAAGCGGCATGCGGAGCATCAGCAAAATCAACCTTGGCAAGCACGTGTACTTCGGCGTCCGTCAGGAGGTTGACGCCTTCTTCCACCACTTTGAGTTTGGCTCCCTGGAGAAGGAGAAGGATCATGCGGCGGAGAAATTCTCGATAGCTGAGATCTCCCGAGATTTCTGGAGGTCCCTGGGGGGGCTGGACAGTTTCCGGGAACACCAACGTGCCAATCATCTGCCACAGAAATTCAGGTCTGGCGAAATCGGCGTCGCTTTGGAGGCCCGTTTCCTCGAGGGCCAATTGAACTCGCGCGAGTTCTTCGGCCACCACCTGAAATTGCATGATGTAAAAAGGACC
>JACCDR012069887.1_pt1 | contig 12421 bp, 16 predicted proteins | sample 7446431 | NCBI WGS metagenome assembly JACCDR01 (sample SAMN15323443, study PRJNA562643) | freshwater metagenome | isolation source: river surface water | place: USA:Blue River Watershed | collected 2017-08-17
CCCTCTGAACAAATCTGTCCAGTCAATGCCAGAACTGGATGAACTTGTCGCAAACAGGGCTAAACGGTCTGTTTCTGGAGTTGTGCGAGGATCGAAATCTGTATCGAATCAGGCTGCGGATGAAATCGAAAAGAAATTGATCGAAGCTGAAAAGCAGAAGATTCGAGAACGTGCGAAAGCTTTCATCAAGAACAACAATGTTTATGGTGAACGACGTTCTGGCCCTCGTGGAATTCAATTGAAGAAGGAAAAAGCAAAACAGTTCATTCGAGATGAGAATTTGGACGGCCAAGCACTCGCGACAATCTTACGAGAGTATTTCACAAACTAAAACGAAAACCCGGCATTCGCCGGGTTTCTCTTTTCTGCGGTCATGAAATTTCTTGTAAATACACATTTACAAAGGATTTTTATGGCACGAAACGGCTCTGGTGTTTACGAACTGCCGAATGAACCGGTAGTCCCGGGGACTGTGATCAGTTCGACACATTACAATTCGTCATTGACCGATATCGCGAACGGTCTGACTGATTCGCTTCCTCGTTCCGGGGAAGCCCCGATGGAATCGACCCTTCGAATCGTCGATGGTGGACCAAACAACCCTGGCATTCAGTTCAATTCAGAAGCGACTGGTCTATTCCGTCCAAGTTCCGGCATTCTTGGATTCTCTGTTGCCGGTTCGGAGCGTATGCGGATCGTTGGCGGGAATTTGCTTATTGGCACAACAATCGACGACGGTGCTTCTGTTCTTCAAGTTTCCGGCAATACAAAGCTTCAAGGCGAGTTGAATGTTTTCGGTGGCATGAATGTGCTGAATGGCGCTTCAATTGCCGGAACAACTCAACTGCAAACTCTTGGATTTATTGGCGGAACTGGTGCTACTCTTGATTTGAGTGGCGGAATGACTGTTGGCGGACTATTGGGAACAAATGGTCTTGGTGTAGCTGGCGAAGCGGCAATCATCGGTCAACTTACTGTTGGTGGCAACATTCTTGCCGCAGGTGTTGATGCTGGTCCTTCACAATTTGACAGTATTACAACTCCAACAATTCAAGTTGATGGAACTTCTGCTCTTTCAACTCTGTCCGTTTCTGGCACTTCAACATTTACCGGCGCTGCTGCTTTTCAAACTGTTGATGCCGTTGCGGTCAATTCAACAAATGTAAATGCTGAAAACATCAACGCAACTGCTTTCGTAAATGGTGCGGTTGGTCAATTCACAACTTCGGTTTCTGCTCCTACTGTTTCAACAACTGTTGGAACTGGCACGAGTTCGATGAATGTTGGTTCTGGTCGAACTGGTGATGGCGGTTCTGTTGTCAATCTTCTGACTTCTGCTGGACAAACAACTTATGATTTCCGACTGAACCGTGCATCTGGCGTAAATGGAAACATCAACTTGGAACAGCGTGGTTCTGGACGTTGCAATTTCACCTTTGAAACTGGGACTGAAATGCGTATGTCCACGGGCGCAACTGGCGGTTTCACCTATCGCGCGACTATTCCGAATTTGACGCAGGGAACTGATTATGGTGTCTTCGGAACTTCTTTGAGTTCTGTCGGCAACATCAACAATTTCATCCAGAACCAAGCTCTTACCACTACTCAAAACTATTATTCAATTACTCGCAATGCAACTGCTGGTATTGGCACACATGTTTTCCGTGTTGGTGGTGATGCTGCTGTTTCTGGTTCAGCAATTACTGCGTTGACCATTACCGAAACTGCTATTGTCCCGAACTTACAAACCCAAAATCTCGTTGGTTCTGCTGCAACTCCTTCTTATAGTTTTGCTGGCGACCCTGACACTGGATTTTATCGTAGTGGTTCAAACACTCTTGATTTTTCAACTGGTGGTGTTCGTCGTTTATCAATCGACAGTGCTGGTCGTGCCTACACTTACTCAACTGGTGGCGAACTGTTGACGATGGCGACGACTGGGAACAATTCACTGTTCAATCTGGACGCGACTACTGGGACGCCAAACATCAACAACCTGTCATGGTATTTGACTTCCGCAGGTTCTGCGCTGCTTATTCTGCGAAATGATGCGAAGAGTGGGTATGTGGCGCCGTTTCAAATCTTGCGTAATGCAACTGCTGGCACTGGTTCCATTTCATTCCGTGTTGGTGGAACAAGTGAAACAACTGGTTCAGACTTTGAAGCTGGTCGATTTACCTATACCGAAGGACAAACCCAAGGCAAGTTTGTAGTTGGCCATACTTCCGCTGATTTATTCCTCAACAATGCGGACAGCGCACCAACAACCAACTATCAGATTTACTCAATCAAAACTGGCTCGGTCGGTCCCGCCACTGGTCTTGGAACTGATGGTTCAAACACTTCAATGGTAGGTTTTTCGCGCAACAATGTGGCCGGAAAACGAATTCTACACTCCGAAGTTGCTGGTGTTTCTGTATCCAATACAACTGGTGCCGAAAAGGGTCGTGTCGAATTGCGCACCAAGGCTGCTGCTGATGCTGGGGTTGTTGTTCGCGCGACAATTGATGAAGTTTCATTCACTTCAACAGTTCCAGTCGTTGCGCCAAAATCAATAAATGCTGCGCTGACCCTGAACAACGTGTTCTCAACTGCTGCGGGTTTCACTGTCAACACAGGTTTGACAGTCGGCGAATACACCATTTATAACAATTCAGCCGCTGCTATCACGATTACACAGGGCGCAGGTTTGACTTTGCGTCAAAGTGGAACCGCGATCACTGGAAATCGGACTCTAAATCAACGTGGTATTGCTCGAATTCTGGTGATTTCATCTACCGAATACATCATTGAAGGGGCAATCTCATGAATCTAGATTGGAAGCAGGTTATAGCAGCGTTGGTGATTTCCGGAATCACTTGGATTGCCAGTCAATTTTTTTCCGCACAAAGTTCAATCTCTCTTGTGAAATTACAGATGGACCAAATTGCGCTTATGCTGAAAGAAGTGAGAGATCAACAAAAAGACTATGCGCTCAAATCAGAAGTTGAGCGTCTTGAAAAACGAATTGAAAGATTGGAGCAAAAATGAATACTCAAAAACTCAAAGGACTGCTGAAATCCAGAACATTCTGGTGGAACACCGCCACAATCGCTATCGAATCTGGTGCTTTACTCGGCGTTCTCGGTGTCCCTCCTGGCACGATCACCGCGATTTCAGCACTCGGGAATATTGTGCTGCGGACACTCACCGTTGAATCACTGGAAGACAAAGGAGCGAAATGAAAGACGACGAACCTGACGTTTATTCAGAAGCAATGTTTCGGTTGCCAAATGGCGAGATCGTTCCTTTGAAATCGGTCATTCCAGCAGAAGCATTCAAAGCGCCGAAACTGGTCCGACGATACAAGATTTACAGTTGCTGCGATGGTTTCCATCGTGGATATAAACCTTACAAGTCATTTATGCGGGATGAAAAAAAGAGACTCCGAGAATTTGGAGTGATCAAATAAAAAAGCCGGCTTGCGCCGGCTTTTTTTATTCCACACCCAACTGTCTTGCCTTGAATCTCGCTTTGTTCCCAATCTTCATTTTTATCTCTCTCCCGAAGATCGGAAATTCGTTATTCTCGGAAATGATGTCGATCTGTCTGTATTGGGTGAGGCCATCGATTCTATGGGGAATTCTATCTACAATGATATTGGCCACGATTAAACGAATGGATTGAATCAGTTCTCTTCTGGCTTCATCCGATTTGATCGACTCCTTCCAGTTGTCGAACAACTCTCGACGATCAACAACGTGTTTGAGTGCGACTTCGCTTCCTTTTAGATCCATGATCTGTTCTTGAATCTGCTTCTTGTCTCTCTCCTGCTCTTCGATCTTCTTCACCATCATATTGATCACGGTCGGAGAATCAGCATTTTCAATCGCGTCGGTGAAGTTCTTGATCTTCGCGTCGATAGCGTCGATCTTGGCATTCAGCGAAAGCAGTTTTCCGGGATTTGATTTCTTTCCGAACCTTTGATTCAGATGGACATACAGAAGATACAGAATTTCATTTTCAAAGTCGCCATACGGAACAACGATCGATTCACATCCTCCATGATCGCGAGTGTTCATACATTTCAACATTCTGGTGTCGTATCCTTTTTCGTCAATCTCCCCTGCGAAGAACAGGCCAGAACCACAACGACATGAAACAAGAGAAGTGAACAGATTTGAGGTTGTGAGCTTCGGATTTCTATTCTGCTTTCTGGTGCGCATCTCGACGATCATTCTGACTTCACGAAATTCGTCTTCGGTGATGATCGGCGGATAGTAGTTTTCAATTCGTTCGTCCTCTTTTGTCATCAGCACCCCGAAAACTGCTTCATCGGCCAGGAATCTTTGAATGCTTGATTGTGCCCATATCTTCCCGTCATCACGATGGAATCCGGATCCGTGCTGGTTGAATGTCTGCGCGATCTTGTTGGCACCGTATCCGAGTTTGGCCAGTCGATACGCTTCCCGCACGATCTTCGCTCTCGATTCATTGATCGTGTATGTTTCGCCTTGATGCGGTCGGCCAGTGATCCAGAATGGGTTTCGGCCAGTAAAGCATTCGTTCTTTTTCTTCTGTTGCTTGATCCAAGCTCGCGAACGATTTGATTTCTTTTCGGATTCGTCTCTTCCTCGAATGAGCTGTCCGAGTGTGATGAACAAGCACGCAGGATCTTGATTCAGTCTCTCTTTTGAAAAATGCTGATTGTCCACGGTCGTGAAGATTTCGACACCCATGGAAACAATTCTGGTGAGAAGTGAAAGCGCATCCAGTGGCGTGGCTCTCGTCAGTCTGTCCAGAGCCTCAATGACAATGATCGATCCTCGTTCGATTTCTCCGATTTCGATCAGCTTGATCAGTCGTCCAAGACCGCGATTTTCGGACAGGTTTGACGAATCGAATGCTGATACGCCGACATCACGGAATTTCCTGTTAGATAGAGTCCAACCTTTTTCCTTGCAAATTCGTTCAGTCTCTGCGGTTTGTCTGCGAATGCCATCCCCATGGGCTTGCACAGCGGAACTGATACGGACGTATGAATATGCGACTTTTTCCATTTTTGACGCCTGTTGATGCTGGATTTTACCTGTGCTGCCGGACATTTCGGGGAACCTACATGTGTGACAGCACGGACAGATTTTACCTCAAGCTCGGGCGGTCTGGGTCGATACCTGGGCCATCTGGACTGCTGGAGGCGCACCGACAACCCTGCGAAGCTCATGGCAGGTCGATCAACTTGGCGAGACGGCTTGCTATTCAGATCAGCCAAACGAAAGGATTCAAAATGCGTTCCATTCAATATCGTTCCGATTTACCAATCGTCGATAGGACGCTGATCTCGTTTCTGCTGAATCAATCGAATTGGTTATAATTCGACAATCTGGTTTCAATCAGATTTAGGGCGCTTCGGCGCCCTTCCCCTTTTTGTAAATACCTCTTTTGAGGTATGAATGGGATTCGATGATGCTATAAATCTGACGATGCGTTTCGAAGTTGGCCCGTGGTTCGATCCGAATCATCCGGCTTGTGTTTCTGGTTCAATCAAAACTGCTGCGGATCGCCGAGCCACTGGCTATGTGAATGATCCTGATGATTCAGGCGGTAAAACAAAGTTCGGTGTTGCGAAGAATGCCAATCCGGATCTTGATATTGATTCATTGACATTCGCCGCAGCTAAACGAATCTATTTCAAAAAATACTGGCTCGCTGGTGATTGTTCTGATTTGCCAGAAAAGATCGCCCTCGCCCATTTCGATGCTTGTGTTCATCACGGTATCGGTAGAGCCGCCAAAATGCTTCAGGAAGCTGTAGGAGCGACGATTGATGGTGATATCGGCCCGAAGACGATTCAGGCGGTTCGTAGTGCGAATGAAGCGGATGTTCTGGTGAAGATGCTGGAGATTCGGCGAAGATTCTTCCGCGAGATCGTGAAGAACAGACCGACGAACGGGAAGTTTTTGAATGGATGGTTGATTCGTGTTGATACGATTCAGAGAATACTCAAATGAAAAAAGGCTCCGAATTGGAGCCTTTTGTTTTTTGGATGAAGTGAATTACTTCTGATTGCTTTCTGAAAAGATTTGGTCATACAACCGCCCAATGTCGCGATACAAAAATGCGACGCCAGAAATGTCTTTGTTTTTTACTTCCATAAAACCGCCAAGTTCCAAACGAAAAAGTGTAAAGAACTTTTTGACTTTTTCATCCCACACCCCTTGGCTCATCCCGAATGGATGGCACGACATCGCTATCTTTTCATGGACCAATAAATCAAATGTTTCATTGTCCATTCCTTCCAGTTCGTCGAATGAGGCGGCAAACACTTGTCCACCAAATTCAATAGCCGGGGCGCACAGTGCCGGGTCGATACCTTGCTTCATGTAGTGTTTGGCAAATCGGCTATTGTTGATGTGGTGTCGATAAGCCTCGATGTGCCACGCCATACGCTCATTCTCTTCCTCGACCGACAAATCAAACATTTCGCCAGTCTTCGTGTTGTAAATTTTCATCGGTCGCAATTTGACCGCGTTCAGTTCAATGTGCATAAAATCCCCTGTGATAAAAAAGTATTTACACCCGGCAGATAGCGATTTAGAGCGATCCGAACATCCGCACGAGGATTTTCCGCGATCGTTGCCTGTAGGGCCTGTATTCAAGCCGTAGAGGCATTCCTGGCCGAAATATACATGCCGATAAGTTCGGTCCTCAATTTCTTCAGATGCTGCCAGTAGATCGTGATCTGATATTCAATATCTTGTAGACGACTGGATTTATCTCGCAGTGGAACGATTTGAGCTGCTTTGTATTCTTCAACGTAAAATTTCAGGTTCCGCTCACAGTTTAAAAGTTCCAGTTCAGTTTGATCAATCTTTCGGTTCAGTTTCATATTTCTCCTTCGATAACGTCAACGATACGTGCCTGACGGCCCGATGAATGTATTGTGCTGAAACTGGTTGTTTCCGTCAAGGGTTTGGCTCTGGAGATATATTTCGGATTGATTTCATGAATTCTATTATTAGTAAAGTTGTTTTGGATTGATTTATACTACGAAAAAGTAAGCGACATATACCCAAATACACCTTCCTCTCCCCCACTGTTTTTGTCGCCCTTGGCAGGGCTCCGAATACCTCAAGTTCGCTCGCCGCTTGGCATAAGATTCAAAAGATCAATCAACGATCATCCCCGCGCAGCGAAAATGAAGTGGACAGAACGAAGTTCGAGTTCTCAACTCGACGAGTTGCTGTTCATCTTCGGCCGTCAGGCCCATGGTCCATTCACAAACAGAAAAGCCGGCATTTGCCGGCTTCATTCAGATTCTCTCAATTTCAATATCGACATCAATTCCAGTTTTCTCGAACACGTATCTTTGAAGTTCAATCACATCCACCTCTTCCGAAATGTAGCATCCATCATGAACAACAAAATTTCTGATTCCGTTCATTTTGAAATATTCGTTCCAAGACGACCGGACGACCTGATCTTCGAATTTGGTGTAGATCAGAAAGCAGAGCTTCCCGATGGACACTGATCCATTGATTCCGAGTTCTTCACAGAGCTGTTTCCGATGGAACCGAATGATCGATTTCACGAGCACGATCAATCTGCGAAGTTGTTTCAATTTGCGAAGTTGTTCCAGTCGATACTCGTCGAATCCAAGGATCGCGAATACCTCGCCTTTCTTGCCGATCTTGGCACCGTGTAGCAGAGCCAGTAAGAGACGCTTCACCGCCTTCATTGGCAGATTCAGTTTCACCTTCCATTGAGCCATCATCACTGACTTCGTTTCCTTACAGCAGAACCGATCGAGAGTATCCATATTCGACAATTTCGATCTATGGCCCAGATGTCGAATCATTGCCCACGCACAGCCAGAAATGTCAACCTCGAATTTGTAGCCGGCACTTTTGAAAACAACGTCTCGAATTTCCGATTTGATGTTTTGTAAGTCGTGGTATGTTCTGAAATCTTTTCTTGAGTATTGGAATACGCCAGAAATCAGTTCGGTTTCAAATTTTTGATAAATCTTCGCAGCTTCTTTATTCTTGATCAGATCGTCTGAAATGTTCAATCGGCTCAATAGAATTTCATAGTTCTTGAAATTCATGAAGTATCGAATTGCCTTCTTCTGTTCATTGGACCAAGACTTTTCAGCGAATAGAATCCATTTCGCGATCCTCTTGCCGATCCCATTCGCTCCAAACAATTCTCTGATTTGATCCGAATGAATCTCCTTGCCTGAAGATTTGATAAGCCGGCGCAGAGTTCGCAGAAGTTCATAGTCGTTCTTTTCGAGATGCTTCAACTCCGGCTTTGACAGTTTTTCAGGAACTGGTGATGGATTTGTTGCGAATGAAGCATAAGCACAATCATCTCGATCACGAGTTTTTGCTGGAGATTTTGGTAAAAGATCAGATAGATCAATTCGTTCTTGACAAATTAGTTTGTCAGATGTATAAATACAATTGAGCATTGGTAGTGCTCCTTCCTTATTGAATTTTGTTTGAATTGGTTGATATCGAGCCGGCACTGTTAGCGCAGCGTCGGCTCTTTTTATTTACACGCGAGTTTGAGGCATATTCGCCAGGAGAGTCAAGAGTTTGGAAAAGCTTGACATACTCGACCCAATCGGATATACTGCATTCTGTTGGGTGGTCGCAGTTTCTCTCTCCTTCTGCGGTTGCTCAACTCTCTTTCAGAGATTACACGCAAAGTTTTGAACGCCGGGATAGAAATATCTCGGCGTTTTTTTTCGTCCTGGCTTCGGTTGAATCTACGTCATCATTCCCGTCCATTTTCGTGGACAGCAAGCAGTAAATATCAGATCGACAGGGTGCATCAAAAGTGGCATCCCCTTTCGCGTATTGCCTTGTATCGAAATGTATCGTAGAATATGGATATCCAGCAGAGAGCTGCTGGATATTTTTGAAAAACTTTTTGAATCTATGGAGAAACTGTATGACGAAATTTATTAGAAACATCAAGAGTGAGAATGGCAGAAACGTTCAGAAGCTGCCGAGCGTGGAACGACTGACCGAGTTGTTTTTGTATCAGTCGGAAACTGGTGAACTGATCTGGAAGGTCAATCGTGGTCGTGGGGCGAAAGCTGGCGAAGTTGCTGGATCGATCAACAAATCTTCAGGGTATCGCGAAATCGGAGTTGACGGGAAGCAGTTCAAAGCGCATCGAATCATCTGGAAGATGTTGAAAAACGAGGAGCCGCCAGAAGTGCTGGACCATGTCGATTCTGATCGCTCAAACAATCGAATCGAGAATATTCAAGAGGCGTCGCATTCGCAGAACATCAGAAAGCAAGAGCGTGAAACGATTCGATACCATAACGGTGAAGAAATTCCAAGTGGAATCAAAATCCAAGGAAAGCAATTCATCATCACCTTCAGAATCAGCTCCTACTGGCGAGCCGAATATGAGAACGCTGGAACGAAGATTTGGATCACCACAGATTCACTTGATTCCGCGATCGGCTTACTTCGTGCGATCTATCTGGTGAACCACGGAGACGCTTTCATCAAAGCTCTGAACCTGAATGATGAAGATCGACTGACCATCGAAAAGCTATATTCAGGCGAACTGCAGAAAACGCAATTCACAATTCGATTCACCTCGTTCGCCGATCCAGTCCTTCAAGCCGATTACGACGACACTCTGAAGATCCGCCAAAACAAGCTGGTTCTTCGCTCGTAATAAGACGATCTTTTCCATTTGTGTTTTACCACGTTGGTGAAACATACACGAAATCGCGTGTGATGGTTTTTTCAAATCTTCCACGAATTTCATTCAAACAAAAAGCCGGCGAATTGCCGGCTTTTTTCATTCCTCGAAAAAACACGTAGACCACCGTATGACACGATCGTCAGAACCTTCATCATCGTCGCCCACAATCCAAAGCTCACAGGCGAGGGAGACCATAGAACCCGTTCTACCAGTGCTATGCCGAACTGCGCCAAGCCAACAGAAATCAATCTCGTGCCCTTCGGCATCGGTGCGAACCTGAAAGTCCGGATCCTGGCGAACGAATTCAAGGAAATCACGATGTCCATTGAACTCCGCGTATCGCTTCGTGGGTGCATCGTAAATCAGGATCGACTGATCATTGTCGAGAAAATTTAGCTCGGCATTGAGAAGGCCGGAATGGGCTAAATGGTACTGGATGCGAGATTCTACCGGCGCAGGCTCGGTCAGATGGCGCTTTACGATGCTGTTCGGGGTCATTGAAATCCATTCATAAAAAAGTATTTACGCATAAAAAAAGCCGGCTAAAAGCCGGCTTCGTTCGTTCGGAAATAAAAATCAAGTCAACACTCGTCCCGAATATTTTTCGCAAAGTGCGTGGAATTTCTCTCGGAACAGTTCTGGATTATCATAAGCTCGAACGCATACGCTGGCGTAGTTCCACCATTGCATTCCTTGCTCAGTCCACGCAATTTTGTCAGCAAACTCGCCAAGCTCGCCCCGGAGCAGATCGGCAATTCCATTCAGAAAGGACGCGGAAGTGTATAGAAGACCGAGCTTTTCGGTATCCCAATCGTCCAAGTTGAAGTAAATCTCCATATATGCGCTGGAACTATACTCATCACCATCATCACCATCAACTTCGTATTTATCGTCATCATCTTCCGGCAGTAAAACAATCTTTTCAATCCGGACATTGGCGAACCGTTCATCACTCCATATGCTGTCTCCACGGTATTCGCAGACAGCAGCGACATTCAATTCATTACGCATTCTCACTTCTCCTTCGTTGAATGGGGCGGACTGCCCCAAGGATAAATTCATTCGGTGAACATGAACACCCAGCGATCCTCACGCATTGTCCAGTCAAGCGTATCGGGATCGCTATCACCATCGTCGTCGAATGCCTCCAAGACTGGCACCAGCAGCAAGTGATGGATCTCGTCCGAACCGTCAAGCGTGAACGCCACGTAAGACCATGAACAAGCGTGTCCACACGTCCACATGGACGGAACTGCGCCATCGTTGAATTCTGGGGTGGTAAAAGATTCCGGAATGGGCGTAATCCAGCAATTGTGCTTGAACCAATTCGTCTCTTCGTCAATCGCAACGAACGCGCGCATCTCGTAATCGCTCTCCAATCCAATAAGCTCGAATTTATCTCGGAATTCATACAGGCGTTCCCGAATGGCCGAGTTCGTGATCACATCGTCGTTATTGTAAATAACATTCATTCTCAATTCTCCAGCAGTTGAAGAATCGACATCAACTCTTCAACAGGGTCGCGCATCTTCTCATCATTCCGCAGAATGATGCGCCAGCTTCGTGTTAGTGAATAGTTGCGGCGGTCGAACCGAGCAATAACTTGATACCGTTCCACGTAAATGGAAGTATCGCCATGTTCCCGGTATTCAACAGACAGTTCCCCAGTCTCATTATCCCGCACAATAACAACTTGATTATCGTGCGTATAACTATGCCGAATGGCCTTCTTCACCATCTTCGCATTATCACTATTCTGTTCGTTCCAGTATTGTTTATAAGACATGCTAAAACTCCTTCTAAAAATCAGATCAGTTCGTAGATGAAAAATTCGTCAGTCTCGACAAGATCACCCGGTTCATTCCGACCATCCCCGAACTGGCAGCAGGCGAACCAGTCAATGCGAATAAACGTCCGGCCATCACGACGCACACGCATCCAAGCATTACCACGCTCGGGCAGGTAGAGATTCCCTCCCCACTGCGACAGCACACGATCGACAGAATCATCCATTCGCTTCCACTCGTCGGCAGGGATCGGCGGTTGTTCGTCGTCGTAGTCCACGACCCCAATGTTCCATTCATCGCACCGATCGGCAATCGCTTCGTATTCATCGTTAGCAATTCGGACGACATTCACAGTAGTAGCATTCATTCTCTATTCTCCATTCGTTGATTACACATTCATGGGACCGTCATTCGCTTCGTCGATCACCATGAATGCTATTCTACCAGCCCGGCGCCGATCGTCAAGCGTCCGACCATTCTCCGGCTTCATAGAATGGGCATTCACACATTTCACGTGGAATGGTCATTCACGGAATGGCTCTGAATGGACATTCACACATTGAACGTGAGTAGAACTCTGCCAAAACATGGACGCAAAAAAGCCGACTGGCCAGTCGGCACAGTCGGCAAGATCACAGGGGACGATCGTATTTAGCGGATCACTCTTTCCGGGGCGGCGCAAGCTGCGCGATCAGGTCGGCAACCTCTGCGGCCGTCGTCTTACCTTGCTTGATGGCATCCGACATCCCTCGACCGCGAACAGTCCACTTGCCATCTTTGGTTGCGCTCACAGGGATCACCCGCCCCGATGCCGTCCGGATCTCATCCCACAGCACCCCGCGCGTGCTCGCATCCTTCGGCGCGCCCCGGCTCGAACTCGCAGCATCGGTGACACGCAGCGCCGCCTGAATTTCCAACCA
>JACCDR010020917.1_pt1 | contig 12419 bp, 15 predicted proteins | sample 7446431 | NCBI WGS metagenome assembly JACCDR01 (sample SAMN15323443, study PRJNA562643) | freshwater metagenome | isolation source: river surface water | place: USA:Blue River Watershed | collected 2017-08-17
CACCAAGCCTTGCATGCGATGGGCTTGCGTGGCCATGAGTGAGAGGTAGTGTGTTTTCTCCTCCTCACTCAGCGGCAAGGTTTGAATGGTTTCGACAAAACCCGACAACACCGTGAGTGGCGTGCGAATTTCGTGCGACACATTGGCCACAAAGTCACGACGCATGGCCTCGGCCTGTTCAACCACGGTGACATCACGGGTGAGCAAGAGTTGCTTGCCTTCACCGTAGCGATGACGTTGCACAGAGATGCGCACGGGACGGTCCACACGGTGGCCACGGCCCTCGATGACCACGGGCTCGGTGGGTTGTTCCAACGCCATGTAAGCGGTGAACACGGGGTCGCGCATCAAGTTGCCGATGCGCTGCATGACGTCGCGCATGGGGTGAATCCCCAGTTGTGCAGCTGCAGTTTGGTTGCACCACTCAATTTGGGCTTGGGCATCGAGCATGACCACACCGTTAGGCGATGTTTGAATGGCCGATAAGAAGTCTTTCAAGCGCTGTTCGCTGGCATCAATGCTGCGCTCGCGCTCACGCAAAAGCTTGCGGGCCCGCTCGGCTAACACGCCCCACCAGCCTGACACGTGCGGCACCATGGTGAGGTCCCCGTGACGCAACCAGGCACGCACGCGGTAACCACGCCAAGCATCCACCAACATCCAGGCCAAGCCCGCCAACAAGGCGCCCACCAAGGCATAGACCATCGGCTGAGGCTGATCGCCCATGATGGCCCAAGAAAACCCCAGCGCACCGCCAAAGCCGAGCAACGATAAGAAAGATAGAAAACGGGCAATCACAGCTGACCCGTCATTCGATAGCCCACACCGCGCACGGTTTGCACCATGCTGCCCGCCTCGCCCAATGCTTCACGCAAGCGCTTGACATGCACATCCACTGTGCGTTCTTCGATAAACACATGGTCACCCCACACGCGGTCTAGCAGTTGGCTACGGCTGTGCACGCGTTCGGCGTGGTGCATCAAAAAATTGAGCAGCTTGAATTCAGTCGGACCTAGTTTGATGGCTTGGTCATTGAAGCTCACACGGTGGGTGGCGCCATCCAATTGCAATCCGCCCATGCGCACCACATCACTGGCTTGCTCGGGCGCGCGACGACGCAGCACAGCGCGGATGCGGGCCAATAACTCTTGGGTAGAAAACGGTTTGGTGATGTAGTCATCGGCCCCCGCATCCAAGCCCGCAATTTTGTCGGGCTCGTCGCCTCGCGCCGTCAACATCAGAATGGGCGTGGTTTTGGTACGGGGGTCAGCACGCCAACGGCGTGCCAGCTCTAAACCACTTTGACCGGGCAACATCCAGTCGAGCAAGATGACATCGGGCAACACCTCGTCGATGTGCTTTTGCGCTGCCACACCGTCTGCGGCCAACATAGGCAACATGCCGTTGTGGCGCAAATTGATCGCGATGAGTTCGGCAATCGCGGACTCGTCCTCGACCACCAAAACGCGTGCTGTTTTCATGGATTCACCAATTCGAATTAGCTCATGGACGATTCAACATCGGCCAATGGGGTGTGACGCACGTCTTCGCCTTTGACGATGTAGATGATGAATTCGGCAATGTTCTTCGAGTGATCGCCAATACGCTCAATCGCTTTGGCGATGAACAACAAGTCCAAGCTAGCTGAGATGGTGCGTGGGTCTTCCATCATGTAGGTGATGAGTTTGCGCACAAAGCCGTCAAACTCTTTGTCGATTTCGTTGTCTTCACGCAAGATGCTGACGGCCATGGGTACATCCAATCGTGCAAAAGAATCCAAGGCTTTGCGCAACAAGCCCGAGGCCAAATCGGCTGACACGCGCAAATCGCTCGAGGGCAAAGAACGCGGTGCAGAGCTGTCAATGATGGACTTGACCATGCGGGCAATCTTGGCGGCCTCGTCGCCCACGCGTTCCAAATTAGCCGTGGTTTTAGACATGGCCATGAGCAAGCGCAAATCACGTGCAGTGGGTTGGCGTCGGCCAATGACCGAGGCAATTTCGCGGTCGATCTCAACCTCAAGGCTGTTGACTTTATTTTCAATCACCAACACATCGTCAGCGGCTTCTGGGCTGAACTGAGACAAGGCAAACACGGCTTGGCGAATTTGCGACTCAACCAAACCACCCAACTCCATCACGTGCGACGAGATGTGGTTGAGGTCTGAGTCAAACTGTGAGGACAGGTGTTTTTCTGGCATGGTGTTCTCCTAATTAGCCGAAGCGGCCAGTGATGTAGTCTTCTGTGGCGGTTTTGTTGGGTTTGAAGAAGATTTGCTCGGTCTCGCCAAACTCCACCAGTTCACCCAAATACATGTACGCCGTGTAATCGCTGCAACGTGCCGCTTGCTGCATGTTGTGGGTCACGATGGCAATGGTGTAGTCGGCTTTGAGCTCATGCACCAACTCTTCCACCTTGCCAGTAGAAATGGGGTCGAGCGCGGAGGTGGGTTCGTCCAACAACAGCACCGAGGGTTTCACCGCCACACTGCGTGCAATGCACAAGCGCTGCTGCTGACCACCCGAGAGCGACAAACCGTTTTGACCCAATTTGTCTTTCACTTCTGTCCACAAAGCAGCTTTGGTCAACGCCCATTCGACACGGTCATCCATTTCGCTTTTGTTGAGGTTTTCATACAAACGCACACCAAAGGCGATGTTGTCGTAAATCGTCATCGGAAACGGCGTGGGTTTTTGAAACACCATGCCAATGCGCGCCCTGAGCAAGTTCAAGTCTTGCTTGGGGTCCAAGATGTTTTGGCCATAAAAATTGATTTCACCTTCGGCGCGTTGACCAGGGTACAAGCTGTACATGCGGTTCAAGGTGCGCAACAAAGTGGACTTGCCGCAACCGGATGGGCCAATGAAGGCCGTGACCTTGCGCTCGGCAATGTCCATGGTGACATTGCGCAGGCCTTGAAACTTGCCGTAGAAAAAGTTCAAGTCGCGAACTTCGATGGCGTTTTTGGGTGCTGGTTTGATTTCAGACATGTTTGAATCCAATTGAAATTACGAGCTGACTTTGTCGCGAAAGAACACACGTGCCAAGATGTTGAGCACGAGCACAGTCAAGGTGATGAGTAGCGCACCGGCCCATGCCAAACGCACCCAGTTGTCATAGGGGCTCATGGCGAACTGGAAGATCACCACTGGCAAATTGGCCATAGGTGCGCCCATGTTGGTGCTGAAGAATTGGTTGTTCAACGCGGTGAACAACAAAGGTGCTGTCTCGCCGCTGATACGAGCGATGGCCAACAACAGGCCAGTCATCACGCCACTCTTGGCAGCACGCAAGGTGATGAAGGTAGACACTTTCCAACGCGGCGCACCCAACGCAAATGCGGCTTCGCGCAAACTGCCGGGCACCAAGCGCAACATGTTTTCGGTTGTGCGCATGACCACAGGCACGGCAATGAGCGACAAGGCCAAGCTACCCGCATAGCCCGAGAAATTACCCACCGTAGCCACCGCGATGGCATACACAAACAAGCCGAGCACAATCGAAGGTGCTGACAACATGATGTCGGTCACAAAGCGGGTGAGCTCGGCGGTTTTGCTTTCGTCACCGTACTCGGTGAGGTAGATGCCCGCCAAGATGCCCACGGGTGTAGAGACCAACACGGTCAAGCCCACAATCATCAAGCTGCCCACAATCGCATTGCGCAAGCCGCCACCTTCTGTGCCGGGTGCGGGTGTGTCGCTGGTCAGCAAGTTGGCATCCAAGGCAGACAAGCCATTGGAGAACAACACATACAAAATCCAAAGCAACACGGCCAAGCCGATGGCCATGGCGGTCATTGAAAACGCCAAGCCCAGCATGCTGGTGATGCGGCGCTTCATGTAAAGCTGTTTGTTCATTTCCATAGAAAACCTCTTAGTTGCCTTTGGCTTTTTCGGCGCGAAGAATCATGACCTTGGCCATGGCCAACACCACAAAGGTGATGACGAACAACAAAAATCCCAACGCAAACAAGGTGGAGAAATGCAAGGCCTCGGCCTCGCCAAACTCGTTGGCCAACACTGATGCAATGGACGTGCCGGGTGAGAACAAAGATGTGGGCATGCGGTTGGCGTTACCAATCACAAAAGTCACTGCCATGGTTTCACCCAAGGCGCGACCCAGACCCAACATGATGCCGCCGATCACACCTTTTTGCGTGTAGGGCAACACCACTTGGCGCACCACTTCCCATGTGGTGCAGCCCAAGCCATAGGCTGACTCGCGCAGGATGGGCGGCGTGATTTCAAACACATCGCGCATCACCGCCGCTACAAATGGCAGCACCATGAAGGCCAACACAATGCCAGCGGCCAAAATGCCCATGCCGTTGGTCGCACCGCCAAACAAAAAACCCACCAAAGGCATGCCGCCCAAGATGTTTTGCAACGGCACTTGCAGATAGTCGGCAAACAAAGGCGCAAACACAAACAAGCCAAACATGCCGTAAATGATGGACGGCACAGCGGCCAACAATTCAATCGATGTACCCAAGGGGCGACGCAGCCACACAGGGCATGTTTCCGTCAGAAACACGGCCACACCAAAGGCCAAAGGCACGGCAATGAACAACGCAATGCTGGCGCTGGCCACTGTGCCCACAATGGCAATGGCCGCACCGAAATCTTCATTGATGATGTCCCACTCGACATGCCACAAGAAGTGAAAACCAAATCGCTCGAAGGTGGGCCAAGCGTTGACAAACAAAGAAATGATGATGCCCATCAAAGCCACCAACACCAGCAACGAAAACGCTTGCGTGACACGGTGAAAGAAAAAGTCCTGCACGCGCTGCTTCTTGGCAATGGCAATCATCTCGTCACTGACGATTTGACTGGCGTCTTGCTGCGTTAGATTCTGTGAGCTCATGTCAAACCTTTGACCCATTGAAACATGCTGTATCTCTTAAAACCGAAATCCGTCGGCGCTGATTCGGCAGCCGACGGAGATCTTGCTGTCAATTCAAATTACTTTTGAATTTGTGTCCACACCTTAGCGCGGATTTGTGTGGTCAGACCATCAGGCAAGGCCACATAGTCGAGGTCTTGTGCCATTTTTTTACCGTTGCTGAAAGCCCAATCGAAGAACTTGAGGGCTTCGGCAGCAGCAGCTTTATCAGCAGGTTGCTTGTGCATCAAGATGAACGAGGCTGTGCTGATGGGCCAGCTGGCTGCCCCTTTGGCGTTGACCATCGACACACCCATGCCAGGCACTTTGAGCCAATCTGCGCCTGCAGCGGCAGATGCAAAGGTCAAGTCATCTGGGCTCACGTATTTGCCATCGGCGTTTTGCAACTGCATGAAGGTCATGTTGTTTTTCTTGACGTACGCGTATTCCACGTAACCCAAAGAGCCTTTGACGCGGTTCACATTGGCTGCTACGCCTTCGTTGCCTTTGCCACCCACCGAGGTAGGGGCTGGCCACTTCACGGCAGCACCCTTGCCGACTTTGTCGGCCCAGTCTTTGCTCACCGCAGTCAAGTAGTCGGTGAAGTTGAACGTGGTACCCGAGCCGTCCGCACGGTGCACGATGGTGATGGCTTGATCAGGCAATTTTTTACCTGGATTCAAAGCGGCAATCTTGGGATCGTTCCAGTTGGCAATCTTGCCCAAGAACATGTCGGCCAACACAGCGCCTGTCACACGCAACTCGCCTGGCTTGAAGCCTTCCAAGTTCACCACAGGCACAGTGCCGCCAATGATGGCTGGGAACTGCACCAAGCCTTCTTTTTCGAGGTCTTCGCCAGACATGGGCGCGTCAGTTGCGCCGAAGGTCACGGTTTTGGCTTTGATTTGACGGATGCCACCAGAAGAACCAATGGATTGGTAATTCAGGCCATTGCCCGTGGCGGCTTTGTAGCCTTCAGCCCACTTGGCATAAATTGGGAAAGGGAAAGTCGCGCCCGCGCCTGTGATGTCGGCGGCAAAGGCCGAACCCATGGCCAAAGTTGCCATTGCTGCGGCAGCCACAGATTTGATGAAAGTGCGCTTCGTGTTCATGTGATTCCTTCAGTTGGTTAGAACAGATGTGACTTTAGCTAGCGATTGTGACGAAACTGTGACACAAATAGCCCCTAATCATTTCAATAATTCAAGTATTATTGAAATATGCGTAAACAAAAAAATTCAGAAGCAGAGGTGGTCAAAGCATTGGCCGCCTTGGCTCAAAGCCAGCGTTTGCGAGCTTTTCGCGCCTTGGTGGTCGCGGGCACGCAGGGCCTCACCCCCAGCGCCTTAGGTGCATTGCTCGATCTGGCGCCCAGCGCCTTGTCGTTTCACCTCAAAGCCCTGAACCATGCGGGCTTGGTGAGTGCAGAAGCCAGCGGCCGCAACCTGATTTACCGCGCCGAGTTTGCGCGCATGAACGACCTCCTCACCTACCTCACCCAAGACTGCTGCCAAGGCCAATCGTGCGCCGTGGTGCCTGAAACCTCCAAGGTCTGCTGCTAATTTTTCCAAGGACACCGCATGAACGTTGAACAATTCTTAGGCTTGCTGGAAGCCAACCCTAACCAAGCCTTGCGCATCATCTTGCCCAATGGTGAGGCTGTCGCACCGCACTTTCACATCACCGAAGTGGGCCATGTGACCAAGAACTTCATGGACTGCGGCGGCACACGCCGCAAGACCGAGAGCTGCCTGCTGCAAACCTGGGTGTACAGCGATGTGGACCACCGCTTAGAAACAGCCAAGCTCGCCAACATCTTGCGTATTGCTGGCGACGTACTGCCCTCGCTCGATTTGCCTGTGGAGATTGAGCACGAAGCAGGCGTGGTGTCGCAATACCCCGTGACCGCTGGCAGCAGCGATGGACAGACCTTGACTTTGACCACAGGCCTCAAACACACCGCATGCTTAGCCATGGACCTGTGCTGCGCACCCGCAGCCCCTGCGGCCGCAGAGCCTATCGCCACATCTGAAAAACCACGCATCAAAGCCGGCGCGTGTTGCACACCCGGCGGTGGCTGTTGCTAATCGGCTGGCTGATCGTCAACCTCACACCCATACCAACCTTCCCCAGTACACACCATGACCACCTTGAACGTCCTCTTCTTGTGCACACACAACTCAGCGCGCAGCATCTTGTCAGAAGCCTTGCTCAACCACATGGCCACTGGCGCCAGCGGCACACGCTTCAAAGCGTATTCAGCTGGCAGCAGCCCGCGCGAAAACCAACAACCCAACCCACTGGGGCTACAAGTGTTGAAGTCTGCTGGCATTGACACCTCGTACCTCAGCAGCAAAAGCTGGGATGAGTTTGCCAAGCCCGATGCACCGCACATGGACTTGGTCATCACCGTATGTGACAACGCTGCTGGCGAAGTCTGCCCCTATTGGCCAGGCCAGCCTGCCACAGCACACTGGGGCTACGCTGACCCATCTGCGGTTGAGGGTACGGACGAGGATCGCTTGCAGGCCTTTCGCCATACGATGTATCTGATTCAAAAGCGCTTGCAATTGTTGGTGGATTTGCCCGCCGACAAACTGGCAAAAGCCATGTTGCAACACACCGCCAAAGAACTGAGCCAGGTGCACGCATGAACTTCTTTGAACGCTACCTCACCGCCTGGGTGGCCATTTGCATCGTCGTGGGCATTGCGCTGGGCCAGTGGCAGCCTGAGCTGTTTCAAGCCATTGGCAGCTTGGAGTACGCCCAAGTCAACTTACCCGTGGGCTTGCTGATTTGGATCATGATCATCCCGATGCTGGTGAAGGTGGACTTTGGTGCCTTGCACGAAGTGCGTCAGCACATCAAAGGCATTGGTGTGACGCTGTTTGTGAACTGGTTGGTCAAGCCGTTTTCAATGGCGTTGCTGGGCTGGTTTTTCATTCGGTACTTGTTTGCACCGCTGCTGCCCGCCGATCAAATTGACAGCTACATCGCTGGTCTCATTTTGTTAGCCGCAGCACCTTGCACCGCCATGGTGTTTGTGTGGAGCCGACTGACCCACGGACACCCGTTGTTCACCTTGTCTCAAGTGGCGTTGAACGACGCCATCATGGTGGTGGCGTTTGCCCCCCTCGTGGCGTTTTTGCTGGGGCTCTCCGCCATCATCGTGCCTTGGGACACGCTCATCACCTCGGTGGTGTTGTACATCGTCATTCCCGTGGTGTTGGCTCAACTCATTCGCAAAGCACTGTTGGCACAAGGTGCAGAAAAATTTGACGCGGTCATGGCACAGATTGGTCCATGGTCGATTGCTGCGCTGCTGGCCACTTTGGTGTTGTTGTTTGCGTTTCAGGGCGAGGCCATTTTGAAGCAACCTTTGGTCATTGCCCTGTTGGCTGTGCCCATCTTGATTCAGGTGTTGTTCAACTCCGCATTGGCGTACTACCTCAACCGCGCCCTAGGCGAGTCGCACAGCGTGGCCTGCCCCTCTGCCTTGATTGGCGCATCGAACTTCTTCGAGCTGGCCGTGGCCGCCGCCATCAGCTTGTTTGGTTTTGAATCGGGCGCAGCACTGGCCACGGTGGTGGGCGTGCTGATTGAAGTGCCCGTGATGCTGCTGGTGGTGCATGTGGTCAACCGCAGCAAGGGCTGGTACGAACGCGCTTAAAAGCCTTTGTGCAGCTTGGCGTGGATGCGTCGTGTGGCGGACCATACCCCCCACAAGACCACCGGAATCAATGACCCCGCCAGCAGCTCGGGGTGCACATTCAGACCCGCCGCTTTGGCGGCCTTGCCCGCATAAAGCAACAAACTCACGACGTAATAAGAGATGGCCGCAATGGACAAACCTTCCACAGTGGTTTGCAAGCGCAGTTGCAACTCTTGACCTTTGGTGAGCTTTTCTAAAAGCATGCGGTTTTGCTCTTCTGTCGCAATATCCACACGGGTTCGCAGCAAGGCACTGGCACGACTGATGCGCTCTGACAAAGACGCCAAACGCTGAGCGCTGGACGCCACCGTAGACATGGCGGGCGATAAACGACGCTTCATAAAGTCGCCAATGGTTTGGGTTCCTGAAATAGGCGATTCACGCAATTCGGCAATGCGCTCAGTCACCAACTTGTAGTAGGCCGCTGTCGCGGAAAAACGATAAGCGTTCTCAGCTGTCAGACGCTCGACTGCCGCAGCCAAACCGACCAATCGAGACAACAAAGCTTGGTCATTGCCCCCTTTGTGCTCTAGGGTTTCAATGATGTCGGCCAACTCTTTCTCAGCTTGGCCTAATTGAGCGCTCACCAGCTTGGCCACAGGCAAACCTCGCAAGGCCATCAAGCGGTAGGTTTCCAGCTCAAGCAAGCGCTGCGAAATACGACCTGCGCGTTCTTTGCTAGTGTCTTTGGGGGCAACGACTAATATGCGCTCGAAGCCACTGTCGCGCAGTTGGAAGTCTGTCACCACCATGGAATGCGCAGGGCTACCCATGCAAGACGCAATGACGGGTTGATTGCCCAGCCACGTACGCGCTTGGTCAAGTGCGTGTTGGGGCTCATCCAACTCCCCCTCCAACATGACCAGCTCAATCGCCGAAAAGGTTCGACCAGGAATGGATGACAGCCAACCTTCGGGCAGCATGAGGTGCGACAACAACTCGGGGTCGCGTGCACCAAGACCGGCACCAACTGGCAAAGGTTGAACCAACGAGTAACGTGTGAATTCGGTATGACGCTCCCACTTCACCGTGCAATCGTTGAGACGCATGCGCACAAAGTTACCTTGCACATCTTGCAGCTTTAAATCGGGTTGCAGCTTTTGCAAGTGCTCGCATTCTTGCTCGCGCGAAATGCCCTCATTGAACACCCCCACAAGCAAGATAAACGCAGGTAAGCGAATACGGGCACTGGGGCGCGCGTGTACTTCATTGTGCAGCTGCGTACGCAGCGTGTCGTTGTGGGGTAGCAAGTTCATATGGGTCACTCTACAAGCACCAAAAGCAAGAGGGTTGCGATAAGTCAACCCAGCAACCTCAAGCATAAGACAGAACTACCGCTGCTTATGTGCTGCGCTTGTCTCGTGGCAAAAAATACCCGCAGCGTTTGATGTTGCGGATGGGCAGCACCTCTGAACTCACCTTTTTGCGCAATCGATGCATGTACACCTCAATCGCAGAGCTGTTGAGCTGCATATTGTCAGGGTCCATGTATTGCACAAACTCTTCCTTAGAGATGATTTGACCCACACGCCTGAGCAACACATCCATCACCTGCGCCTCGCGTGAGGTGAGGTCCACTGCAACGCCATGCACATGCAATTGCTTCAAGCCATGATCAAAACTCAAACCACCGTATTGCGTGACTGATGACACATAGCCTTGGCGCCGACGCATCAATGCCCGCACCAAAGCACCAAAGTGCTGCTCGTCAAAAGGCTCAACCAAGAACCGATCTACCCCTGCGTTGAGTAAGTGCACAGCATCATCTGCTTGCTGGCCCGTCACGATGGCAATGCTGGGCGTGGCTTCGCGCAGTTGGACGATGCGCTCAACGTCACGGCTCTGCTGGCGATCGAGATGCGTGTGATGCAACACAATCAAATCGCGCGGCCTATCCATCACAGCGCTGCTCACGCGAGGCTGCCAGGCCAGACGCTCGACCTTGGCGCTGGCAAATGACAACGCACGACGCACCTTGTCTGCAATTTGGTCATCGCCCGTGAACAAGGCCACATCAAGCATGACTGAGCCCTTCTTGGACACGTTGACGTGCAATGGCAGACACGCCTTGTTGGTTGAGCATCCACTGCACAGGCTCAGCCGACATTTGCACAGCCATGCGCGTGATTTGTGTTTGCACTGCGCACGAAGGTGTTTGCCCAATGACCGACAGAATCCAAGGGGGCATGACATCAAAAGCGCATTTCAAGACCATCGCCATCCATGGCTTGTCCAACACGTTCACTGGATAGGCTTGGATGGTTTGCAAAATTTCTTGGGCACGCGCATCAAAGCGCAAAGCATCGGCATAGCTCAACAACTCGGCTTGGGTGGCTGCATAGGTCAAAGGCAAGTCGAGCGCCCCCAACAGATGCCCCACACGGGCCATCTCGGTGATGTATTGGTCACAGGCTTGCGGTGACAAGGATTGTTTGGCCAAGTGTTGGTAAGCCGCTAAAAACGACGTCACCTCCACCAAGTGCACCCAACGAATCAGCTCGGGCTCGTTGGCCACATAGGGCTGGCCTTGCAAATCAGTGCCGCGAATGTTGGCGTGAATGGTGTTGACGCGACGAATGGCATTGAGTGCCATCGCCTCGCTGCCGTAAGTGGTGGCTGCCACAAAGTGAGCGGTTCGGCCCAAGCGCTCTTTGAGCTTGTGGCGAAAGTCTGAGTGATCCCACACTGCGGCCAGCGCACGCGGGTGCAAGGACTGCACGATGAGTGAAGACAGGCCACCTACCATCATGGCCGTGAAGTTGGCATGCACCTGCCACGCGATGGAAGCTGGACCAAACAAACCAGCGTCACCCTTAGGCTTGGCGAAATCATCCAGTGATGCTGTTGAACCTGTGATGGCGCGCACACGTTCACCAATAGTGTTCAGTGCCAGGGTCTTGAGTGCGTGGGCGAAAGCCATGTCAAGTTAATTTCTGTGTCGACTCAGGGGCTTTGAACGGCACAGGCAGGAGCTGGCGCAGCCTCTTGCTCAGACTTGGCTTGCATGGCATTGGTGTTCATACCAGTCGATGCATCGTGCTTTGGAAAACACATTTTTTCGCCGTCCCATTGCTGGCCACACCAGCACACGCCATCGGCGCTGATGATGCAAGTTCCGGTGCCGCAGCACCTTGGGTCTTCAGTCATACAAGTCCTTCAAGGTTTAGCCGTTGATTTAGCAATTTGCACGGCGGTGATCCGCAATGGCGCGGTCATCAAACTTCATATCGGGGCTGCGCAGAGCACGGTGTTTGGTGTTACGGCCGCGCATGCGCATGCGCCACAAACGAAATGAACTGGGATTGAGTTCAGCCCGCATCAGGCGAATCACCTCGGGTTCTGTCAAGCCCACCCGCTCGTGAATGGTTTCAAACGCAGTGCGGTCTTCCCAAGCCATTTGAATCACCGCAGACACATCCCCTGGGCTGAGGCTGGCAAGGCGCTGGCTAGATGTTTGCATGGCTCAAGCCATCATCATGGACAACTGAAACACTGAGTTGGGGGCCTTGGGCATGAGAGGCGCGGCCATGGGTTTGAACTTGAAGCGACCCATGGTTTGCACAAACGAACGGGCTTGTTCATCACGCGACTCATCGACAAAATCGGCCAGAGTGAAATTGCTGAGTGTGGCTTTGACAATTTGCTCTAGACCCAACTCAAAACTGGCGGGGGGTGTTTTGTCTTCACACAACTCCATGGGCAACGATGCATCCCCCGAACGTGGCGCATCGAAGGTGCGTTCAAACACCGATGCGATGTCCCACATAGAGATGAGCGAGGTGTCTCCCAAAATCATGTAGCCACCACCGGGGCCTTTCATGGC
>JACCDR010662774.1_pt1 | contig 12417 bp, 13 predicted proteins | sample 7446431 | NCBI WGS metagenome assembly JACCDR01 (sample SAMN15323443, study PRJNA562643) | freshwater metagenome | isolation source: river surface water | place: USA:Blue River Watershed | collected 2017-08-17
CGCCGTCTGCAGAAGTGCCAGCTCCTCTTCTTTTTCAATTACTGCGCGCTGCAGCATCAGACGCACCGGCACCAACAAGAGACTCCCTACAAGCATGATAAGTATCACTCCTCCGCAAGCCACAATACCGAAACGGACGAGCGTCTCTCGCTCACGCGCGACGACCCGTGATGTGGGCAAGAGATTAAGACGGTGTCTGTTCATACTGCTTCGACGCCATACAACGCGAGACCAATAGCAGTGGTGTACGTAAGAGCTTCATGGTACTCGAGCGGCGGCACCCACGCATCCCGTGGAGCAAAATTGCTGAACACATTGCCCGTGGTAACCGGGAGTCGTAGTGCATTCTCAAAATACTCCGGGAGTCCTCGCACCGAGGCATTACCTCCCACTAAGACCACTCGATTCACCGGTTCATACATACCGCCCGGAGTCGCTTTGAGTTGCCAGTAGTTCAAGCGATCCGAGATCTCGTCGCGAATCGCTGCGACCGTCGAGAGCACCGCTCCTAAATAATCGTCGTTCGCGGCAGACGCTACGATACCCTGTTCATTCTTAACCTTCTCGGCCTCGGCTTCGGTAACGCCAAAATGTTTTTGTACGGCCTGTGTCAGCGGGTGCCCTCCTATACCGATCGTTGTGGCAAATCGCGGTGTACCATGACTCGCAATACACATCTTGGTTGTCGTCTTCCCCACATCGATAATAAGCGCAGCTGCTTCAGCATGACGCGCGATCAGTGCGCGCACCATGGCAAAGTTCTCTGTCTCGAGCGCCTGCACACTAATACGCGCATCATCAAAGAGCTTGAGGTACTCGTCGACCGTAGTTTTAAGTGCTCCCGCCCCCACTACCACCATATTTTGCGCATCATCATGCCCCACGTCTACAACATCGAATAGCGTGTTCTGAGGGGGGAGGGGCACCAACTCTTCGAGATGCTGCTCCACCATGGTGTGCCAGAGGCGCTTCTCAGTCCCCGTCACTTTCGTCTCGAAGATGTATGATTTTGCTTCTGGTAACGCAACGTATGCCGCACGTACTCCTATCTTCTGCGCAGCGGTAGCAAGCGCCGCAACAACAGCCCCCCGATCCACCACCTCACCCTCTTTCATCACCTCGGTAGTAAACGGCACTTCTGCATAATGCGTGAGTACGAGGCCGTGCGCAGCACGTGCGAGACGGGCCGCCTTTACCCCACTCGCCGACACATCGATACCCGCAAGCGGTGGCACCAGGTATTTGGGAGGTGTAAACAACCACATGTTCCTGTAGTATAACGCGCTCGCGCGCACCACCACAGTAACTAGTGTGCACTGGTACCAGGCGGCACCGGACGATCAGGAGTTATAAAGCCAAACGTGTCTCCTTCTCCTACTGCAAAGAGCATGCCGTTGCTCTCTATACCCTTAATGACTCTCGGCTCGAGGTTGATCACGTAGGCAAGTTGCCGACCAACGAGCGATTCTGGTGTCGTATATGCGGCAACCCCTGAGACAATAGTGCGGGGTCCACCCTCTTCGCCAAAATCTACCGTGCACTTGATGAGCTTGTCGGTCTCAGGCACACGCTCTGCTGCACGCACGGTGCCGATCGCTACGTGCACCTTACTCAAATCGTCAATGGTGATGCGTGGTTTATCCATGGTGTATTCGTGAGAGGTAGCTGGTAAGTATAAGTGCCGCCGCCGAATCGTCTATCGGCTCGTGCTGCTTAGGGGCACGCGTTTTTTGTTCCTTAGCCGGAGCCTGACGTGCTGCCTCGCTCGTAAACATCTCTGGCTCATACTCCACCGGCACGTTGGCATGCTGAGCAAGCGCTGCGCCAAAAGCGCGCGCATCTGCCATGATCGGATTCTCCTGCCCAGAGAGGTCGCGAGACTCTCCGATCACAATTGCAGAGACTTTTTCTCGCTCAACAAGCGCTACTATCTCCCCAAGGAGCGCCGGAGTGTTCAACACAATGGCGTGAGGAAACCCCATCGTGCCTGCCTCATCAGAGAGCGCGAGCCCTACCCGCTTGCTCCCATAATCAATCCCGAGATATCGCATATACAAGAGTGTATGGTATAAAACGATTCTGTGCACCACAGGGATGGGTGGCAGAGTGGTCTAATGCACCGGTCTTGAAAACCGGAGTCCTGGCAACGGGACCGTGAGTTCGAATCTCACCCCATCCGCTTGTACACAAAAGGTTACGTTCGTCGCAGACACACGAAGCGCCTCTGCTAGTATGTGAGTATGGCACGCCCTGTCATTATTGAATGGGAGGGTCGCGAGTACGACCACAACCCCAAAAGCGCCGACTGGTACTGGGCGTTGGGTATTATTGCGATCGCGACAGCAATAGCCTCTATCCTCTTTGGCAACTATCTCTTTGCCCTGCTTGTGCTTATCGCCGCAGTAACCATCGCGCTCCACGGCGCCAAACATCCACCACTCCACACCTTCAAGATTGTCGAGCACGGACTCATGGTCGGCCCCGAACTCTACCCCTTTGATCAGATGATCTCTTTCTCAGTACTTGAAGATATTGAGGGCGAGCTCCCTCCCTTACTCTCGATTAAGAACGACCATTGGTTTTCTCCTCACCTCCACATCCCTCTTGAGGGAGTCGACGTGGACGTGGTGTACGCCTACTTATTGCGCAATGTTGATGAAGATCAGCATCACCACACCTTTGCCGACGTAGTGGCGGCGTGGCTCGGATTCTGATATACATTCAATAACGCTCTCGTCGTTCAATGGATAGGACGCCAGCTTGCGGAGCTGGCAATGCAGGTTCGATTCCTGCCGAGAGCACAAAACACCACGCGGCGTTACTATACAAGAACGCTCTCGTCGTTCAATGGATAGGACGGCTCCCTCCGAAGGAGCAAATGCAGGTTCGATTCCTACCGAGAGCACCGGTACATCAAAAGACCCCTGTCGGGGTCTTTTGATTTAGGCCTGCGCCTTTTTGAGAGCGGCGGCGAGGCGAGACTTCTTGCGAGCTGCCGTATTCTTCTTAATCACGCCGCGCTTGAGCGCCTTATCGATCGCCTTATAGGCTTCGGGGAGCGACTTTGCAGCCTTGGTCGCGTCTTTGGTTGAAAGAGCCTGGTTCACCGCCTTGGTCGCCTTGTAGAGCGCTTGCTTGCGGCGCACATTAAACACACGCTTCCGCTCCGAGGAGCGGATTGCCTTCTTTGCTGAGCTGGTGATTGCCATGTCCTCTATATATACGCTATCTCCCGCAAAGAGGCAAATGGTAGTACGATGACCATATGATCCGCCAGATCCGCGGCACCGTCCTCTCTGCAACCCTCTCCAGTATCGTGGTCGAGGTTGCCGGCTTCGGCGTCGAGGTGCGTACCACCGCCCTCGAGGGGGCTTCTATAGGCAGTGAGATTACTCTCGCAACATATCTTGCGGTTAAGCAGGACGGCATGGACCTTTACGGGTTTACTGATGCTGCCGACCGCGACTTCTTCGAGCTCATGCTCTCCGTCTCTGGTGTAGGGCCTAAAACAGCCCTCGCCGTACTACGAAAAGGCTCGCGAGAAGCCATTGTTGGCGCCATCAGCACCCGCGATCTTAACTACCTCACCAAAGTAGTGGGACTCGGCAAGAAGAGCGCCGAGAAGATGCTGGTAGAACTCTCAGAAAAAGTGACCTCGAGTGGACACAGCGACGCCGACACTGAGGTTTTCGACACTCTGGTCGCACTCGGCTACACCGAACGCGAGGCGCGCCACGCAGTCCAGCGTATCCCCACCTCGATTACCGGTAAGGACGCCCGACTCAAGGCGGCACTTTCAAACCATTCATGAGACTGCGTCGCGCCCTGCTCACTCCATATCACTATGCCTGGGGACGGCTTGCCCCCCTCTACTACGGTTACCCTGCCCGCAAGCTCACCGTAATCGGCGTCACCGGCACCAAGGGTAAGTCGACGGTCACTGACTTGCTGTACGCTATTTTCACGCACGCTGGCCACCCTACGGCGCTCGCCGGCACGATCAGGTTCGCGATCGGCACCGAATCTCGACCGAACCTCTTTAAGATGACCTTGCCGGGACGTGGGTTTATTCAGAAATTTTTGTCAGAAGCGGTCGCCAAGGGCGCCAGCCACGCCATCATCGAGGTCACGAGCGAGGCGGCCGTACAGTACCGCCACCTTGGGCTTGAGCTCGACGCGCTTGTGTTCTTGAATCTGCAAAAGGAGCACCTCGAGTCACACGGTTCGATGGAAAAGTATTTCCAAGCTAAATATGCGATCGGCACTGCACTTGCACGCTCCACCAAACGTCCACGCGCTATTGTTGCAAATGCAGACGATGTCTACGGCAAGCGCTTCCTTACGCTTCCGGTAGAACATCAGGTTCCTTTTTCACACACCGAGGTCGTAGATGTAGTGCTCGCCCCGCACGGCGTTTCATTCCTCTATAAGCAGGTGCCTTTTGTGCTGGCGCTCCCTGGCACCGTTAGTGTTATGAACGCGCTTGCTGCTATTAAAACAGCCGAGACGTTTGGGATACCGCTCAACACCATCGCAGAGGCTCTGGCTCGAGTGCCACGTGTGCAAGGGAGGTTTGAACGTATCGATGTGGGTCAAACGTTTACCGCGATTGTCGATTACGCGCACACTCCCGACTCACTGCAAGCGCTCTACGACGCTTTCCCCTCACACCGAAAGATCTGCGTCCTCGGCAACACTGGTGGTGGTCGCGATACCTGGAAGCGCCCCGAGATGGGTCGCGTCGCAGACTCCTCGTGCGCCGAGGTGATCCTCACCAACGAAGACCCGTACGACGAGGATCCTGAAGCGATTATTGCCGCGATGGCAGCCGGCATGCAGAGGAAGCCGACCATTATTATGGATAGACGTGAGGCAATCAGACACGCGCTAAACCAGGCGCAACCAGGAGATGTGGTGTTGATTTCTGGCAAAGGTACCGACCCCTACATTATGGGCCCCAGTGGCACCAAAACGCCATGGAGTGACGCACGCGTTGTCCGCGAAGAGCTCGCCCAACAAGTAGCCAAGAGTGGTTTATCAGCGGTATGATATCGACACATGCAGAATGACGCGTGGTTTTTCCTAGGTATTTTTGCTTTTATTTTTTTGATATGGCTCGCCACAGGCGGCCCCACCCGCCCTCTCTCCCTTGCGGGCCCCACCCTCTCTAAACCACAAGAGCTGGGGGGCGGCACCTACCTTTCTTTCCCCCGATCGCCGTACACTATCGGCTCCTCTCGGGAACGCGGTGATGACTCCTCGAGCAACAACACTTCGTCCGCCAAGAGTTCTCGACTCTTTCCCTCCTTTTACGGCATAAGCTTTGGCAACCCTTCTCCGTATCATGGAATTGTAGACCTGCGCTCTTCTGTTTCGAACGCAAGCTCCACCAACGCAAACCGCGAGTATGTGCAGCTCACGGTTGGTAAGACCTCCACCTCAGTCGTGATCACGGGGTGGCAGTTGGTAAGCGAGATTACGGGAAACTATGGTGTTATTCCCTACGGGACTCCTCTGCCCGTACTGGGCGTCGTGAACCAGCTCGAGCCAATCATCCTCACGGGCGGTATGCGTGCCACCATCATGACTGGCCGCTCGCCTATTGGTACGTCGTTTAGGGAAAACAAGTGTACGGGATACTTAAACACACACCAGCAGTTCACTCCCTCGCTCGCCAAAGACTGCCCTGCGCCGATTGACGAACTTGCCTCTTTCTACGGCACCTACTATATACGCGATATTTCGTGTGTTGATTATGTAAAAACGCTCTCTCGGTGCGAGACCGTCCTCTACGCCCCCCGCTCGCTCTCAAGTTCCTGCCGGAGCTTTGTCACCCAACGCTTCACCTACAATGGCTGTGTCGCCGCACATAAGAATGATCCTGATTTCGCCGGCACTCACTGGCGCATCTACTTAGGGCTCAAAGAGTCATTGTGGCGAGGACGGACCGAACTGATCAAGCTGTGGGACCGCGATCGCCTCACGGTCGACGCGATTAGTTATTAACTCAGTGCGCCCACCTGGGCTCGAACCAGGGACCCACTCCTTAAAAGGGAGTTGCTCTACCGACTGAGCTATGGGCGCGTACTTGTAATCTACGCTTTTTTCTATTTTTTTCTAGTGGCGCCCTTATACTGACAACGAAAATCGCTCGAGCGCGAGCGGCAACTCGAGCCCTCCTCGCCGCGACTCTTGCAGGAGCGCGATGAGATCGAGGGAGAGCTGGCGCGCCTCGGGTGGGGTCCATGCCCTACTCCCCTTCTCGAGCACATCGCGTGCCTTCCAGTGCAGAAGTCCGTGGAGCATTTCGGGTGCGTCCCCTGCGGCGAGCGAGCGCTCGAGTTCGAGCCACAGTTTCTCCCGTTGCCGCGCGCCAAGTGCGTTCACCAGCGCCGAGTTAAAACCACGCTCGTGGGTACGAACGGCTTTTTTATCAAACACGTACACTGCTTTTGCGGTACGCTCGATCTTCGTCCGCATCGCGGGCGCGAGTTCTGGCGCGAGTATAATAATCGCGTTGTCTGACGCGGCGAGCGCTGCGAGATGCGGCTCAACAATCGACGCGCCTGCTCCTTCGAACGGGTCGTCGATGAGCGCCAGGAGGCGTTGTACGAAGAGTCCGCCCGAAGCAGAGACCGCTTCGAGCGAGCTCGCAGTAACCTCTTCGCGCGCGAGCCGCACATACGAGAGGTTCGGCTCCTTTGTTCGCGCCTTAGTCACCCACTCAAAGGCTTTCGCACGCACTTTTGCGGTGTCTGATCCGTAGAAAAGATAGATCATACTTCGGTCAGACTCCCCCAGTCGTTTCCTGTTTTCAATACCGCCAACAACGGCACTCCCTGAGTGTCCGCAGCAGGAATGACTGATTCCATTATTTCTTTAATACGCGCACTGAGCGTCTCAAGTTTCTCGTTGGCAATTTCATATACCAATTCATCGTGTACCGAGAGCAGTAGGTGCGCATGCTCGCGCTCCCCTGCCTGCACAAGCATCTCGTTACCACGCACCATAGCGAGTTTAATCACGTCGGCTGACGTGCCTTGGATCGGTGCATTGATCGCCATGCGCTCGGCCTGTGCGCGCACGTACGGGAGCGAGCTCTTCATTTCAGGAAACTGCCGGCGGCGACCAAACAGCGTCTCAGTGTAACCATGTTTTCGCGCGAAGCCCTTAGTATTCTCGAGATATTCTGATAACGTCTTGAACGTAGCGAAGTAGTGCTCGAGATATTGATGCGCCTCGGCAGTCGTACTCCCAAGCTGTGCACGAAGCGCGTTCACTCCCATGCCATAGAGTATGCCGAAATTAATCACCTTCGCACGGCGACGCATCTCGCCGTCGACCGCCTCAGGATCCACGCCAAACACTTGTGCTGCCACTTCGCGATGCACATCTCTTCCTTTTCTGAAGATGTCACAGAGTTTCTCATCTTTCGAGAGTATGGCGGCAATACGGAGCTCGACTTGTGAGTAGTCGAGTGCGGCGAGCGTAAAGCCCGGTGACGCAACAAATGCGTGGCGGATTGCCTTGCCCCGCTCGGAGTGGAGCGGAATGTTCTGCAGGTTTGGGTTTTGGCTTGCGAGACGGCCCGTGGTGGTGCCCGTCTGCACAAACTCGGCATGGAGCCGCCCGTCCTCCCCCAGCAGTGGCGGCAGATTATCGATATAGGTTGAGAGTAATTTCTTCAGCTCGCGGTACTCGAGCACGTCGCCAACAATCGGGTGCGCATCACGGATCTTCTCGAGCTCGCTCTCGCGGGTCGAGCGCTGACCACCCGCTGTCCGCTTCTGCTTCTCGGGAGTGATGTGGAGTTCGTCAAAAAGCACTTCGCCAAGCTGCTTGGGCGAGCTCACATTAAACACTCGGCCGGCGTGCTCGTAGATACTCTCCTCGATGAGCTTGAGGTCTTTTGCATAGGTGGTCGCCAACGTCTTAAGTACTGTAGTATCGATACGCACGCCGTGCGCCTCCATCTGCTCGAGCACGGGAACAAGCGGTTTCTCAATCTCTTCATACACCTCTTTGACTCGTCCGAGCTTTGCAACCTCTTTTTCAAGCTCAGCGTATGCGGCGGCGAGCGTTTTCTGTTTTGTAAACGCTAAGACATCATCGAGCGTAGGCTTGGTAAAGTCTGAGGAAATAAGCCACAGAAGCACTCCCGCCTCACGCAACATACGCTGGTCTACTGCCTCAGTTATTTCGCTCGCACCTTCCGCGCCCTCTTCGTCTAACTCGATCCCTGATACTTTAGCTATCGTAACTTTTACCCGATCACGCAGGGTGCGGAACCCATACTTTTCACACAGCGCGAGTATCCCACTCGTATCGAGACGCTTATACCAAGGATGCTCTGGTAGCGAGAAGGCGATCGGCGCATCGGTGCGGATGGTTGCAAGCGATTTTGAGAAGCGCGCATCCTCTTCGTGTTCTTTCAAGAGCTTCACTATACGCGGCTTAATACCCTTCTCCAGCAACACTTCTTCTCCGTTCTTTTTATGCAGTACGCTATAGAGCGTTTCGATGGAACCAAAGGCGGTAATAAGTTCCGTTGCAGTCTTCTCTCCAATACCCGGTACACCCTTAATATTGTCTGACGGGTCCCCGCGTAAGCCTTTGTAATCTGGGATGAGCTCTGGGCCAAAGCCAAAACGTTCTTTTACGGTATGTGCATCGTACAAAATAGTGTCGTTAATCCCCTTCTTGAGCGTATACACGCGCACGCGTGCGTCGTCTACGAGCTGGAGCGTATCCATATCTCCTGACGCAATAATCACATCGACCCCCTCGTGCGCAGCAAGCTCGTGCGCGATGGTGCCCAAGAGGTCATCTGCCTCAAACCCGGCACGTGAGTAGATAGGAATGTTAAAAGCGTCGAAGAGATGGTGCGCTTCATTAAGCTGCGCAATGAGGGCGTCGTCCGTCTTTGCCCGAGTGCCTTTGTAGTCTTCATACGCTTCGTGACGTATGGTCGGTCCCGCCAAGTCATAACAGGCGGCAATATACTCTGGCTTGAGGTCGGCCATGATCTTAAGCAGCATAGCCAAGAGTCCGTAGAGCGCGCCCGTGGGCTGCCCTGTGGGACCGGTAAATTCTGGTAACGCGTGATAGGCGCGATGAATGATCGCGTGAGTATCGAGCAGTACAATCCTCTTTTTCCCTAGTGCTTTAGCCATACGTAAGCGTTCGTTCCGTGGCGTTCACCACCGCAAGAGTTATCGCTATCGTTGGTGTAGGCAACGCGTCAGCAACCTTTTCAGGCCATTCAAGCAGGATCACATTGTCTGGGTTATGCAGTATCTCATCAAACCCGAGTGGTACAAGTTCCTTTCCACCTTCGAGCCGGTAGGCGTCGATATGGATAAGGCGCCTAAACGCACTCCGTTGCGGTAACTCATATATTTTCTCAAGGACAAACGTGGGGCTGTTCACCACCTCCGCTACGCCCAGTGCCTTAGCTACCGCCTTTGTGAAGGCGGTCTTGCCCGCCCCCAATTCACCCGAGAGTGTAATAAGGGTGGCGTGGTCGCTCTGTGGCGAGAGAGTCGAAACAAGTCGAGCTGCTTCCGCCTCAAGTTCTCCTATGGACCGAATACTCTGCGACATTACCTGTATTGTACCCCTCAAAAAAGAATCGCGCCCGAGTCTCTTTCGAGACTCGGGCGCAGGTGCGGTGCGCAGCTAGAACCGCACACCGAACCAGAATCGTGACCCGTACGGTCGTCGCCAACCGTACGGCCGGTAGTACATCGGGGGAGCCATCCACGGCCCGCCGAAAATCGGCACCGGGCCAGGCCCCACGTAGGGCGGCTCGGCAAGGTAGGGCTCGCAGACGAGCCGCTCACCCCGCTCTCCGACCCGCACCCAGCGCCCGCGGCACTCGGCCGCGATCTTGCCCGTCGACGACTCGACGGGGCGGATCTCATCGACATACACGGGCTGGCGAGCAGCACACCCGCCAAGCCCGACGACCAGAATGGTAAAAAGAACTTGTGCGTAGCCTTTCATGGCCACCTCCTTATGGCGACTCTATCCGAGCCACCCCTTGTTTATAAGTATACACCATATGTATCAGATTGTCAATATGCTCAAAATATGGCTCTAGTGTGGTGCTAAACTAGCGCTATGGATCTGCCATTTGACACTAACGTTGAGGCCGAGCGCATTGCTGAGACACGACTGCGCGAAGAGGAGGATCTGATGCAGATACTTTCACAGAAGTACGGCCTCCCCTATGCCGACCTTGCTCTGGTCGACGTTGATGTTGAGGCACTGCGTACCATCCCAGAGGCGCAGGCGCGCGCCGCTGAAGCAGCGGGTTTTCGTCGAGTAGCTAACGAACTCTCGGTAGCCGTACACAATCCAAACAACCCCATCCTTGCTAAGGTGCTCGAAGATCTCAAGGAACGTGATTTTGTTGTTAAACAAACGCTGGTGTCTACCAAGAGTCTTGAGAAAGCCTTCGAGCGCTACAGCGACCTCTCCCTTACCCGAGAGAGCCAGGCAGGAATGTTCACTATCGCTCCTGAGACACTCGATAAGCTCACTACACTTTTTAGCTCTCGGGCTGAGGTTACTAAAGAGCTTACCGCTGCAGCTGAGGCAAAGTCGCTTGACCGCATCTCATACCTCTTCGAAGCCGTACTCTCGGCAGCATTCGCGCTACGCTCCTCAGACATACACTTCGAGCCCGAGGAGACCAAAACACGCCTTCGTTTTCGTATCGACGGACTCCTTACGGATATCCATTATTTCCCTCCCGAGGTATATCACCACTTAAACGCACGTATTAAGCTACTTTCGGGTATCAAATTGAACGTGACGAATCGCGCCCAAGACGGACGCTTCTCTGTCGCAAAGGGCAAGGATGCTATCGAGATGCGCGTCTCGTTCATTCCTGGCAACTATGGCGAGTCGATCGTTATGCGTATTCTCGACCCAAACGCCACGAAAGTCTCGTACAAAGAATTGGGTATTCACCCAAAACTACTTGCGCGACTTGAGACAGAGATCCGCCGCCCTAACGGCATGCTCCTCACTACCGGCCCAACCGGCAGCGGTAAGACCACCACCCTGTATTCATTTCTTCGTGGTATTCATTCGCCCGACATTAAGATCATCACGATCGAGGATCCGGTCGAATACCATCTCGAGGGTATCGTGCAGACCCAAGTCGAGGGGACTAAATACACCTTTGCCGAGGGCTTGCGTTCGATCGTGCGCCAAGACCCTGACGTGATCATGGTCGGCGAGATTCGCGATGGCGAAACAGCGGGCATTGCTATACAAGCCTCGCTCACGGGCCACTTTGTGTTCTCAACCATTCACACCAACGATGCGGCAGGCACCTTCCCTCGCCTCGCTGATCTTGGGGTAGATCCTAAATCGTTTGGATCGGCAGTCACTGTGGCTATGGCTCAACGTCTCGTGCGCACCCTACACCCTGAAAAGAAGAAGGAGCGCCCGCTCACCGATCAAGAAAAGGCCATGATAACAAAGCTTTTCGAGCCGCTGGCTGACAAATCACTCATCCCACAAAATATAGAGAAGGTGTGGGATCCGGTCGCTGGCGAAGATGGCGACACGGGCTACAAGGGACGCGTGGGTCTATATGAGGCTATCTTTATGGATGATGAGCTCGCTGAAGCGCTCCGGAGCAACCCCCCCTCTCATGAGATAAACAAACTTGCGGCGAAGCAAGGGTACCTCACGATGGCGCAAGACGGCGTCATTAAAGCGCTGAACGGTATGACCTCACTCGAAGAGGTCGCCGAGACTGTCATTCTCCCAACGTAAAAGATCCTGCGCGTATTCCCCCAGGCAAAACCCGCATATATGCGGGGAGAGCGAGACACCTGAGGAGCGTCGCAGTAAACACCACATACGTAGTGCACCACACCGTCCTTGGGGAAACGCTCGAAGCCGTCAAGCCTTGCCTAGAGGAATACGCGCAGGATCAAATAACCTATGCTAAAATGATAGCACACACCTTCTTTTTATGTCAATCCCTCCCACTCCTTCACGCACTGAGCCCGGACTGCTCGATTCTGCACTTCGGCCGAGCCATTGGGACGAGTACGTAGGTCAACAACAGGTGAAAGCGAACGTGCGTATCGCGATCGACGCAGCGAAAAAGCGTGGCGGCATGCCCGAGCACTTTCTCTTCTATGGGCCGCCAGGTGTGGGCAAGACCACGCTCGCGTACCTGATCGCGAAAACGCTCGGCGGCCCCTTAAAAACCACCTCGGGTGTCGCTCTCGAGCGCGCAGGAGACCTTGCAGCGATCCTCACCAACCTCGAGGACGGGAGTGTACTCTTTATTGACGAGATACACCGCCTCTCTCACAAGATTGAAGAACTCTTGTACCCCGCGCTTGAGGATGGGCGACTCGATATCGTGCTCGGCAAGGGGCCTTCAGC
>JACCDR010817184.1_pt1 | contig 12417 bp, 11 predicted proteins | sample 7446431 | NCBI WGS metagenome assembly JACCDR01 (sample SAMN15323443, study PRJNA562643) | freshwater metagenome | isolation source: river surface water | place: USA:Blue River Watershed | collected 2017-08-17
TCGTGCGCCCGAAACGGCGCCGCTCGTCGTTGCAAATGCTCGACGTAGCCCGGGCTACGTCTGTGCTTTGCGCCCAGGCACAGAGGCCTGGGCCTTCGCTAGGCATGAACAGTCCACTGGACTGTTCATGTCCGAGCTCAGCCTAGATCGACACCGTTTCGGACACCCGCTCGGGCGCGCCGGAATACTTCACAGGCTCTGAGGGCGGCCCAGGTCAGCGCCGTGCCATACCCCAGGTCGCCTGCGCGCCGGGGTTAGCTGTCCAGCCCCAGTTCCTGAATCTTGCGCGTGATGGTGTTGCGGCCGATGCCCAGCCGTTGCGCGGCCTCGATGCGCCGGCCGCGCGTGATTTCCAGTGCCGTTTGTATCAACCCGGCTTCGAACTGCTGGCTCAGCGACTCCCACACGTTGGCGTCGTGCGACTCCAGCCGCAGGCGGGCATCGCGCCGCAGGTCGGCCAACCAGGGCGACAGGCGCGGCGGCGCTTCAGCGTCGGCCACCGCAGGCGCGGGCGCAGACAAGGGCACGGCTTCGTCAGTGCCGCTGACATATGCGGTAAGCGCAGGTGCTGGTTCTGGAACAGGTGCTGGTGCTGGTGCTGACCCCGGTGTGTGCACCACCACCGGCGCCCGCTCAGGGGCGCTGGCTGCCACAGGCTGCGCACCCTGCAATTCGGGCGGCAGGTCTTTCAGTTCCACCACCTGGGCCGGCGCCATAACGGTCAGCCAGTGGCACAGATTTTCCAGCTGGCGCACGTTGCCGGGAAAGGGGAAGGCCTGCAGCCGCTGCAAGGCGGTTTCGGTGATGCGCTTGGCCTCGACGCCAAGTTCACGCGCGCTTTTGGCCAGGAACATGCGCGTCAGGCCGGGGATGTCTTCAACCCGCTCGCGCAGCGGTGGCAGGCGCAGCCGAATGACGTTCAAGCGGTGGAACAAGTCTTCACGAAAAGCCCCCAGCCGCACCCGCTCTTCCAGGTCCTGGTGTGTGGCGGCAATGACGCGCACCTGGCTCTTCAGCGGCTGGTGGCCGCCCACACGGTAGAACTGGCCGTCTGACAACACCCGCAGCAGCCGCGTCTGCAGGTCAAAAGGCATGTCGCCAATTTCGTCCAGGAACAGCGTGCCGCCATCGGCTTGTTCAAAGCGGCCGCGGCGTGTGGTCTGGGCGCCGGTGAAGGCGCCGCGCTCGTGGCCGAAGAGTTCACTCTCCAGCAGGTCTTTGGGGATGGCGGCGGTGTTGATGGCGACAAAAGGGCCATTGGCGCGTGGGCTGTGTTTGTGCAGCGCCCGCGCCACCAGCTCCTTGCCGGTGCCGCTTTCGCCGGTGACCATGACGGTGACGTTGCTCTGGCTCAAGCGCCCGATGGCACGAAACACGTCTTGCATGGCGCTGGCCTGGCCCAGCATTTCAGGGGCTTCGACCTGGCCGGTCTCGGCCACTTCTTCACGCTGGCTTTCCTGCACCGCGCGGCGCACCAGGTCCACGGCCTTGTTCACATCAAAGGGCTTGGGCAGGTACTCAAAAGCGCCGCCCTGCAGCGCCGAGACCGCACTGTCCAGGTCGCTGTAGGCCGTCATGATGATGACCGGCAGCCCCGGGTGGCGGCGTTTGACTTCGGCCAGCAGGTCGATGCCGTTGCCACCGGGCATGCGGATGTCGCTGACCAGCACCTGCGGCATTTCGTCGGCCAAGGCCGCCAGCACTTCACGCGGGTTGGAAAAGCTGCGCACCTCGAAGTGTTCGCGCGTCAGGGCCTTTTCCAGTACGAAGCGGATGGCGTGGTCGTCGTCAACGACCCAGATGGGTTTCATGCAGGCGGTCCGTTCTTCATCAAGGCAGTGGAATCCAGATCTTGAACACGGTGCGCCCGGGTGTGCTGTCGCATTCAATCGTGCCCTGATGCTGCTGCACGAAGGTTTGCGCCAATGTCAACCCAAGACCAGAGCCACCGTCCCGCCCCGTCACCAGGGGGTGGAAGATGCGCTCCCGTATGGTCTCGGGTATGCCGGGTCCGTTGTCTTCGATATGCAATTCCAATGCCAGGCGAAAGCGCTGGCGGCCAAAGGTGGCCTGCCGCGCCACCCGCGTGCGCAGCGACAGAACGGCGTCGCCCTGCGCCATGCGCTCGGCCAGTGCCTGCGCCGCGTTGTGCGCGATGTTCAGCACGGCCTGGATGAGCTGTTCGCTGTCGCCTCTGAATTCGGGGATGCTGACGTCGTAGTCGCGCACCAGCGTCAGGCCGCGTGGAAACTCGGCCAGGATCAGGCTGCGCACACGCTCGCACACCTCGTGGATGTTGACGTCGGCCACCACGTGCGGGCGGCGGTGCGGCGCCAGCAGGCGGTCCACCAGCGCCTGCAGGCGGTCGGCTTCTTGAATGATGACGCGGGTGTATTCGGTCAGTTCGCGCGAATCGATCTCCATTTCCAGCAGCTGGGCGGCACCGCGTATGCCACCCAGCGGGTTCTTGATCTCGTGCGCCAGGTTGCGCACCAGTTCCTTGTTGGCTTGTGCCAGGCCCAGCACGCGCTCTTCACGGTCCAGCCGCGTTTGCTGCTCGATCTCGATCATCTCCAGCATCAGGCGGCCGGCCCATTCGGTCTGGCTGACGATGACGTGCACCGCCAGCGGCTCGCCGGCACTGCCGCTGAGCTGGTGGGCCGAGCGCTGCAACTGGGCGTCGAAGCGGCTGCTGGCCACGCGGTTGCTGCTGACGAGTTGCAGCGTTTCTTGCAGGCGCTCGGGGTGGGTGAGCCAGTCGGTGACGCTGCTGCGCTGCAGGCTGCGGCGCGACACACTCAAGGTGTTTTCCAGCGCCGAGTTCACGCTCAGGCAGCGGCCCTCGGCGTCAACCAGCGCCACCATGGTGGCCAGCTGGTCGAAGGCACTGAAGGCGGTGGCCGCTGCTTGTGCCGCTGCCGGTGCGGTGTTGAGCTGGGCACCTCCGCTGGGGGGCGTGGTGGCCTCAGTGGCTTCAGTGGTCTGCGTGACCGCTGGGGCCGCAGCAGTAACGGAAGTCGTGGCCCGCGCCCAAAGGCTACTGGCGCCGCGCTTCACTGTGGCAATTTGGAGATTTCGCGCCGCAACGCAGCCACGTCGGCTTCCTTGCGGGCGACAGCGGCTTTCAGTTCGGCCACCCGTTCTTGGTACTTGGCAAAGTTGCGTTCGTCGCCGCGGCGCTCGGGCTCGCCGCCGTTGAAGTCTTTCAGCAGCACCTGCAGACGCTCTTCTTCGCGCTTGAGCTCTTCGTTCAGGATGCGCCGCGCATCGGTGTCACGGGCGCGCTGCGCGGCGGGGTCGACGCGGGTTTCACCCGGCCGGTTGGCCGGCGCAGCCGTCGGCGCCGCAGCCACCGTCGCGCCATTGGCCGCCGGCCGCGGGCGGCTGGGCATTTGCATGATGGTGACCGGGGCGCCCTTGATGGAGCGGCAGCCCTGCTCCAGGGCTTCCTGGGAGGTCAGGCCGTCGGTGTACAGCACCGGCGGCCCGGGGCAGCGGTACACCGGCTTCAAGGCGCCGGTGCCGTCTTGGGCCTGGGCCTGAACCGTCAGGGCCAGGCCGCACAGCACCAGCAGTGCACCCCAACCCGGTCGGCGGGCCCGGGCAACAGGCAATGGGTAAGCAGACATGGCGTGCATTGTGGCGCAGCAAGGCGGCACGGGGGGTTTTGCAAGGCTCCGGAGCAGGGCCTTCCAGACGGACAAAGGGAGCAGGCCACGTGGACTGCTCCCCCGGTATCGGCCTGCACCGTGCGCTCTACACGGTGCCGGCGCTGCTCAGCGCATCACAGCGAGTAGTACATCTCGAATTCGAGCGGGTGCGTGGTCATGCGGAAGCGGGTCACTTCCTGCATCTTCAGGTCGATGTAGGCGTCGATGTAGCCGTCGGTGAAAACACCGCCCTTGGTCAGGAAAGAACGGCCCTTGTCCAGGTATTCCAGCGCCTGCTCGAGGCTGGAGCACACGGTCGGGATCTTTGCGTCTTCTTCAGGCGGCAGGTGGTACAGGTCCTTGGTGGCGGCTTCGCCGGGGTGGATCTTGTTTTCCACGCCGTCCAGGCCGGCCATCAGCAGCGCGCTGAAGCCCAGGTAAGGGTTGCACAGGGGGTCGGGGAAACGCGCTTCGATGCGGCGGCCCTTGGGGTTGGCCACGTACGGAATGCGAATACTTGCCGAGCGGTTGCGCGCGCTGTAGGCCAGCTTCACCGGCGCTTCAAAACCCGGCACCAGGCGCTTGTAGCTGTTGGTGCCCGGGTTGGTGATGGCGTTCAGCGCACGGGCGTGTTTGATGATGCCGCCGATGTAGTACAGCGCAAACTCGCTCAGGCCGGCGTAGCCGTCACCGGCGAACAGGTTCTTGCCGTCTTTCCACACCGACTGGTGCACGTGCATGCCGCTGCCGTTGTCGCCAACGATGGGCTTGGGCATGAAAGTGGCGGTCTTGCCATAGGCGTGCGCCACGTTGTGGATGATGTACTTCTGCAACTGCAGCCAGTCGGCGCGCTGCACCAACGAACTGAACTTGGTGCCGATCTCGTTTTGGCCCTGGCCCGCCACTTCGTGGTGGTGCACCTCAACCGGGATGCCCACGCTTTCCAGAATCAGGCACATCTCGCTGCGCATGTCCTGGAAACCGTCAACCGGCGGCACCGGGAAGTAACCGCCCTTGACGCCCGGGCGGTGGCCCATGTTGCCGCCTTCGAAGGTGGCGCCGCTGCTCCAGGGGGCTTCTTCTGAGCCCACCTTGACAAAGCAGCCCTGCATGTCAACGTTCCACTGCACCTGGTCGAAGATGAAAAACTCGGGCTCGGGGCCGAAGTAGGCGGTGTCGCCCATACCGCTGCTCTTCAAGTAGGCCTCGGCACGCTTGGCCAGGCTGCGCGGGTCGCGCTCATAGGGCTTGCCGTCACCGGGCTCCAGCACATCACAGGTCATGATGATGGTGGGCTCTTCAAAGAAGGGGTCGATGTTGGCGGTGTTGGGGTCGGGCATCAGCAGCATGTCTGAGGCTTCAATGCCCTTCCAGCCGGCGATCGACGAGCCGTCAAAGGCGTGGCCGGCGGTGAACTTGTCTTCGTCGAAGTGCGAAACCGGCACCGACACATGTTGTTCTTTGCCGCGGGTATCGGTGAAACGGAAGTCAACGAACTTGATTTCGTTGTCCTTGACCATCTTCATCACGTCGGCAACGGTTTTCGCCATTCAATATTCTCCTGATGGGGCTGGTGAGAGGAAACAGTTGGGGGTGGGCCTGGTGGGCCCTGGCCAAAAAAACGCAGAAAAGCACCCGCGTTTTGGCCTGCAAAAGCACCCAGCAATTTAGCAGAAAGCGTGCCCGTTTCTGGCGCTACAGGCTGCCAACGCGGCCCCCGTGTGCAGCAAGAGCGCACCAAACAAGTGCATCATCAAGTCGCACCGCGCACCGCTTCAGGGCCCATGCGGGCGCCAAAACGCTGCAGCCCCTGCACCAAAGCGGCAAAGGCCTGCACCGGGTCTTGCGCCGACTTCACGCCCAGTTCGATGTGGCGGCCCCACTGCGGGTGGTCCACGCTGGGCAGGCTGAACACCTTGACGCCAGGGAAGCGGGCTTCGATGTCTTCCATCAAGGGTGTCAGCGAAGCTTCCATCGCGCCCATCACCACCACCGAACGCTCCACACTGCGCCCTGCGCCAAACAGGTGCGCGTAGCGCTGGTCCAGCACCCATTCCATCATCGGCCAGGCCATGACCGGAAAGCCGGGCACAAAGTGCACGTGGTGGACCGAAAAGCCAGCGATCTTGTTGTAGGGGTTGGGAATGATCTCGGCCCCCAGCGGGAACACGCCCATGTTCAGGCGGTGCACGTTGTCGGGGCGGTCGGGCTCGAAGGGCTGGCCTTGTTCGGCAGCCACGTCGCGCATGCGCTCAAGGATCAGCAGCTGGGCCTGCGGGTGCAGCGCCAGTTCACGCCCCAGCGCAGCGGCGGCGCACTGGCGCGTGTGGTCATCGGGCGTGGCGCCGATGCCGCCGCAACTGAACACCAGGTCGCCGCTGGCAAAGGCTTCTTTCAAGGCGGCCGTGATGCGCGGCCTGTCGTCACCCACATACCGCGCCCAGGCCAGCGCCAGCCCGCGCGCCGCCAGCAGTTCGATGAGCTTGGGCAGGTGTTTGTCGGCGCGTTTGCCCGACAGGATTTCGTCGCCAACGATGATGAGACCGATGTTCATGGTGCTTGCTCGGGTTTGGTGGCCGTGTGGGCCGTGTTGGCCGTGTTGGCCGTGTTGGCGGGTAACCAGGGGGGTTCGGTGCGCGGGCGCGGCCCCGCGTCGGGCGGCAATGCCCGCAGTGCCTGCAACCGGGGCAGCAGAAAGTGGGCATACCAGCAGGCCGCAAACACAAACACCGCCGTGTACAACCAGGCCATCAGCGGCGCCAGCAGCGGCGCGGCCACCAGCGCCGGCAGGCCCGCCACCCACACCAGGGAAGGCAGGCTGGCCATGCAGCCGCACACCAACCCCATGGTCCACAGCGCCCAGCGGTGGCGGTGCAGCAGCAAGCGCCGCTCCACGGTGCTGGCATGGCGGGCCAGTGCGGTGTAGGCCAGCACGCGGCTGACCAGCCAGCCCCAGATCAGCGGCGGCAACACCAGCACCAGCGGCGGCACCAGCCACAGGGGCACGCTCAGCGCCAGGGCCAGCAGCGCCACGGCTGCGCACAGCAGCGTCCAGGTCCAGACCCGCAGCTTGCTGGCGCCATGCAGGCACTGCAGGCCCTGGCAGCGGCGCGTGCCGACATGAAGCGCCAGCGCCGGGGCGGCCAACAAGGCCACCATCACCAGCGCAAACAGCAGCACCACGGGCATGGACAGCGCCACCACCATGATGGGCGCCACCAGCGTGCGCAGGTGGCGGCCGCCCAGGCTGTCCAGCCAGCCCAGCACCTGCTGCGACAGCTCAAACCGTTCGATGCCCTCGCGCACTGCGTCCAGCGCCGGTTCCCAGAACCAAAATCCCATGCCACCCACCACGCTGACGGCCAACAACAACGGCAGCAGGCCCCACAGCAAAGCCAGCGGGTGCAGACAGGTCAGGCAGGCGCGCCAGAAGGCTTCAGCCATGGCCAGCCCGGATGTTTCGCCAGGGCGACGCCCACGCCATCAAGCGCGGCCCACCAGGCGCAACAGGCCCAGCCGCTGCTGGGCCCAAAAGCCGCTGCCGTAGTCGCGGCCCTGTACCTGGTCGCGCAGCCCGGTGGGGTCGTAGCGGTCGTCGTAGCGGGCGGTGCCAAACAACCGGTCCCACATCGGAAACAGCACCGCAAAGTTGTGCCCGCCCAGCGTGCCCGCGCCGTGCGATTCATGCCCGATGCCGATGCTGTGGTGCAGCCGGTGAAACTGCGGGCTTACCAACCACCGGCCGCCCCAGCGGCCAAAAGACAGGCGCACATTGGCGTGCGACAGGCTTTCCAGCAACTGCGTCAGCGCCACCACGGCCACAAACTGCCCCGGCGGCACACCCACCAGCAGCGCCACCAGCACCAGCACGCTGTCGCGCAGCACGTCGTCCAGCAGGTGGTTGCGGTTGTCTGACCACATCGTCATCTGTCGCTGGCTGTGGTGCAGCGCGTGCAGTTGCCACCACCAATTCCAGCCATGTTGCGCACGGTGGATGCCGTAGTCCACCAGGTCGAAGATCAGCAGATAGATGACGAAGCTGACCAGCGCCAGGTCGGTGACGCCGGGCCACAGCTGGTCGATGCTGAAAGCCGGCAGGCCGGCCACGCGCAACTGCCCGATGAGGCTGTTCCACAGCGGCACCAGGGTGAAGAACAGGCCCAACCGGAACAGGCCCAGGCGGTGGATGAGCGTGTAGATGATGTCCACCCGCACGGCGGCGCGGTCGGTCACGGGCTCCACCGGGCGCCAGCGCTGCAACGCGGCGATGACCGTCAGCATCACCCCCAGTTGCAGCAGACCGACGAGCAGCCAGCCGGTGGCGGTGTACCCGTCTTCCACCAGGTTGCCCATGCCGCCGTGGAACAGCAGCGGCTGCACCACGCTTTCAAACAGCCATTGCTGCAACTGGCCAAAACCGGCAATCAGGGTGTCCATGCTTTCAACTTCTACTTCTGCTTCTACTTCTACTTCAACTTCAACTTCGGTTCGACATCAGTGGGCATTGCACAGGCACCGGCCCACTACAGCGCCTTGCGCGCCGCAACACCCAACTGCGGGTGTTCGCGCAGCGTGGCAAAACACAGGCCGCGCGCTTTCAGGCCCGTGATCAGTGGTTCCAACACCGCCGGCGCCCAGGCGTCGCGCCGTGACCAGATGCCCAGATGCGCCAGCAAGATGTCGCCCGCGCGCACATCGCGCAGCGCCTTGCGCAGCAGCTGATCGTTGGGAAACTTGTCGCTGGGCAGTTCGTCGCCCAAAAAGCCGGCATCGGCCCAGCCGACATGGCTGAAGCCGCAGCGGCTGGCAGCGGCCAGCAAGGCCGGCGAGGTTTTGCCGCCCGGGGCGCGAAAGATGGGCGCCATGGCGGCACCCGTCATCTGCTTGAAGTGCGTGGCCGGGCGCTTAAGCTCAGCGCAGTAGGCGGCTTCGTCCATCTCGCGCAGCTTGCCGGCCTGCGGCCCCTGCGTGGGCTGCAGGCGAAAACGCGCTGCGCCGGCCGCTGGGGCCAGGTCGGCGCGCCACACGTCGTGGTCCCAGGTGTGCGAGCCAAAGGCATGGCCTTCGGCCACCCGTTCACGCCACCACGGCGCCCACTGTTCGTCAAGGCTGTGGCCGCCGGTCTTGGTGCGCTCGGCAGCCAGGAAAAACGTCACCTTCACCTGGTGGCGCTGCAGCACCTGCGCCACCAGCGGTGCCACGTCCATGTGGCCGGTGTCGAAGGTCAGGTACACCGGCTTTTCACACGGCGGCGCTGCTGCCGGCGCGGCGCTGGTGGCCGGGCCGGCGGTGGCCAGCGCCAGCAACGCTGCCAGCGCAACGCTCCGCATCAGGCCCGCAGGCCGTAGGCCGCGCCGCGCATCGCCATGGTGGCTGGCGTGCTGACTACAGACGCGGCGCATGGTCCAGCGTCCAGACACCGTGCGGCGAGCGGCCCACATCCACCTGGCGGATGACCTGGCGCTTCTCCACGTCGATGAAGGTCAGCTTGCGCGCCCACCGTGAGGTCAGCAGCAGCGTGCGGCCGTCGCTCATCATCTCCATACAGTCGGGCCCGCCGGGGCCGGGCAGTTCAGACACCACACTGAGTGTTTGTGTGTCGATCAAGCTGATGGTGTTGGCCACGCGGTTGCTGACAAACACATGCCGCTGGTCGCCCTTGGCGCGAAAGGCGTGGGCGCCGTTGCCAGTGGCGATGCGCTTGATCAATTTGGGCGTGGCGCCGCTCACGTCGTAGGCTTCGACAAAACGGTCACCGGTCAGGCCCAGCAGCAGCGTGCGGTCGTCGGCGGTCAGGTACAGGTCGGCTGGCATCTTGCCCACCGGTAGGGTCCAGCGCGGCGTCTGCGTGGCCAGGTCGATAGCCAGCAGTTCGTTGCTGTCCTGCACGCTGACATAGACCACCGTGCTCTTGCTGTCGATGCTCAGGTGGCTGGGTGTTTTGCCCGTGTTCAGGCGCTTCACCAGCTTCAGCGGCTGCGCCGCTTGCGCGCCCACCCACTGGTAAATGTCGACATGGTTCAACCGGTTGGCGGCGGTGACGAACCACTTCATGTCGGGCGAAAACCGCAGGTGGTAGGGGTCGATGATGTTGGCGACGGTGCGCAGCACGGCGGCCGTGACGGGGTCGACAAAGGTCAGCGAATTGCTGCCGGCATTGGCGACGATGAGGGTTTTTTCATCGGGCGCCAGATACAGGTGGTGCGGCTCTTTGCCGGTGGGCAGGCGCTTGATGTGCGTGTAGCTGACGGGGTCGATCACGCTGACATCGGCGTCCAGCGAATTCAGCACAAAGATGGGGCGGTTGGCCGTGGGCGCAGCACTGGGCACTGCAGCAGCTGCCGGCTTGGCCGCAGTGGCCTGGGCCAGGGCATCAGCCGCCAGCAGCGCGCCGGCGGCCGCCAAAAAGGGGCGGCGCTTCACTCGTCGTCGCCGCTGAGAATGCCACCCAGCAGGCCACCGCCCACCAACCCCCCCAGCGCGGTTTGTTCGGTGCGCCCGCCGCCCGTCTGCGGCGCAGCGGCAAACACCCGCGAGGCCAGGCGCGAGAACGGCAGGCTTTGCAGCCACACTGTGCCCGGGCCGGTGATCTTGGCAAAAAACAGGCCCTCGCCGCCAAACAGCGCGGTCTTGATCTTGCCCACGTACTGCACCTCGAAGTTGATGGTCTGGCTGTAGGCCACCACACAGCCGGTGTCCACCATCAGCGTCTGCCCGGCCTGCAGTTCGCGTTTCACCACCGTGCCACCGGCGTGCACAAAGGCCAGGCCGTCACCTTCGAGCTTTTGCATGATGAAACCTTCACCACCGAAAAAGCCCGTGCTGAGCTTGCGCTGAAAGGCGATGCCCAGCGACACGCCACGCGCCGCGCACAAAAAAGAATCGCGCTGGCAGATCAGCAGGCCGCCCATCTTGGACAGGTCCATCGGCAGTATCTTGCCCGGGTAGGGCGCGGCAAAAGCCACACGCTGCTTGGCGCGTGCGGCGTTGGTGTAGACGGTGGTGAACAGCGACTCACCCGTCACCAAGCGTTTGCCCGCACCCAGCAACTTGCCAAAAAGGCCGCCGCTCTGTTCGGTGCGGCCGTCGCCAAACACAGTGTCCATGGTGATGCCGGCGTCCATGAAAAACAGGCTGCCGGCCTCGCCGACGGCGGCTTCGCCGGGGTCGAGTTCGACCTCCACAAACTGCATCTCGGCGCCCTTGATCTCGTAGTCCACCACATCCATGCCCATGACCCATGCTCCTTGCGTGTGTTGCCGGTGGGCAGCGGGGCCCACCACGGCTGTCATGGTAACCAAGCGGGCGCTGCACATAATCCGGCCATGCTGTTTGCCGTGCTTGCCGTTGCCGGGGGTGCCGCGCTGGGTGCCCTGTTGCGCTGGGGCCTGGGCGCGGGCCTGAACCACCTGTTTCCGGCACTGCCGCCGGGCACGCTGGTGGCCAACCTGCTGGGCGGCTACCTGGTGGGCGTGGCGATGGCGGTGTTTGCCCAGTCGCCGCAGTGGGCGCCCGAGTGGCGGCTGCTCGTCATCACCGGCTTTCTGGGCGGGCTGACCACGTTTTCCACCTTTTCTGCCGAGGTGGTGCAGGCGCTGCAGCAAGGCCGCACGGCCTGGGCCCTGGCCACCGTGGGCGGGCATGTGCTGGGCTCGCTGGGCATGACGCTGCTGGGCCTGGCCACGGTAGCGCTGGTGCGCCGCTGAGGCGCACAGGCCAACGACACACAGGCCCGAGACGCACAGGCTCTAAGGGCTGCAGGGTCTAGGAGCGTAAGCCCAGAGCGGCCCATGGTCCCACACCTAAAATCGAAGCACTACCAGAACCCCGAAGCCTGGCCCCCGCCAGCGGAGAAAAGCAATGACCCCAGCCGAGATCCTGGCCGAACACGGCCCCCGCGAAGCCATGGACTACGACGTGGTGGTCGTGGGCGCCGGCCCGGCGGGGCTGGCCACGGCGATACGCCTGAAGCAGATCAACGCCGAGTTGTCGGTGGTGGTGCTGGAAAAGGGCTCGGAGCCCGGGGCCCACATCCTGTCGGGCGCGGTGATGGACCCACGCGCCATCACCGAGCTGTTCCCCGACTGGAAAGAGCGCGGCGCGCCGCTGCTGCAGCCCGTGACGGCTGACGAAGTGCTGTTCCTGGGCCCCCAGCATGCGCAGGCCACGCCGCAGTGGCTGATACCGAACTGCCTGCACAACCACGGCAATTACGTCATCAGCCTGGGTGCGGTCAGCAAGTGGCTGGCCGAGCAGGCCGAGGCGCTGGGCGTGGAAATCTTCCCCGGCTTTGCCGCCGCTGAAGTGCTGTACGGCGAACAAGGCGCCGTGGTGGGCGTGGCCACCGGCAACCTGGGCGTGGGCAAAGACGGCCAACCGCACGGCGGTTTTCAGCTGGGCATGGAACTGCGCGGCAAGTACACCATCTTTGCCGAGGGCGCACGCGGCCACCTGGGCAAGCAGCTCATCAACCACTACAAACTCGACGAGGGCCGCGACCCGCAGAGTTACGCGCTGGGTGTGAAAGAGCTGTGGGAAGTGCCTGCGGCCAACGCCAAGCCCGGTCTGGTGGTGCACACCGCCGGCTGGCCGCTCGACGACAACACCTTCGGCGGCGGTTTCCTCTACCACCTCGAAGGCAACAAGGTCACGCTGGGTTATGTGATCGGGCTCGATTACCAGAACCCCTGGATGAGCCCGTTCGAGGAGATGCAGCGCTGGAAGACGCACCCGTCGATCCGCGCGCACATCGAAGGCGGCAAGCGCA
>JACCDR011330514.1_pt1 | contig 12417 bp, 10 predicted proteins | sample 7446431 | NCBI WGS metagenome assembly JACCDR01 (sample SAMN15323443, study PRJNA562643) | freshwater metagenome | isolation source: river surface water | place: USA:Blue River Watershed | collected 2017-08-17
CACGCTGCGGGCGAGACGGTGTTTGAAAAGACTGGATCGGCTGTGGCAGCTGCGACGCTCGAAGGCGGGGCGAACGCGGCGATGATGCTCCTCGGGCTCCCGCCGAAAGCCAAGCCCGCAGTGGTCAAGGCTATGCAAGAGACGGAGCCGGGAAGGATCGCCCTCGACAAGGCCATTGCGGAGCAGCCGGAGCTGATGCGCCAGCTCGCGGAACAGATCGAGGGGGATGAGGCAGCCCGCGCGGACCTGCACAAGCGGATCGACGAGATCGCTATTAACAAGGAGCAGGTGGCGGAGATCTTCGCGAAGGCGAAGGCGGCGGGGAAGGGCGCCGCGACTGACCCCGTGACGCGGCTCTTCAATCAAGCCAAACAGGGACTGAAGAATGCGGATGCGCTAGATGCCCAGGCGCTGGCGATGTCCCAGGAGGCGATGAAGCTCCCGGCGGAGCAGAGAGAGAAAGCCTCCCGTATGTTCGACGAGGCGGGGAGGCTGCGGGATCAGGCCACCGCGCTGCGGAACAACAGCCGCGATGCCTTCAAGCAGATCAATGATTCGGAGGGAGCGGCCAAGCCGGCGGAGATGAAGCTCGAGCCGAAGGAGCTGGAGCTGGTTCCCCTGGAGGTGGATGAGCCCGCGCCGATCGCGAAGGGGATCGAGGTCGATGTCGAGGCTGAGATCGCCAAGATCGAACAGCACCTCGCGGAGGGGAGGAAGGCGGAGGCGGCGCAAGAGGCACGGGCAGCTGTGCAGAACGCAGAGGCCCTGCGGAACGCCGAGGCTCCCTACACTGAGCTGTCCTCTGGACGGGAAGTGTGGAAGGTGCCCGGGCGGCAGGAGAACACTGCGATCGGGGAGGCCTTCAAGCGAGCCACGACGGACGAGACCCGGTCGGCGGTGAAGCTGCAGGCGGCGTTCGACGAGGTGCCGACGGAGCCGACCCGGATGGAGATAGCGCTGAAGGAGGCAGGAATCGAGCCGGCGCCGAAGCGAGTAGAGGCGGAGGAAATCCTCGCCCCCGACGATCTCACCATCGAGGATCTGATGGAAAGGGGCGTTCATTTCGACGACGCCTTCCAGGCGGAACGGGCTTTCAACTCCGAGAAGTATAGAGTATTCCGCGGACATGATATGGACGCTGAATTCGAAATGCCTCGGGAGATTCGCTCGAAGGAAGAGTTCGATATGTCCTCGCCGGATGAGCTGATTTTCTATCCGGTGGATACGGCGCTGCCTGCTTCGAAGGGTGGGCGGGTGATTGAGGGAGAGCGTGCCCCCGAGCTTCTTGCTGTTCGTCGCGGCGACATCGACAAGAACGGAGCGTACTTCTCCACCGAAGGGAACTCTACCTACTTCGACCCGGGGACGGAGGGGGTTATCTCCTACAACCTTGGCGGGGCGAAGATTCTGGACACGGCCAAGGCAGCGGATGCTTCGGCCTTGATCAAGGAGACGCTGAAGGACGCCCGCCTCACGCCGGAGGATAAGGCCCGTCTAAAGGAAGCTCTCGATATGGCGGATGAGGGAGAGCCTTTCATCGATTACCTGCTGGCGGATGAGACTCCGATGGCAGAGGCAGGGAAGCGTCTCGGCTACGACGGGTTTAAGGTCTGGGAGCACGATGATGTAGGCGGGCCGACGAGTGTGTTCCTCTGGAACGTGGACAAGGCGCAAAAGCTGGCCGATCCCGCTGGACGCGTAGAACCCACCTTCCGCGGCCCAGAAGGTGCAGACCTTCTGCGCTCCGTAGAGGAAGTCCGCCGTCTCACCGACGCAGGCACCCTCTCGGGCGGTCTCGGTGCCAAGGCAATGGTCGATACCCTCGGCAAGCTCTGGACCCAATCGCCGCAGTTCGCCAAGGACTGGTCAGCCAACCTCGCGGACACGCTGGGCATCATCGGGGACAGTAAGACTCCCCGACCGAATAGGGTGGGTGCCTGGATCAACTCCGTGGTCCGTTCGGCAGAGGGGGAGATTCGATCCTTGGGCCGCGGGTATGGAGCCCCTGAAGGATACAACCGCCTCGCCGACCTGCTGTTCGAGCGTCCGGGGCAGGCACGGGCAGAGATTCCCGCGTTCGAGCCCGAGCGCCGGCGGGTCTACAATATCCGTATGAGTCAGGTGGAAGAGGCTCTCAAGGCCATCATCCCCGCGCAGGTTTCTGAGGTGATCAAAGCGGTGCGGGAGGGGAACACGCGGGCGGAGACTCCTATCTCCAAGGCCGCTCGCCGGATCGAGAACGCCCTGCAGGAACACGCGGACTATCTCGTCCGCCATGGTGCCCTCGATCCGAAGAAGCGGGTGCAGAAGAATTACTTCCCGCGGCAGCTGGAAGCGGACCGGGTGATGTCGAATCCGGAGGGGTTTAAGCGGGCAGCGACGAAGGCCCTGCAGGCGGATGGCCTCCCCCTCAAGGAAGCAATGGAGGGGGCGGATAGCTGGTTCAAGGACCTCCAGATGGCGGACTACGGAATCCACGAGCCGGGAACGTTGGACTTCCGCACCCTCCCGAAGTCGGACACGACGGCATCCCTGATCGAGCGGAAGCTGTCCCCCAAGGCTGAGAAGGTCATGGCAGACGACGGCTGGTATATCCAAGACCCGAAACGTGCGCTGTCTAACTACTTCTGGAAGACCGGCAGCGTGGCAGAGATGAAGCGGATTCTCGGTCCGCAAGGGGAGAGGTGGCATGACATCCGCTCCCAAATCGTGAGGGAGGGCGGCGGAGAGGGACTCCGGGACGCGATCAACATCACGCAGAGGGTTCTCGGCACAGCCCACGACACCCCGGGGATCTTCACGCAGGGGATACAGGGGGCGTCGAAGCTGTGGACCCCTCTGATGCTGCTCGAGCGGGCGACGTTGTCCTCTGTCACGGATCTGGCCATGCCGGCGATCCGCGCAGGGAAGCCACTCAAGGTCCTCAAGGCTACCTCGGATGCTTTTGGCACCATGCTCGGGACGAAGAAGGGAGAGGAACGAGCCCAGTTCGCCCGTTTCGTCGGAGCTATTCAGTCCTCCCTCGACGCTGCCGTCTACGCCTCCCGCGTAGGGGTGGATTACAAGCCGGGGAAGGCAGGGGTAGAACGCGCCCTGTCGCGGTACTTCAACCTTACCTTCCTCCACCAGCTGACAGAGGCCACCCGTTCCGCCTCGGTAGATATGAGCCGAGCCTTCATAGGGGACCATGCCCTCCACGTTCTCAAGGGAGACAGCCAAGCAAAATCCTCCCGGCTGTTCCTGGAGGAGCTGGTTCCCCCGTCGCAGGTAGATGCCTTCGTCCGCGCCGTCGGAGCAGTGGAGGAAGGGCGTCTCCCGATCGATCGATTCCTGGCTGATCCGGCGATGGCGGAGATGTACAAGCGTGCCCTCGTTAGGTTCACGGATCAGGCCAGCGTGATGCCCACTCGCGCAGAACGTCCGGGCTGGGCCTCCACCCCGCAGGGCGCCATCGTCTACGAGCTGTCCTCCTTCACTAACAGCTTCTTCAAGAACGTGATGATACGGTCAGGGAAGCTGGCGAAGGAAGCGGCGAAGGGAGATTACACCGCCCGGGATCGTCTTGCCCTGATGGCTCCCGCCGTCGCCCTCGGCCTCATCCCTCTCATCCAGTACTATCAGTACGAGCTGCGGGACTTCCTGTTCCCGCCGTCGAAGGAGAAGAGTGCGAAGGAGAAGGGGCTCCGCGTCCTCTCCGGAACGGGCTTCCTCGGGCAGGGCACCAAGCTCCTCGACGCTTACACCGCGGCGGAGGGAGGCGGCGGGTACAGCGGGGTAGCCTCCCTTGTCGGCCCCTTCTACGGTAAGATGGCGCAGGGGATGAAGGACCTGGCGGACCTTGGGGTGGCGCAAGTGAAGGGGACCAACTCCAACACCTCCGAGCGGAACGTGGCGCGGTCCTTCTACGATATCGCGGTGGAGCCGGGCGTGGCCCTCCTCGCAACGACGGCGCCCGGCGGGGGACTGGCACAGGTAGCGAAGGCCGCGGTGATCCAAGCCGCCGGCCACCCCTCCGTGAAGCGGAACTTCGTCGACTGGGTCGCCGGTCCCGACTCGAAGAAGGCGAAGGAGGCAGACATGAAGGAACTCCACGAGGCCTTCAAGTCCGAGGACTCCGAGCGGTTCGGCGCCCAACTCCGGAGCATGTCTGAGAAATACAAGCTCACGCCGGAGCAGACGCAGAAGCTGATGAAGGAGGCGATGTACGAACCCTCCATCCGGAAGTTCAAGAACCAGAGCGGGGATGTGCAGCTGAAGCGCCTGCGGGAAATGTCCCAAGAGGATCGCCTCGCCCACTACCCCCACGCCACGAAGCGAGTCCAACAGCAAATCGCTAAGGAGATGCAGGGACAATGAGCTACCCGGCGAAAGGCAGGGCGGATTACCTCCAGCTCGGGGATTGGAACGCCGCCTGTGCGCAGTGCGGGCGGAAGCGGAAGGCCTCCACGATGCTCAAGCTCCCGCCGGGAGTCGACGGCGCCGGGCTGTTCGTGTGCCCGGAGCATTGGGACTATCGGCAGCCCCAGGACTATGTCCGCGGGATTCCGGACAAGCAGAATCCTCCCTGGGTCCAGCCCGAGACGAACGTCTACGCCGCCGACTTCATCGTGGCAGAGATAGGGGATGATTCCATCGGCTACGATTATATCGTGACCGAGACAGACAACCAACTCATGATTACCGAGGGGAACTGAGTATGACCATCAAGATTTCCGAAATGCCGTCCGCAACAGCACTCACCGGGGCAGAGCTGGTCCCGATCGTACAGGGAGGTGCGAACAAGAAGGTAACTGTTGCGGTCCTCGTCACGCCGGGAGTACCCTTTCTCGCTGCTGATGGGTCGGCGGCGGCTCCCTCCTATTCGTTCCTGACGAACCCGGCGCTGGGCTTCTACAAACAGTCCACCTCTGCCATCTCCTTCGCTGCGGCGGGGGCGGAGCAGATTCGCTTCCAACCGAGCGCAATCAGCATCCTCAGCAACACAGCTCTGTTGCGGATGGGCGCCTCGAACGATGTGATCCTCGCACGGCAGTCGGCGGGTGTCCTCGCCCTGAAGAACGCGGCGAACGCGCAGGAGTTCCAGGTCAACGGAGCCGCGGATAGCTATATCAGCTTGAGCCACAATGGCTCCCTCGGCCGCGTGCTATCGACAGATGGACCAGTGCGGATCGGAACGGGGACGGTCTCTGCCTCCCGCACGGTAGCACTCGAGACAGCGGCTGTTACCGCCTCAACCAACCGCACGCGCTATGTGACGGACGAGGACGCCGCGTTTGGCCAGGGATGGGAGATTGTCAACGGGGCACTCAGTGTAACCGTTGCAGGCAACAACCTCACGGTGGCGCTGAAAACGAAGGCCGGAACCGATCCCTCGGCGACGGACCCGGTGCTGGTAAAGTTCCGTGATCCCACGACTGGAAACGGGACTTACGTTGTGCGGACTGTTACCAACGCACTCTCCGTCGTGGTCCCAAACGGTGCGACCCTGGGGACGCTCAATGCCACCCTCTCGCGTATCTACGTGGTGCTGGGAGATGACGCAGGCGTCGTAAAGCTGGGAGTGTACAACCCTCTCAACTACGGCCCGCCTATCGGCAGCATCCGACGCCTGCGTCAAAACCAGCAATATACCAGCCTTGCCGTCAGCACGGGGGCGGACAACGAGCAGACGATCTACAGCACCGCCGGCTGGACCAACAAGTACGTGGTGTATGTGGGGTACTTCGAGATCAGCGAAGCCACCGCCGGGGTATGGGCTACGGCGCCGGCCCTGATCCAGATCCTTGCTCCTAACGATCCCATATCGGGAGACATCGTTGGAAGCAACATCGTGACTTCCACCGCTGTGGTAACCGGAACGAGTGTTACCCCTGTGGATGATACGGTGCCGCAGAGCAGTGAAACAACCCAAGGCCTTACCACGAACATGTCACCGCTGAAGGAAGGTAATATCCTTCGGGTGAGAGCCTCGGCCTTTATAGCTTCCAGCTTCGCCGGCAACTCCGCGAAGACCCTGGCTATCTTCATAGGGTCGGACCCGAACGCTAAGGCAGCGTGTGGTGCCTCCAGTGCCCAGAACGTTCCGACCCTTCTGTACGTCGCGGCCAATGTGTACATAAGTTCCTCCTTCGCTGGAACTACAGCGTTGAGCTCCGGCTTCGGTGCGAACTCTGCCGGGACCACAACCTTCGGGGGAGCAGCCGCGGCTGGTTACTACGGCACAACCCCCGCCTGCACCATTGAATGGGAAGAAGTATTCGTCTAACCGCAAGATAACTCCGGAGCCACTTTGAATGTCAACAAGAAGAACGGCCCTCCAAACCTCGAGCGGCGACGCAGCCCTCTTTCGCCCGCTCAATTCGAAGCCATCGCTGAACGGGCCAAGGAACTCGTTATGGCAGAGATTTTTATTTCGATTGGGAAAGGTGTGTTGCAGCGTTTTCTTGTAACGCTGATCATCGGGTTCATCTGTTACGGAGCGGGGGCAGGATGGCTGAAAAGGATCGTAACACTGCAATGAGCCTAGGGGATAAGAGGCGGCTGTTCAGCCTGCTGCTGGCCCGTCTCATCCTCTGGGCGAATGACAACGGAATGGAGGTAGCGATTGATCAGGTTAAGCGAACGGTGGCTGAGGCAGAACGGAACGCAGCGTCAGGAGCGGGGATTGCGAACAGTGTGCACACTCTTGGGCTTGCTGCTGATCTGCTACTTTATCTGGACAGCTCTCCAAGCGTTGACGATGATATCTACCGGACCGATACCGCTGCCTATCGTCCGCTAGGGGAGTACTGGAAATCCCTCCATCCCCTCTGTAGGTGGGGAGGAGATTTTAAGAGACAGGACGGCAACCACTTCAGCATAACTCATGGGGGTGTAGCATGATCGACAAGGAAACGGGAAAGGGGATCTTCTGGTCCCTGGTGGGTGCGGTGGCCGCCGGCGGGGCCTTCACCCAGAAGATGCCGGTCGGGCCGGACGAGTGGTGGCAGTTCGGCGTCGGCCTGGTAGTGGCGACTGCGGCAGGCCTCCTGCTGTGGAAGCGCAACAACGGAACGGATGGTGAACGCAAGACCGTTCTGACGGAAGGTGAACGCGCGGTAGTTCGCGCAAACAAGGAGAACGAAGGATGAAGAAAGTACTGGTGGTAATCGGGCTGATGCTGATCATGGCGGGCTGTGCCGCCACGCCCGAGCAGCAACTCTACCGCGGCTACAAGTCCGTGACCGCGACGGCGAAGTCCACGACCCGGCTGGTGGAGCGGGATGCCATCTCGAAGGAGGACGCGAACAATGTCCTCACCGCGGGGAGGCTGATGAAGAGCAGCCTCGACGAGGGGAAACGGCAGCTGGAGGACTGCCGGGCCGCTGAAGCCGCCGGCCAGCCCGTGGACTGCAGCAAGAACTTCTCCATAAGCGTGGGGAGCGGGGTGCTGCTCAACCTGGAATCGATCCTGCAGGCTGAAGAAAGGAAGCGGAAATGAGCGAAGAGAAAAAGGAAATGACTCCCCTCGAGGTGATCAAGCTGGTCAACACGGGCATCCTCGTCTGGGACTCTGTCGGGGAGCTGGTGCAGGAGGCCCTGGAGAAGGGGACGCCGGTCTCGCTGGATCAGGTCCGGGCGGCGGCGGAGGAGAGCGAGACGAGCCTCGATGAACTCGAGGAGGCTATCGCCGGGATGGGTAAGCCGCAGTAAAGGCTTCCACCTGGGGCTTCCGACAGCCCGGGACCGCGGTACAAGGGCGCTGGCCATCACGAACCAGCGCCCTTGCTTCTCGGATTCGGCGGGAATCGACTCCGAGGCGGGCGGCGATAAGGTGGGTCTCGACGGAGGCGTGGGTCTGGAAGAAGGCCCACTGGCAGCAGTAGCCGAGGCCTCCCTCGCAGATCAGAGTGTCGAGTAATGACCGGCGATTATACTCCATTAATCACCGTTGATTGTCGCACAGTGTCCCGCGGAATTGCTTCCAGCCAGAAGTCCTGACCGAGCTGGATCTTCCGCAGCATCCCTGCCATGATGGCTCCGCCGATGACGCCTTCGAAGTCTCGGGCGTCGGGGAAGTGTGCGTAGAACTTGTTGTACGCTTCGGAGTACTTCATCTTCCCCGCCCTCTGCACCATCTGGATGAAGCGCTCCGCCTGCATCGCAGTCTCTCCCTTGCCGATCCGGGCGAAGACCTTGGGCATATCATTCTCGATATCCTTGAGCATCATCTCGGCCAGCTGCAGATCATCGAGGGTGATTTCGTAGCTGTCCCCGCGGGCGGCGGAGAGGACGAGGGCCAGCTTGCACATGTGGGTCTGCTTGCGGGCGGCGTATCCCTCCAGCATCTGATCATCCATCCGCGTGGTGGCATCCTTCCAGAACGCTTCGTACCACGTAGCTCCCCATTCCCGGGCTTCCTTCGTTATGGAGTACGGCCCGACCATCGTGCTGATTCGCTCAAGGTCGTGGATGAGGCGCTCCCTGAGAACGCCGTCCTTGTCGGAAACGACTTCGTCCACCCAAGGAACGTACTTATCTTTCTGGTCTGCGTAGACGAACACGCACCTGGAGCTGAGGCCGCCACCGATGGTAGCAGGAGGCATATTGTCAGCAATCCAATGAGGAGTAGTACATCCTTGAAGGTTAATCCAAGGTGCCTCAACAGTATCGTTGCCAGACATCTTAGTGACTTTATCATAACGAGATTTCCCATCCCACATTTCAATGAGGAGGTTCACCATGTCCCGGTCTTGGAGGTTGACCAACGAACCGAGTTCGGAGGCCACCAAAGTGAGGGGGGACATCGGGTGGTATTCGCCCTTGTACTCAAAGGCCTCGTTCGCCTGGGCGAAGGCGGTGACTAGGGCCTGCCAGGTGATGGCGTTGGGGCCGAACTGAATGCCAGGGACTTGGCGGAGGAGGTCCATCGCTATGTCGGCGGTGGTAGACTTCGCCACGATCCCCGGCGGGGCTACGTAGATGATGTAGAATGAGGGGTACCACTTGAATCGCTTCATATCGATCCACACCTTCCGGCGGAGAGCCCCGGCTATCGCTCCCACCCCTCCCCAAAAGTGCATCCGCTTGGGCGCCTCGGTGACGGAGGCGTACTCAACGTAACGGGTTATCCAGTTATCAAGAACTCTCAAGTATGGCTCCAACGTTTTCCTGTGTTTATATGACATATAGCAGTCTGTGATACACGGAACTCGTCGGCTATAACCTGTTGTGGTATTCCTTTTGCAAGTTTTTGTTTTATGAGCAGTACGGTTGCTTCGTCAAGGCTTGCGTTCCCGTTCTTAACACCTCTGTTCCTAGACTTTCTGTTGCCACCTGCTTCAATAACATCGTTAGAATTTTCCCGCCGAGTCCCCCAAATAAGGTGCTCGTCGTTTACGCAAAGTTTTGTATTGCAGGTGTGCCTGACTATAGCTCCCGGAAACCAACCCTTCACCATTAGCAGTGCAACTATGCGATGCGCTTTGTATGTCTTACCTTCAAAGTGCAATGTACCATAGCCATCTACTGTGGAACCTATCCACAACAAGCAACCAGTTGGCGAGCTATTGGCTCGCTCCAAAACCAGTTCTAATAGTTTTGCGTACATTGCAGCTGATATATCTGTAGGAGTTTCTATCATACGCAGTCTCCCCAGGATGTATCAGAAATCTTTATCCCAACTGGAATAACTAAAGGATCGTCATATGGTACAACTATACGAGCTTCTTCCTTTAGCCGCTTAACGCAAATCTCTTTACGATGAGCTGGAAACTGTCCTGCAAGCGAATCATGAACTTGGGCTAACACCTGAACCTCAGGTATATTAGAATCTACGTTAACCCAAATTCTGTTCACTATACATCCTACGGTACTCTGCGGAATCCACGCCACCGCTTCTGGAAGGAGTCCATCCACTCGATCGAATATATGCCAGCGGTATCCGAATCGGTTCTCGACGAAGCGACGCTTCCGTATTTGCTCCTCCACACGTGTGTGGACATCCTTAATGCCAGGATGTGCGCCGAACCAAATTCGCTGTGCACGATCAATCTCGTGGACAGTTCGGCCCGTATGGCCAGCAACTGTCTTAGCGCTCCCAACATAGTTAGTTGCGTGGCAGAATACTTTAGCGAACTCTCGCTTATGCTTTCTTGGACCACGGTGATCCGGATACTTCGGATGCGATTCCACCAGTTCTTCCAGCGGGGGAGGTTCCTGCCCGTCAAGCACGAAAACATTAAGTAAGTGGATGTCCGCACCCATTCGTAAGGCGGCTTTGAGCATTGCATCGTCTGCCTCCCAAACCATGACCTGGAGGTCCGCCCGGTCCAAGTCCATGTCGAAGAAAGTGAACCCCGGATCGGGTCCGTACATGCTGCGGATGTTGGGCATCTCGAACGTAGCCCCGCGGGCCTTCGCCTTCCCGACGGACTTGGACTTCTCCGAGGGGATGTTCTGGAGGTTAGCGCCGGTGCCAAAGGCGTTCTCGGAGGAGGAGAGCCGGAACGTATACGGAGCCGACTTCCCCCCGGCGTTCCCGCCGATGTTGTAGCTGCAGCGCATCCGTCCGTCTGTATCCACCTTAGCAAGAATGAAGGTGTTCAGCCACACGCTGAGCGTGCGAATGTCCGCGATGCAGTTGACGAGGGGCTTGAGCAGAGGTTCCTTGGCGGCGTGCTGCTGGAGGGCCTCGTCGTTCAACGTGGGGACATACTTGCCGAAACCGTTTCGCTTGAGGATGGGCTTGAGCCCAAAGTCCTCGTGGAACAGGACGCCCATCTGCTTGGGGGACTTGGGGTTGAGGGGGTGGCCAAGGATCTGGATGAGGAAGGCTTCCCGATCGGAGAGGGCCTCTTGGATGTCGAGGGTGAGTTTCTTCCGGTTGGCCTCGTGGATACGCAGGCCGCGGTTCATCGTCCGCAGGACAGGATAGAAGAGTTTCTGCTGGAAGTCATGGACCTCCTGCATGTTCAGCGCGACAGCGTTGGCTGCATGGACCTCCCCCACCTCCCTGGTGTACACGCAGTCCTCGCAGTTATATACCCAGTTCCGATCATCCGTGAGCTGGCCATCGAGGTTCTTTCCCTCGTCCTTCCAGTACCGATACCACTCGGCGTACATCGAGGCTTGGAATGCGAGGCTCTTGGGCTGCGCGACAAACAGCGCGTGCTGGCTGATCATCGTATCCTGCAGACCGTTGGGGATGAAGTGCCAGTGACGGTAAATATATTGCGCGTCGTACAGCCCATTCTGCCAGCGAATCTTTGCCCGCTTGTGCATCAACAGGCGGGACATCAGGTGGATGATATAGGCCTCTTCCTCCGCCGGCCAGTATCCCTCCTTGTTCTCCCGTACCATGAAGGGGATGCAGATAGCGTCCGTAAGGGACCACGAGATTCCGCAGCAGGCGATGTGGCCTGCCTTCGTCTCAAGGTCGAGGTCGAGCCACAGCTCCTCCCCAGCGTCCAGCCGCCTAATCAAGTCCGATAGGACGGAAACGGCCTGAGTAAAGGATGGGCGGATGATGAATCTCCACTCAGGGCGAGCGGGAGGGTTCCCTGCAAGGTACCGTTTCGCTCGTCGTAGGTCAGCCACCCCAACCGCGCGCCACTCATACTGTCGAAGAATTGCAGCTGGATGATATGTGGGGATAACCGTCGGGCCTCCAGGCGGATCGTCTCGAAGTGTAAGAAGTGAACCCCGCCACTTCGTGACGCCCCAAGGTCCCGCAAGCGCCCAGAGAGCCACGTTGCCAAAGGCGACGATAACAGTGGGTTGAACATCCTTGATCTCCTGGAGCAGCTGCGCGTACCCCTCCGCCACGATGGGGAGGACCATCTTGTCGTGGAGGGCTACGTGCTTCGCCGTGACAGCTTTCTTGGTCTCGGCGATGAATTCCTTGATGTCGTTCCCCGGCGGGCGGAGGCGGACGACGTTAGTGGTAAAGCATTCCGACCGCATGATCCCTGCATCGTGGAGCATGCGATTGAGTTCTTGACCAGAGGTACCGACGAAGGGGACACCGAGACGTTCTTCCTCTGCTCCCGGCGCTTCCCCCACAAGCATAATGCGGGCCGGAATCGGCCCATCAGGACGGACTAGCATATTGCCCCCGCTTATGTTTGAATTCTATTTACGGCAGTCCGGGGTGGATTGTATCACGGGCCCCACCCCGGAGTCAAGCACTTACCCCGGCCCCGCACGACGGGCTTACCTGGACAGAATCTCTTCCGCCGTCAGGCTGTTCTTCTGGCGGCGCTCACTTTCCTCCACGACCAGCTCCACGGTTTGGGCGTAGCCCGCGAGGTCGACCATGTTGTCCCGCTTGGGAGAGTTGAGCTGCCGCGAGAGCTTCGCGCAGCACATGCAGAGGCCGACCTGTTGGGGGGTGATCGGCACCCCGATGATAGCCTCCCACATCTTGGCGGTCTTGGA
>JACCDR011965795.1_pt1 | contig 12416 bp, 29 predicted proteins | sample 7446431 | NCBI WGS metagenome assembly JACCDR01 (sample SAMN15323443, study PRJNA562643) | freshwater metagenome | isolation source: river surface water | place: USA:Blue River Watershed | collected 2017-08-17
AACTCATGAGCTGATCATGAAAAAATCCTGGGAATTAAAAGATTCCGGGTGTGATTATAAAGATGTAGAAACAATGTACAAAGAATTAAGTGAATTTGCTTCAGAGGTTGCGGACAAAAACAGCGAGCCTTGTGACTGTGCTTGACAAGCTGCCCCCGACGTGCTAGGCTTCCTTCATGACAGAAAAACGTTACGGCGTCAAGTATCAAGAAACAAATGGAAAACAAAAAGAAGATTATTTTGCTTCAGAAGAGTCAAGAGATATAGTTTATGAAACTCTTCATGAACTTTCAGATGTAAAACCTGAAACTATTCGGAAAGTGGAAAGATAATTTATAAGGCGAAAGCCTTAAGCGCCTATAGCTCAATTGGTCAGAGCACATCGCTTATATCGATGCGGTTGACAGTTCAAATCTGTCTGGGCGTACTTCCAATAAATAAAGGAATTTTATGAAAAATAAACTAGTTGCAGCTTTACTTATTCCTATTCTTGGTCTCAGCCTTACCGGCTGCGGTAAAGAAGTGGATAAAAAAGCTGTTGATGCACAAAAAGTCGCCGGAACCAATAATCTGTATTGGTTTTGTAATGATGACATGTTGATTGTTTTCGAAGATGTCTCCATGGGAGATGATCAGTATGAAGGCATGTGGCTGGGTGGTTGTTATAAAGGCAAAAAAGTAGAATTCAAGCCGGATGTCAACAGTACGAATGGTGGTGCTACCGAATGAGTGATATTCCTGAAGAACATGGGACAGGTAATTGGGGAGTTGTTGTTAAGCTTTCCAATGGTAGGAAAGTCATCTTTTGGTCTCCGACTGAAAGAGAACGAGATGCTGATTATTCTCTATTGACAAATAAAAACCCTAGAGGCGCAACGGTAATCGGAAAAAAAGAAAAGTAATAAATGAAATTATTTTTTATTGCAATTCTAATATTTTTGGCCGGATGTGGAAATGCTACTGGCCATCCTGATGAACGATGTGCTAGGATAGTCTCCAAAAGAGATCAAAAATTGTTTCTGGAAGATGGCTATGAAATTAATGCTTCATGGCTAGACTATCATTTATCAATGCTTGACTCCATCTATTGTTACAGGCCGGTGAAATGAAAACCATTGCTGTTGTAATGTCACTGTTGCTCATTCTGACAGGTTGTCGTCAGCCAAGAAATCTTGATTGTTCTTATGAGATTTCTGAAATTGAAGTAGAAGTCAAAAAGATCGGTAATTCTAACGTAAGAGAAATCAAAATGAAATCTCTTGGTAATCTTGAATACCGCCAAAGAGTAGCAGTAGTTGACAATCGTATCGTCAAATGTTAAGATAATATTTTATGAAGATTAATGCTACCGAGGTGGGAGGTATCCAAGGTGCTGTTATAATAATGACAGCGTGTAGGTGGTTGACAGACAGCTAGCGATGTGCTAGCATTGGGAGCATAGCTCAATGGGAGAGCAGTTGCTTTGCAAGCAACAGGTTGTGAGTTCAAATCTCACTGTTTCCACGTAATATTATAATCCCCAATAACTCAGTTGGCAGAGTGGCGTCCTGTTAAGTCGCTGGTCGTAGGTTCGAGTCCTACTTGGGGAGCGTGCGAGGAAAATATATAAGCTGGAAAGGCGGCAAAGCCAAATATGCCTTGGAAATTGAACTGAAAAATGGTTTTAGGCCAGAACTATATTTTTCTATACCCCAGAAGAAAGAAGTGTTGCTCTCAATGAGTATAGAAATAATGGTACTTTGGCTTCATTTAGAATGACAGATAGAAAATGACTAAAAATCAAAGATGTCATATCAGAAACTGTAATAACAATAAACTCTTTCCAGTTGAATTTAGACAACAAAATGTATGGATGTGCGAACATCATATTAGACGTTACGAAATAAAAAATAAATAATGCCTGGCAAAACTACCAGAGCAAAACTTTATTCTATTCAAGCAGCGAAATATGGTTTATCAATTGTATTGATAAACGGCTATAAACCGACACCTGTTTATTTTGTTTCGGAAGAAGAAAGAAGTATTGCTATTCAAGGATACTTCAGAGCCGGAACGATTGTATCATACACAACTTTTATGAGGAAAAAATGAGTGCAGAAAAGTTTTATAAAGTAAAAGTAGTAAAAAAAGATGGATCGACAGAAATTAGACAGTTTCATATCTTTCCACAAAAAAAATCTCAAACTATAAAAACAATTCTTAGCCAACCAGATGTAAAAAGCGCTGAATTTCTTGACTAATGCATAAATCAAAAACTAAATGGCTTTGTGTAGATTGTAACCGAAACACTCAATTAGAACATTACTTCGTACACAACCATATTTGGTTTGATTTAGCAAAAATGCCGGAATCAGGAATGCTATGTATTAATTGTCTTGAAACTCGTATTAATAGAAAACTAACATCAAAAGATTTTACTGATGCATACATTAATGATTTCCGGCGGTTTCCTATGTCCGATTTGTTGAGGAATAGAATTGCTTCCACATAAAGTATTAGTTTATCGAAAAGGCTTTTCCAAGCCTTCAGAAAATGGATTTAAAGATTTTGATGCCGCTAAAAGATATGCCGAAAAATTGGTCGAACAACCTTCGGCATTAAGTGTTCGTCTTAATGGCAAAATAATTCATGAAAAAGGATGACATGGCTGCTCCTGGAATGATTGAAATTCCCTTTGAAGAATATGACCGCTTGGTAGATTCAGAAAACTTTCTTGAAGCGCTTAACCAAGCAGGCGTTGACAATTGGGAAGGTTATGATGTAGCATATCAAATTTATAATGGTCAAGATCCAGACAGCCTCTGAGCTTGACAAGTAGTCTGGTGATTGCTAGAGTATTAGCAACACATTAGCCGGTGTTGTGAAGACCTGTGGCGGTTCGATTCCGCGTGCGATTGGCAATCGTAGGGCATCCGGTCCAAAAATACCGGGGTACAAATGGGGGCAGGCATTATGGCCTTATCGTCTAAAGGCAGGACGGCAGATTCTCAAGCTGCAAATCGAGAGTTCAATTCTCCGTAAGGCTACGTGATTTGTCAAGTGTGTAAGGAAAAACCAGCGGTAATAAATACTACCGTTAGACCTAAAAGAAACGCAATGGTACAAATTTTACCAGTGTGCGGCGGGTGCAAAATTGCACATAGCCCTGACAGAAGAAAGAAAAAATGAAATTTACTATTACGGATTTCAACTTGCGAAATGATTGAAATCCTCGTATAATTAGTGTGTGAAAATATGTGGTAGATGTAAAAAAGAGAAAGAGTTAGAGTGCTTCAGTTTTAAAAACAAAGCAATTGGCATGAAACAGTCAATTTGTATAGACTGTAATAAAGCTTACAATAGAGAACATTATAAAGCCAATAAACAGTCATATAAAGAAAAAACTAGGGCATATCGAATTAAATTTGGTAATAAACCTACGGAAAAAGAATTATTTATTTATAATTATAAATCTAATAATTGTTGTATAGATTGCGGAGAATCAAACCCAATTGTACTAACATTCGATCATCGAGATCCAAAAATAAAAAACTTCACCATATCAATGGCTAGGGGAAAAACTTTAGAAGAAATTAAACTGGAAATTGAAAAATGCGATATTAGATGTTTTAATTGTCACGCTAAAAGAACTGCTAAACAATTTAATTGGCACACTAAATATGGCCCGTTAGAGTAGTGGCTATCTCACCTGTCTTTCAAACAGGAGAAGACCGGATCGAAACCGGTACGGGCTACATAAATATAGAAACAAGAACGATGGAAGAACTAGTTGAATCTGCTCGAAAAGGCGATTTAACAGCACTTGAGTCTATATATGATTTATATACAACTAATCAAAAGTTTATGAATAATGTATTTCCCGATGTCGTAAAAGAATTTCTGGACTGATAGATGCTACGTGGCTAAAAAATATGTAGTTATAGTAAGAAATGCTCAAAACAAAATAATTGAGCAAGCCGAATATAATACTCCAAAAGCCGCCCAAATCCATGCGGAAACAACAAAAACCGGTGGAAAAGGCAGAGCCATTAAAATATTTATTAATGGCAGACCCTATAGAAAAAATTCAGCGTTCGACTGAATTTTTTGCTCACGTGATGTAATGGTTAGCATACCACTCTGTCAAGGTGTTTGAGCGAGTTCAATTCTCGTCGTGAGCGCATGTTTAAGTATCATATTGTTGCATATGACAAATTAGGTGAAATAGTTGGAGATAGTGAAGTCTATTCACTTGCAGAAAGGGATAGAATGGTAAAACATTTTTATAGTCTTCCCGCAACTAAATCTGTAAAAGTCAACGGAGCAAAAGTTAACAACTAATCTTATGGCGAGCCGGATTAAATCGATTATCTTTCATATGGCGAATAATAATACTCGATTTAAACAACATGTTTGCCTAAAACATAAAATGAGCCGGAATGAATTGATTATCTTATTGTAACTAGGAAGGTGTAGGTTCGAATCCTGCTGCTCCCACCACGGGAGTATAGTGTAACGGAAGCATATTTATCGATTCAACTATCATGTTCATTTTCTCTATAATGGTCTTAGCAAAAGTTCGACTCTTTTGATAGAGACATGTCAATTTATGTAGTTGCGTATAAATCAACTCAAAGAAAAGAATCAAATATTGTCAATAGTGGCTTCTGCCGAGGTCAAGAAGCGGCAGAAAAACAAGCCAAAGTATTTTGGACTTATCCAAATGTCAAACTAGTTCTTATCAATGGAGTTAGCTATCCGAAACCCTGAGGGGTTTTGCGCCGGATTACGTCAATGGGAGACTATCTCTTTTACACAGAGAAAACGAAAGTTCGATTCTTTCATCCGGTACGTGTATATATGGGTCTATCTAGAAGACCAAGTTTTAGTGGATTTATATAAAAGTCTTGAATCAGCTTTTAAAAACCTATCTTTTGATAAAGAAGAATGGAAAAAGCTTGATGAAGGACTTTTTTGTTTGAAAAAATGGTCTAATAGTACTTTAGAAAGAGTATGGGTTAATGACTGACGCTCATGTTGAACATTGTTGCCGTTGGCACGGATGTAAATATTTTGACGGCAATTGTTCTGTAACATCCAGAAAAAAAGATCAATATTATCCATGTAATATTTGTCATCTAGAATATGCAGATTATCTAGAGGCTTTAAGTAGATCTAGATTGTGGATTAAATTTATGGCGGAATATGGCTGAGTATGAATACGGTGTTTTGTCCAAACCTCGGGGAACTGATTTTAACTGGACTCCAGTGACGGGTTATAGAAAAACAACCGATGCTTATAGAACTTTAGGACCGGCCAAAGGATATAAAACATATCTTGAAAACCGGGATAGACGGAATCTTTATGATTTTAAACTAGTAAAACGTAAAATAAATGAATGGGAAGATATAAAATAATATGATGGCTCCCGCTCACGCAATAATGGGGGCTACGTCCGCAGTAGTTCTTAGTCCTGTATTGCATCTGTCGATATATCAAACCATATTGGCTATGATAATTTCAGCCGGTGCAGCATTGTTTCCTGATTGCGATCAACCAAGTTCAACAATAGGTAAAGTATTTGGACCTTTTGGAAAATATTTTACTAAAATGATGGGTTATATATCATCTTCAATATATATAGCTACAAAAACAAGATATGATAATCCAAAAAAATCCGGGCATAGAAAATTAACTCACACTGTCATTTTTAATCTATTGCTAGGATATTTATCATATCTTGTTTTCATTTATCCTATAACTCAGATTATTATAGTGGGATTATTGAGTGCTCTAGGAATTCGTGGCCTTTTGGCCAAAGGATTTAATGTCTATATACCGATAGATTTCAATGGTCGAAAAAGAAATAAAAGACTCATGGCGATACAACAAACAACAGCATTGTTTATTGGTGTAATTGCAGCTGTCGCGGTTTCTCAAAGTTTATTTGATCCATTGCAATTATCAGTTATCATTGTTGTTGGATTGTTGGTTCATCTATTGGGAGATTGTTGCACTCCTATGGGTGTTCCACTTTTATGGCCCGTGCCGATTATTCGAAAAACTTGGTATATGTTCAGACTGCCATGGACTTTCGAAGCCGGAAATAAAATGGAAGAAAATGTTATAACTCCTTTTATGTTTTTTCTTTTTGTTGTCTCTGTAATATACATATTATTTTAAGGATAAAAATGGAAAAGAAAGTTCCTGGTATTCTTCAACGAGTGCTCAAAAAGGGCTTGCGGAAAAAAGATGCTGATAGATATGATTCTGATCAAGAACTTGATGTCGCATCACTGGATGATGCAGAAATTGTTACCAGTGCTGTTATCACGCCTGATGGTACTGAAGTTGGTCATGCTCCAGTTCTGGACATTGATGGAATCAATGTAGAACTTATCCCATCGACTACTCCTGGACATTATCATTTGTACATTGACAAAGTAATGTCTTGGCCAAAATATGAACAACTTCTTCGTGCATTGTACAATGCTGGTATTATTGAATATGAATTTCTTCAATTGTCTATTAAGAGAAAAGGTTCTCAAATTAGACTTCCGTGGATTAAAAAAGAAATGTCGGAAGAAGATCGCCGGGTTCGTGAGGTTCGGGAAAAACTCCGTGCCGACCCAACTTTTCCTGATGCCCTGCTGATGGAAAAAGATTTCTCTGTCAGACTCAGAGAGCAAATTCGTCTTCAAATGGCCAAAGAAGAACTAGAATCCCAACCAAAAGTAAAGTCATTTGATCCATTTGACTGGGATTGATTCAAGAAATTATCTGTGATAATATACCTTAAGGGAGGTATATTATGCCTGATATTTGGTTAATAGTGGGAATCCTGGCGATTATAGCTTTGATCATCTTCATCGTCAAGCGTTGACAGACAGCATCCGCTGTGCTAGGATAGCGATACACAAAAGCTTACGGCCCGTTTCCTCGTGATTCGGTTGTCCTAGGACATCATAGAATCTCAGCTATGGCTTTCTGAGATATGGCTGTGTGACCCAATTGGCAGAGGTGTTCGACTTAAAATCGAAATGTTGTGGGTTCGAATCCCACCATAGCTACATGCCTCATTATATTCATATGGATATTACAGAAGTAATGGGAAAAAAAAATAGAAAAACTATTGCTCAAGCAGTTTGCCCATATGATCTAAAATGCAATTTTAAAAGCAAGGGTCAGGGAAGGAATGAAGGGATAGCTAAACAGGAATGTAAAGATAAGATGGAAAAACATTATCAAGATAAACATTCTAAATAAGCCGTAAAGGCTTTGCCTGAGTGACGCAATTGGTAGACGTAACGCTCTCAAAAAGCGTGTGGTCATTGGCCACTTGTGGGTTCGAATCCCACCTTGGGCACATGATGAATTATGAAACTTATGCTAAATGGTTAAAGAATCCATCTACGAGATTTGATGTTTTGACCAAAGGATGGTTTGCTAACGGATACTGTCCGATTTGCAGATATGAAATTAGAGTATGTTGTTATACCAAAAGAATGGCGAAAAAAAGTTTTAAAGAAAAAGTTCAAAATCATTTTGAACATCATCGTCTAAATAAATAATAAGCGAGGGTGCGCTATTTGGCACGGCGGCTACACTCAAAATGTAGTGTTTTTGCGGGTTCGACCCCCGTCCCTCGTACGAGGACTGCTTCCTCTTTTTGATTGCTTTTATTTTTTTCAAATATCTCTAAAATTAATTGAGATAACGGGCTATACATACCGGGAAGCCGCCGGTAATTGGGGCTGAATCCAAATGGCGCGGAACCTGTTTGTGACACAGGTTGTAGCGGGTTCGATTCCCGCCGGTCCCTCAATTTAATTTCAATAAAGGATAATAATGAAACCATTAAACGAACTTAATGACGAATACGAACTCAACGAAAGAAAAATTTATGGTGTGACTCTATCCGATACTTATAGCCTTGACAGCTATTTGAGCCGGGTTATAGGGAACGGTTTAGTGCTGCTGTCAGAAAATTTCACTGGCGTACCAGTTGTTTTTTCCGATGATCCGATTGAATTAATTTCTCAAAAATGGAAAAATGAACTACGTCAATATGGTGAAATTTTCATCAAATATAGTTTGCGTGATCAATATATTTCAGAAATTCACGACTCTATTAATTGGCCTTCAGAGTCAGATCATGAATGGTTCGAAGACGATGATGAGGATTTTTCTGTAATGAAATTTCCTGATCCGGAAACTGAATATGGTTCGGCTTGGGAAGAGTATACTAAGAAAACAGAAGAATTTCAAATTACTTTAGACAAAGAACTAAACCAAGCCTTGAAATGGTTTAGTAAATATTTTCAATCACTTTGGGACTGAATATGACTAATTCCGCTACAAAACAATACTGCCCATTTTGTGGAGCTTCGATTACAGTAAAAAATCCTTTCAATCTAAGTAATGCTGTTGCTACTCATGTCAAAGCAAAATGTCAAATGGCAACCAGAGAACAAAGACAGCGTTATTCTAGAGGCTAAAATATATACCAACTCACATCTTGACCCGAGTGTGAGGTTCGGCGGAAATACGCTCAAGTGTTGCAACACAGGGCATGATTGATATTCTGTTGCAGATAATCGATGGCCAATGCCTATCGGGTTTCCAAACAAATACTCCTAATAATTGGACATGAAGTGACTCCCATTACAGTTAAAGAACTGAAAGCACTGCTGAATCGTTTTAACGATGATTCATATATTCTGTACCAAACTGAAGATGGTCAATATATGAGCATTGAGAGTGTAGGAGAAGAAATCAGTAATCAATCCGTGCGTGAAGACATCCGGAAAGAAACCGGAATGCAGATTGATGATCGTAATTTTCTAGTCATTTATGGAATCTGATTTAGCAATAATCTTAAACCTGACATGGAGTGTAACTTAAAATGATTTCTTTGAACCATACTAAAGAAATTTTAGTAAGAGATCACGATCTGAATAAAATTCTCACTGAAGAATATGGTGTTGATTTTTATCTTCAACAATGGGCTTTTTATGCAGGTGAACCTGTAGCTGAATATACAGTTTGGGATTTTATCATCACCGATGATCTTAACGGAATCGATTTTAATATTGATTGGGAACTTCAGCGCGATGATGAAGATGACGAAACATTCTTCAATAGGTTGATTGAAGAATGGAAAGAAAAAGCTAAAACAAACAAACACATTGCGTATAGGCCATCTTATGAAGATCAATTAGATCCACAAGTTCTGTTGTGGAGAATGTGCAAAGATGGTAAGCTAAAACCAATGGGTGAAGTTAAAGTATATGTTACATGGTAGGGGAGAAATCCCTTCAGGAAGATAACCGAATGGCCAGGGGGAGCACTGCTAATGCTCTAAGGAGTAAAATCCGTGACGGTTCGATTCCGTCATCTTCCGCGTGATATTAAAACAATATTTGGGAAAATTGGTAAAATTAATTACTGAAGATGGTTCTGTTTATCGCGGGACTTTACGTATCAATAATGGAGAATTTTACCTGCAACTTTCCAATAAGAAAAGAATTATTCCCAAAAAAGAAGATGAAATAACGATCCTCTGAAAAAGGCCCTATTAGTAATATTGGTAAAACATGACACTGGTAATGTCAAGTAGAAAGTTCGATTCTTTCATAGGGCTCATGGCATCTATTAGTAAATTTCAAGGGAAAAAAGTTCAAGTTCTCAATGGATGGGGAAGAGTTATTGAAGGAACTTTATTCAAAATGCCTGATGGTTTATTTGCTGTAAAAAATACTGAGGAAAATTACATTATTTTTGCTGGCGATAAAGTTAAATGTGGCGGAGAAGTAAGATTAGCATATATGTAGGGAGGTGATTGAATGAAAAATCCTCAACCTGGAGATTTTGGATTATCCACTATCGGTGGATTTACTGGTTTTTGGGTAGGTTTAGGACAATATATCAGCGGTGATGGATCTCGTTATAGTCATGCTTTTATTGTTCTAGATGATGAAACTGTTATGGAAGCAATGCCAGGCGGAGCAATTATTACGCCATTAAGTAATTATAAGAATAGGTCAGTTTATTCAAATATAGAATTAACAAATGAGCAACGTGTAGAGATTGTCAAACAAGCGCGGAAACTGGAAGGTATTCCTTATTCTTTTCTTGACTATCTAGCTTTGGCGTTAGCTCATTTTGGCATTAAAGCACCACGATTAAGAAAATATATTGAGAACAAAGGACATATGATTTGTTCTCAATTAGTTGATTTCGCTTATCAAAAAGCCGGGGTTCATTTATTTACTGATGGCAGATTATCACAAGATGTAACACCCGGAGATTTAGCCAATATGCTTATTGAGAAAGATTGGTTACAATGACAAGCACATTATATAAAAAATGTCCAAGATGCGATAAAATGATTGAAGTAGATTATAAAGGAAGGTTTGTAGAACACTTTTGTGTTCCGAAGAAAAAATAATGACTAAGCAAGATTATACAGCTATTATGATGATTGTCGATAGAAGCAGAAGTATGTCTTCTATTCGAGAAGAAGCAGAGAATACCTTAAATAATTATATCAAAGAACAAGCGGGTCAGCCCGGAAAATGCACAGTTCGTTTAGTAGACTTCGATCATGAATATCGACTGGTGCAGAAGACGCGTAGCGTCAACAGGTTCCCGAAATATAGCCTAGAGCCACGTGGGATGACTGCGCTCTATGACGCTATCGGGTATGCTGTCACTGAGTTCGGGCAAGAGCTGTCAGACTTGACAGAGTCGGACCGGCCTGCTAGAGTTCTTGTTGTCATCATCACTGACGGAGAGGAAAACAGCTCAAAAGAATACAGAGTTGATCAAGTAAGAAATATGATCAAACATCAAGAATCTGTATATGATTGGAAGTTTGTTTTTCTTGCTGCCAATCAAGATGCTGCTCTATCTGGATCTAAAATTGGAATTCAAGCAAACAACACCTTGAATTTTGATGCAACAAATGAAGGCATTACTCGTTCAGGTGTAGAGCTTTCCAACTATACTAGAAGCTATCGCGACACCGGGCAAGCAAGCTTCTGACTTGACAGGCTCGCAACGATCTGCTAAGCTAACTCACAACACAGAGAGACGACATGCTGATTGTTACTGATCCAACCGATAATTTTAAGCAAGTGATTTATGCGGGGGACGATCTGCGAGAAGCTTGGGCAATTCTGAAGGATTATTTGATGAACAAATGCAGTCTAAATTATGCTATGAAAGTGACTGAATGGTGGTTCACAAATAATTCTTCAGTTTTCGAAATTCTCAATGGTCCCTATGTTGATTGTTGGAAATGGAACTCTTAATTTTGTTCTTCGGTGTTCTTAACTAGCTTATGCGGTGGGAACTATCGGAGCTTAGAAAAAGCGGCGGACAAAAATCTCCGAGTCGGGACGCTGATTATGACGAGTAACAAAAGCCGTTAGATATAAAATATGCTATCAACTTAATGATACTGGCTGGTAACAGTGTAAGCCCTTTTCCCCGCTAAGTACACGCGGTGTCTGAGTCAGCCCATATTATATCAAATTCGCCGGGTTGAGAAATCAACTGTAAGCAATGTCAGGCAACGTGACAGCGTCTGTTGCACGGGATTTATCTGAGTCCCACGAGGGATAGCTTAATGGGTAAAGCAGGTTGATCGCCAAATTATGGGTTCGAATCCCATTCCCTCACTAATCCTTTAGGGATAATAAAATGACGCGATGGGATGTATCGTATGGTAAATATAATATTGTTGTCGAAGTAGAAAAGATAAAAGGATGGCATACTAAATATGACGGATATGCTTTTTGTCCGATAGATGATTGTGTAAGATCAAGTGATGCTTTTATTGCTATGAGTTGTCTTACTGAAAGTAGAGCAAAATCTCAAGCTTTAGCTAAAGTAAAAAATCATTTAAGAAAGTCTCATAAATAATTATGAGTTTAAGCCTTCGTAGCTCAATTGGTCAGAGCATTCGACTCTTAATCGAAGGGTTTTCGGTTCAAGTCCGAACGGGGGTACGTTTAAATTTACAACATAGGGATAATCATGAAAAAGCTAAAAGAGATTATCAAAAAAGACTGGCCAATTTTAGCATATTGGGTTTCAACTGGTGCTTTGTTTTTCTTTGGAGCGACCAGCCTTGATGCCCCACTATGGTTGGCAATTCTCATCGCTGTTGCAATGCCTTTCATTATCATATATGTTGTGGCTTATATGATAATGGTATATCTTCTACAGCAAATTTAAGACCTTGAAAAAGGTCGGAACCGGTAAAGCGTTGGTTGAGCAAGCGGGTCTGTAAAACCCTACTTTTCAGGTTCGAATCCTGATTGCCGGACGCGGGAGATCTAATTGCCGTTAGCAGTGACTGAATATTGTTCCGGATAAAATATTCTAACTGGTGGTTTTAGGTGGCGCTAAAACAACACATCTCCGCACT
>JACCDR012652679.1_pt1 | contig 12414 bp, 27 predicted proteins | sample 7446431 | NCBI WGS metagenome assembly JACCDR01 (sample SAMN15323443, study PRJNA562643) | freshwater metagenome | isolation source: river surface water | place: USA:Blue River Watershed | collected 2017-08-17
GGAGCCATAAATCATGCTCAACAAAATCATAGGCATTTATCGAGAATATGTTCGCAAAAATGCCGATATGGAACAAAGGTTATTGGAACATGCAGAAAGGAAGAAAAGCTGCCAACATAATAACGGGTTTACTTTTTATCCATTCAATAGAGCCGATCCGCCAATGGGATCATGTAACGATTGCATGGCTGAGGTTAGCCTTGATGTAATTCTAAATAAATACATCGAGAAATTAGAAAATATTATCGAGAGGCAACAATGAAATTTGAATCTGTAAAAATAACAGTCAATGATATTGAAATGAAAGTGTCATTTGATTGGGAGCCAGGATATAAAAATGTTGTTATCAACAACAAAACAATTCGATACGGCACACCAGAAACGGTAAAAATATACAAAATTACAGTTTTTGACTACGAAGCAACGTGGCTGCTTGATGCTGATTTTTATATCGCCGATGGAGAAATCGAGTTAGTCTCACACATAAAAAAAATATGTAGTGATTGTGCCTACAATTTTTTAGACAAAGAGACTAGATAATGGAATTTGAAATCATCGACGGGGCACAAAAATCGCCATATTTTGGGGTAATATACGGAGCCGGTGGAACAGGAAAGAGTTGGTTAGCCAGCTATGCAGATGATCCTCTGTTCTTGTCTGTTGAGCCAGGAACTAACTTGATTCCGGCCAAAAAATTCAAGATTCGGCCAACATCTATTGACCAGTTTTTCGAGATGCTGAAAGCGGCGATCAAAGCGAAGCCAGGAACGCTGATAATCGATTCCCTTGGTTTCCTTGAACCAATGATTTACGCGGACGTACTAGAAAAGAACCCGGTTTCTGATGGAAAAAACCCAAAACCAGTACTGTCGATTGCCGACTACGGTTTCGGTCGTGGTTACGCGAAAGCGATGGACTATTGGCACAGATTGATGAAGGGAATCGACGCGATGAACGACAGAGGAATCAACGTCATTGCAATTACCCATTCTCATTACAAAAATATCCCAACCGAAGACGGCGAAACCTACAAGGTTACAGACATGGCTCTACAATCGTTCGGTGACTACAACGTGCCAGAGCTGCTCAAACGACGCGCCGACTGGGTGCTGTACGTAGAATCCAAGACCAAGACAAGAAGCGTCAAAAACAAATTCGGCGGCGAAAAGGTTATTCCGTTCGGGGCTGAACCAAATTTGTTAGTTCATACACGGTCAACGAGCCAGTTTTTCGCTAAGATGCGCGCCGCTGATATGGATAAGGTTAAAGACTATTACGAACTGGATCAGCGCAACCCGGATACATACCGAAAGTTATTTGAGGACATAACCTAATTAATTTTTTTAACAACAGAGAGACAAAAAATGGAAATCAACGCGTTAGAAAAAATCTTAGAAGCATTAGACTTATTGGGGAAATCGACCACTGATGCGATAAGAGACATAAGGAACGGGATTGCTGAGCAAAAACCCCCAGTATTTACCGGGCACCCAACAGCACCAACAAAAGCACAATGTTCCGCCGTAAATCATCCCATGCTAGGGAGGCGTTGTGTATGCCGGACTTATAGCGCCGGGGTTCACATTGGCGATGTAGTATGGGTAAACCCAGAAAACAGCATGGAAGCAATGCTATCAAACGCTTTGCGTTTGTGGGAATGGAAAAAAGGAGGGCTGTCATTAAGCGTCGTTGCAAATAACGGAATCAAAGGAGGTCGGTTAAACCGTACTGGTGATGTATTTTTGACAAACGTGATCGAATACATACCAACAACAAAAAGCGCAGAAGAAACCTATGTCAAATTTATCGAATATTAGTCGTCGCCATCATGGCAATAGTCCAGGCTATGGCGATGGCGATGGCGATGGCTCAGGCAATGGATATGGCTCAGGCTCAGGCTATGGCTCAGGCTCAGGCTCAGGCTATGGCTCAGGCTATGGCGATGGCGATGGCGATGGCTCAGGCTCAGGCTATGGTTCAGGCTCAGGCTATGGCTCAGGCTCAGGCTATGGCTCAGGCTCAGGCAATGACTCAGGTTTTGACTATACCTAAAACATTAAACAACAGGATATAAATTATGAGTTTTTTTACATTATCAAACGGCGAGACAATCGAAGCAATCAGCAAATTTGAGAACTCAGGTTTTCAAGGCATCATCCCTGACTGGACACAATTGATTTGCGACATTGTTTCGGCAAAATGGGCGATGGCCGACAAGCGCAATAACGACCATATTGTTATCGATTTGTACGTCGTTCAGACAGGGCCATATAAGGGCTATACGGTCAAGCACAAGCTGCACGTCAAGGACTACGACGACAAGAAAAGAGACAAAGCTCTTCAAATGCTCATGGTTTACGACACGCTTTGCAAAGGCTTTTTAGTTAAGGCCGACAAGGCCGGTAAAGAAATGAGCGATGCCATTCTATCCAATGGTCTTGTTGGTGGCGAAGTCTCAGTCACGTTCGCCGTATGGGAAGTCGAGCGCGATGACGGCTCGAAAATGGAAGGCAATTGGATTCGCGCCATTGGCCCAAAGTCGAAGGTTGATCAAGCCAAGAACAAGCAAATTATGGAGAAGGCAAAGAAGGTTGCCGAAGAAAATGATTTTGACGTTTACGGCGACGAAATCCCTTTTTAATCAATAATATAGAGACGGGGTAAAGCTACAAATCTTTGCCCCTCATTTAGCCGAGGATAAAATGAAAATAACAAAATTCGAGTGGAAGCAAAATAAAGGGCGCATTCAGTCGGCGAAAATAACTATTAAGCATGGATGGTGGTTATTTGCATATACTGAAGATGTTGAGGTTATTCGTATAATTAAGGCATTTTCAGACAAATTCGGTAATTGGATTCGTTGTGACAATGGCGAAGACATTGATATACCACGGGAGTTTTACGAATGTACAGATTAAGATACTGGAGACAAGATACTGTCGAATCAGGATCGTGGCATTTATCAGGATTAATGTCAAAGAAAAATGCTATTAAACTGATTGATTCTAATGTTTATGAAAATGCAAATCTTATTCCAGATGAGGGATATTCTGTCTGCAAAAATTGCGCCCATAGAAATGGAGAGGAATGCGAGCAACATGGTGGAAGAGAAATATATTTTGAAGACACTTGCGAAAACTGGACTGATATACCGGAGCATTTTTACCAAGATGACAACTGATATAAAAAGACATTGCCATAAATGCAAACAATACAAGCCGACCACGGGCTGTAGAATGATCGGCATTAAAAGAATATTTGTATGTAAGGAGTGTGCACAATGAACATTTATGAACTGACACGGCAACAAAAAGACCTGTTAGACATTCTGTTTTGGGAAGACTATGAAGACAGACAGTCGGCCATCAATGACGCCCTGGCTAAAATCGAAGGCGAAATTACGCAAAAGCTTGAGTATTTGTCCGATGTTTTAGCAGAGGCCAGGGCTATCACTGAGGCCAGAGAGGAAGCCAAGCGGAGCGCCGAAAGACGATTTAAAACGGCGCTGAATGCGGAGGCAAGGATTGAGGATTTGATCTTGGAAACGATGAAACAATTCGGCATCAAGAAAGTTTCAGGCAAGCATAAAAACGTTACGCTGTGTCAGGGGCGGGAGTTGATTGTCTACCCGGAGGACTTCGACGTGATGGAGCTACCAGAGGATGCCAGGAAGACGACTATAGAAACAAAACCAATCTATACCGCCGTATTAGATTTGATTAAAAACGATGAAATAGTCGGGCCTTATATTATCCGCAATCCTTATCTTTTGGTGAAGTGATGAACGATGAAATAGATTTACTGCCTTGTCCATTCTGCGGAGCATTGCCAGAGATTTATAATCGGATTTCTTTCGAGGACTCGTATGATATACGCTGTAACAAACCAGGGTGCTATTTAGAGTTTGGTGCAGACTGGTATTTAAGTAAAGAGGAGGTTATTGAGAAATGGAACAAAAGGGCAAATAACGATGGATGAACCACGAACAGCGAGAATTGCGATAACCTTTAGCCTCAAGCGCAAGTTAAAAATTATCGCGGAAAATATGTCTACGCCGGAACGGACTATTTCCGTTACTGAGTTGATTAATCAAATACTGAATAAATGGGCTGACAAACATGAACAGTGAACTATACGGAGCCGAAGACTTCATGTCCTGGCTTTCTAATATTGGATTTGTTTTTCATGAAGATAGATTTAGCAGTGAAATGAACCAATGCAATTGGCTTGCCTATAGACGAAGCAAAATTAAAGCACGTATATGCGAGGGCAATGACGATAAGGAAAGAATGCTAGTCGTTATCAAACCATATTGTTACGCTCACCCAAATGGTTCGCAAGCGTTAAATCAATGTGAGATAGAAGTTACGGGCAAAGTAAACGGAATATGGTACAAACTAATTGCCTATACAATGGACATAAGAGATTTAATGTCATCCAGTGGCAAACTAGATGAAATTGAATCCAGTCTTATTTCGGCTTGGAATGCTCTTTGAAATATGAGCAAAAACGAGCTAGGTGGTGGAATGAATAGGCGCATGATCGAGGTGCAGCCTGGCCGCTATGAGTCGCACGACGGCTACATGATGCAGCGCGAATACGGCATGACGCCAAACGGCAACCAACTCAACGGCAGATGGGTTTTGCGCGATTCGGCCGGCAAAATGCTCGATTTTGACCGCTACCAAAACGACTTGGCAGAGCATTACAACTTGCGCCTAGAGTGCGCCTAACGCAAAGCTAACCGGACGAGGTGAATTATGAGAAAACGAGCTTTGGCCGCATCCATTGTGGCCGCAAATTGAAGAATCAGAAAAAGATTGCCACGTGTAACAGTGTTGGCAATAAAATTGGGTTTAATTGCTGCATAACGCAGAGCTAAGGGGTGCGAGCCGCCGAAGAGCTTTAAACAAAACCGCGACTCTGAACGGCGTCGCCTTTGAACTAAGAGTTATACGTGGAGACGAAATGAAACCAGAGCAAGAACCGAAATACGATTTTAATAATTTAGGGCAGATCATGAATAGGGCGACATGTGAGGCGATACCCGATAATGAACCCGTTTTTATATTAAGAGCGAAAGATAAAAACGCAGCCTTGGTTATCGCTTACTACAAAAATCTGTGCAGGAATGATAATCACAAAGAGGTAATAAAAGACCGACTGCATCAGTTTGTTAATTTTGCGCATGAGCACCCTGAACTTATGAAAGAGCCGGACTAAGCATATAACGTATAGCTAACCGGGTGCAATAATGACGACTGAGAAATAAGGGATAAAAATGCTAAAAAGATACGAGATATTTACCCCGCCTTATAGTCGAGGAAGAATGGAAGAAGATAGTGATGGAAATTGGGTCAGGTTTGATGATGTAAGAGAACTGATTGATGCTGCTAAATCCGTTATGGAATGGGATTGGGATGTAATTTTATCTAATGTCAATGAAATTGATGAAGAATCAATTATTGCAATAAAAAAATTAGAAATTGCAATGAAAAAATATGAAGAAAGAACTTAGGTATTTTCAGCAAGACTGCATTAAGGCTATCATCGACAGTCTTAAGCGAGGGCATAGACCATACGCTAACTGCGTAACAGGCTTTGGCAAATCTGTCGTTATGGCAGACTTGTCGGCCCGAGCATTGAATCAGGGCAAGCGGGTATTACAGTTAGTTCCAAATCATACGCTTTGTATGCAGAATTATAAGCAAACAATCGAATACTTGGGTATAAATGCGTATAAAGTCGGAATGTGTTCGGCGAAATCTAGACGATACGAGGTGGCTAAACGATGCGTTATAGCTACGCAAACGTCGCTGGTAAGGCGCGCGGACAAGATTGGACATATAGACCTATGTTTGCTCGACGAAGCGGATATGGTTGCCCTGGACGATGATACGACGTATCGTAAGATTATCGCCCAGTTGCTCAGTGTCAACCCGGCAATGAAGATCGTTGGCCTTACCGGATCGCCATACCGACAGGATCAAGGCGAGATTCACCAGGGCGAGAACGCGCTATTTACTGAATGTTGCTATGAGTCAGACATTCCTCGGTTAATTCGGGAAGGCTATTTAAGCAGCGTAGAAATTCTGAACACGCCAGTGCATGTTGACTTGTCGGACGTAAAGACCGCAAGGGGCGACTATGACCAGGCACAAGCAGGGGTTAAATTCGATGCCATTATTGACGACGCCGTCGTTGATTTTAAAAGGCTTTTGCATGATAACGGAATCAAGACAGCATTAATTTTTGCCTCTACTATTGACAACGGTCAGAGAATAGTCGATAGTTATGGCGACTCAAACGAATGTAAACTTGCTCACGGGGGCTTAAATGTACACGAACGAAACACACTCATTGACTGGCTCACTCATGGATCAGGTCGCAGATTTCTCGTTAATGTTGGCCTGTATACTCGGGGCTTTGATTATCCTGCACTTGAGTGTCTTGTGCTATTACGCGCTACGCAATCGCTGCGTCTCTATGTCCAAATCATTGGCCGACTGCTTCGTACTCACGATGAAAAGCCGTTCGGATACTTAATAGACTACGGAACGAACGTCGAACGGTTTGGGCCAATAGACAATTTGACGCCGCCAGCGCCGCCAAAGAAAGGCGAGATGCCGGTTAAGGTTTGCGGGTTGTGCGAGGCGGAGAACAGACTGAACGCTAAGAATTGCCAGGAGTGCGGGGCTGAGTTTATCAGCGAAAACGAAGACGGACATTACTCGATGAAATCGAAGGGCGAAATTCTTCGAGAAAAGGAAATGAAAAAATGGATAGAAATCATTGATCCACTGTTAGCGTTCGAGATGGCTTACAGTCGCAAGGACGGGACGCCAATGGTCAAGATGAAAATCCATGACAAATACAGGTTAGTACACGACCACTATATCTGTATCGAGCATAGTGGTTATGCTGGATCAAATGCCGTGACATTTTTAATGTCGCTGCTAAAAGACAAGCACGATTTTTATAAGCTGAGCCAGGAGGGAGAATGCACGGCTGAAAACATAAATTTGTTGCTTAACAACTATTATGAAAATTACTTCAGGCCGATCAAACGAATAGTTATCGGTCCTGGAAAAGACAAATATAAAGAAATCAAGGGTGTAGAATATGGTTAAAAGAATCGAAAAACTAACGGGCGAACAAAGGGCTATGATGAAGCCTTGGGCCGACAAATGGATAAAAATCGGCCTGTCATGCGAACCGGCTAATTTTGAATTAGCCGAAAAAGGTATCCGAGAATGTTACCGTCTGGCTGGATTGGATCAGCCAAAAATTGTAATACCTGTTTCGTCGCCATTAGCTCTAAGGATCGCCGGGCCAATAGCGGAATATGGAGTTTTTTTGGCGAAAAAACAATTGAATGTACGCTCGTCGGCAGTCTCGGCGGTACGCTCGGCGGTAGACTCGGAGGTAGGCTCGGCGGTACGCTCGGCGGTACGCTCGGCGGTAAGCTGGTCGGTAGACTCGGCGGTAGACTTAGAGGTAGGCTCGGCGGTACGCTCGACGGTACGCTCGGCGGTACGCTCGGCGGTAGACTCGGAGGTAGACTCGGCGGTAAGCTCGGCGGTACGCTCGGCGGTAGACTGGGCGGTAGACTCGGCGGTAGACTCGGCGGTAGGCTCGGCGGTAAACTTGGCGGTACGCTCCGCGGTACGCTCGTCGGTAAGCTCTGATGTAGGCCATGATAAATCTGACAATTTTAAATTATTGCTTAATAATTTAAAAAAACCAGCATATTATTCTACTGGAAATTTGTATTTATGGCTCTGTTCATACGAAAGTTTTTTTACCGAGGTTTGCGGGATAAAACTGAATGATGACATTACAGAAAAAGCTAACGCTTATAGAATAGCTTGCAAAAACGCAGGATGGTCATTGTTATATGAAGATTTTGCAATAGTTTGCGATAGGCCAGAGTTTATTAAAATGGAGGATGGCCGGTTACATTCGGCGGATGGCTATGCAATCAAATGGCGTGATGGATACGGTTTAGCCTTTTGGCGCGGCACCCGCATTCCTGATGAATGGATGCTTGGTCAAAAGCCAACGGCAGCGGAATTGCTGAAATGGGAAAACATCGAGCAACGTAGAGCCGGGTTTGAAATCATTGGCTGGTCGTCTTTGTTATCCGAATTGGACGCAAAAGTAATCGATCAACACAGTAACCCTGAAATTGGGACATTGTTAGAAGCAAATATCCCAGATAGCGGCAAAGAAAGGTTTTTGAAAGCTACATGTGGAACCGGGCGAGAGTTTGTAATCCCAGTTTCAAAAAACGTGAAAACAGCGGTCGAGGCGCAAGCCTGGACGTACGAATTTGACAATTACAAAGATTTTATTATTCCAGAGGTAAGAACATGAAAACATTTAAAAAAGTAGCAGCACAAGGCGATTTGTTGATTATTAAGATTGATGAATTACCGAAAGGATTGGTTAAACAACAATCAGAAACAGATCGTCATGTATTGGCGCATAGCGAAACTGGCCATCATCATGTTATCGAGTCGAATGACGTTGATTTTTACAAAATAGCAGACAACGATATGAGGTCTTATATAGTCGTTAAAGGAATTATTGACAAAGCTATTGATCATCTTAGGAATTTTGATACACATGAATCGATTGCCATTCCCCCAGGAATTTACGAACTTCGTAGACAACGCGAATACATCCCAGAAGGATGGCGCAAGGTGCAAGATTGAACATCCTTGACGCAATCAAAACCAGAACGCGAGAAAGGCAATATTTTATTCGTGATAATGGCGACGACCGTTGGTATTGCCATGAGTGTTTAAACCTAGTCGATGGCTTTTGTATTACGCAAAAATATCGGCCAATTGACGACATCCCAAGACGATGCGAGGATTTTAAAAAATGAAAATTATTTTGATGGTGTACATGGCGATGCAGTTCGATACAACTATGGTTGCAACACAAACAGAATTTAAAACATTAGATGCTTGCGAAAAAGCACGCATTGAATTAATACGTGCTTTTCTAAAACCAGTCACAATGACAAGTACAGCATGGGGCAGTCCGGTAATGATTTCTAATTGCGCGGAAACTGAAATAGAAGATTCCAAAAAATGATTGAGCTATTTTTGCCTTATCCGCCATCGGTTAACCATTACTGGCGCAATGTAAATGGCCGGACAATCATTAGCAAGGCAGGACGTGAGTATAGGCAAGCGGTAAAGGAAGCGACAACAGGATTAATTTCTAAGCCATTGGAATGGAGGCTATCTATTAATATTTATGCCTTTATGCCAGACAAGCGGAAACGGGATTTAGATAACTTACCAAAGGCTATTTTTGATTCGTTAACTCATGCCGGATTGTGGATAGACGATTCTCAAATCGATAGGTTCTCTATCACTCGGATGACAATAGTGCATGGCGGTACAATACTTATCGAAATTTTAGAACGAGAGTGACAGCAGACCCTATCGGATAGTGGGGACAATAACTACCGAGGATAGGGGGCGGCAACACCTCCATAAAAAAGAGCCGTTGCCCTATCATTTATTACTTAATTGAGGGACAAAAATGAAAACACATGAAATCAGAGTATACATAATCAAATGGGGCATAGAGCTTGGCTATATCAAGCTTGAAGACCTTGATATTAACAGGCTCGCCGACCTTGTTAGTCGCGGGTATTCCATAAAACCGGTGTCTATGATGGTGAATTATGTTTAAGGAAAAGATTGAAAAGATTGAAAACATTGAAAACATTCAACAATTAAAAATTACTAATGCTGATCTTGAGATTGTGCGCGAAATTTTGGAGCAACACCGCATGATTCTTGAAGCATTAACTCGGCCCATGCTAATGGTGAATCATGCTAATGACAATGCAGGAACTCGCTGAAATAGAGGGGGTTTCATACAACAAAATAAACAAGAATATCCGTGATTATCACATAAAGCATCACGGCGAAGCCGGATGGGCAGGAAGCAAAACGAGAAAGGTAAAGCTATATGACCGAGAAAAAACGATGGAAGCCATCCGGTTAGCTATAGGAGAGGGGAGACAACCGAGGATAAAAAAAATAAATGAAGAAAATTTAACCTATGCCCCTAGATGCGTGCCAAGGAACATGTTACCATTAAGCGCATTGTGGACGATGAAAACAAAAAAGAGGAAAAGAAAATGAACGAAATGAGCCGCACAATCCCTGGCCACGTGGAAACTACGGAAGGCTTGATACCTTACCGCAAACACCCAAAGCTTGGCTTTGATATGCCAGTAAAAATAATTCCGACAAGAACACGAGTCGGACACTTGCGCCGACCATTGACTAACAAGTTTGGGCAGTACATTTACGCTCTTCCTGGAGGCGGTGAGTTTGTTTTTGAGGACGAAAAGCTATAATGAAGCAACCAAGAGACGAAAAAGGCAGGTTTCTGTCATGGGATGGAACGAGAAACATAAAATACAATGAAAGGCAATTAAGGGATGCTTTCATTGCTGGACTAGCAAAGAAAAGTTCGTTTTTTACTAACGAGCAATTGTGGCAACAATATAGAAAAACATTATGAATGAATTGGATATAGCGTGTATCAGAGCTATTTTAAGGCGGAAGGATGACTTTGCGAACAAAGAGATTCTTATTAACGACTGGTTAAACGGTTGTGAATACAATAATAATAAACAAAACCCCGCTGGGTTTATAAAATTAACACTAATGGATGAGGAAGACAACTGGTATGTTAACGCTAGTAATAACATAGGTGAAATTTTAGAATCAGACGGTGGTGTTTTGGTTAGCACAATGACAGGCACTCAAGAATTTGTAAAAGAATCAATACAAGAAATATTTTCAAAAATTAACGAGGCAATAAAATGAATTTACAAGAGTTTTTAAAAGTTTTGGGCAAATTTGCCGAAAAGTCAGAAACGCCCTGGACTGAGTTCCAAGCCAAACGACCAGGGGAGGATTGGTTTGATCTTGATTCGTTCGACTTGATTCGTGCCAATATGGAGTTTCGACGCATTCCATCGGCTATCAATTTTCGTGGGTTTGAGTTTGATGCCCCGGTGTCTTATCCTTTAAATCTTGATGAATTATATTACGTGCCAAATATTCATGATCCCGAACGAATTGGGATATGGAAATGGATTAATTCATCCGAAGATCACGACAGATTACAAAAAGGAATCATTCATCTAACATCAGAATCGGCTATAAACCATGCAAAAGCCATGCTCGCAATCTATGAAAAGAAACCAAAAGTTAAGCCGACACCAGACGGGAAGCCGTCGCCAACTGAGCCATAGAATTGAGTTACCAAAAATTAACAGAGGAATAAGATATGGAACTGAAGATTGACCCCGAAGCAGTAAATAAGCTGGTTGCCGATGCGGTGCTGAACAGCGCCATTGGCGAGGCTGTAAAAAAGGCTATTGAAAAAGAGCTTGCGAACCTATCCCGGAGTTGGGAAAACCCGCTGGAAATCGTTGTGCGTCACCACGTTGCAGATATTGCTCGGAAGGTGTTGATCGAAGAGCACGGCCAGGCAATAAGGGAAAAGATCGCGGCTGCGCTGGCGGAAAAACTTAGTAACGACTTCATAGACAGAGTTTGTGAGAAGGCTGCCGAAAAGTATTGAATTGAATGGCCAGAAATTCGATTTCCGCCAATAAATTTGTGGAGCGCACCAAGGCTATGATCAAGTGTCCTTTAAGGAATTGTCAGGGAGAAATGCGAGAAGGGATTGCTATCGAGCAGACCTGGACGGGCCTGCCTGACTTCCCTGGCCACGAAGTAGTGACAATGAGTCCTGGAGGGCCGGGAAAGGTTATTAAATGTATGAAATGCGATAAATGTGGATACTCTGTCACATAAAACACTATGGCTACACCAAATTGAAGAGAAACATATGGATTTAAAAGAATTTATTAAGTGGTACGAAGATGCATATAGCCAAGGCGACATGAACTCCGACGCATTGCGCCAAGGAGCGGCATACCTTGATGGATTTGGTGACGCAAGCGGTGGGAATGAACAAATGCAGCGAGTGGCAACCATGCTGCGCGGGGCCGCAAACCTGGCAGAGTGGATGCAACGTAAGGCGGGCGCATAACGCACTATCTCAGGGACGCTAGCCGCATCGCGGCAAAGCGTCCCCTAGAGCGACTGGTTAGCCACTTGGAGGCGAGATGCCTAATGTTTTGAACAAGTACAAAAACGGAGTGCCGCCGGGCGCGGCCCAGGAGACTTGAATAATGAAGCCGCATTATGACCGCGCTCCGGTTGAGCGACGGGTTATACGGCCTGGGCACGGATGGCGACACATTGCCGGCCCGGTCTATGAACATAGCAACGGAACGCGAGTGCATGTAGGTGGATTTGTAAAACTACCAAACGGCGAGTTTTTGAGCGATTGCAAATGGCC
>JACCDR010592619.1_pt1 | contig 12410 bp, 9 predicted proteins | sample 7446431 | NCBI WGS metagenome assembly JACCDR01 (sample SAMN15323443, study PRJNA562643) | freshwater metagenome | isolation source: river surface water | place: USA:Blue River Watershed | collected 2017-08-17
GCGCGGGGGGCTTCTCGCGGGTGCGCCTGGTCGTGCTGCGGGTCAGCGTCTCCGCGACGCCCGCGGCCGCGCTGCTGCCCGCGGTCGTCTGTGCGCTGCAGCTCACCGCGCGCCCCGCCTTCGCGGGCCTGGGGCTGGGCCGCCGCGCCGCGCTGCTGACAGGCCCGCTGGGGCTGGGCACGGCCGCCCCCGCGCAGCGCCTGGATGTGCGGGGCATGGCCATCGTGTCGAGCAATGTGGGCATCGGGCTGACCGCGCCCACGTTTGCGCTGCAGCTGTCGCGCGACAGCGCGGCCAAGCCCTCGACCAGCACCTGGACGGTCGCGTCGGACGCGCGGCTCAAGGAGGACGTGGAGGACGCGGACCTCGCGCGCTGCTACGACATCATCAAGGCGGTGCCCCTGCGGCGCTTCGCATGGCGCGCGGACGTGGCGGAGGCGGGTGGCATCCAGGATCGCCGCCGGCTGGGCTGGATCGCGCAGGAGGTGGAGGGCGCGTTCCCCAAGGCGGTGGAAAGGCGCGACATGCATGGCCTGCCTGACGCGCGCACGCTGAACGTCGACCAGCTCCTGGCCGCCCTGTACGGCGCCGTGCAGCGGCTGCAGCAGCTGGTCGAGGCTGATCGAGGCGCAGCGTGATGAGGTGATCATAGTACTGTACAAGATTACATCAGGGCCGGGGGGGGCATGTGTGTGGCATCGTCATGCGTCTTCATCCAGCAGCATGCGCACAAGGGCGTTCGCGCGCTCATCCCAGTCGTCTACAAAGGCCAGCGGCACTGGCAGCGACACTGGCATCGGGCGGCATGGTGCGGCGCAGCGGGGGAATAGGCGGGAGGAGGGGTGGGGGGGGGCGCGGGAACGGGCGCGGGAACGGGGCGCTTTGCCAGTGCGGATCACGAGGGACTGAGCAGACGGTCGCACGGAGGGCGTGGAGCGCCTGCTACTCCGCTGCGGGGGCGCGTCGTCGCGCCGCAGGAGCCTGAGCTGACACGTTTCCCATGGGCACGGAGTGGACGGGGAGGGCGTTGCCATTGCGATGCGATGTCAGTGGGTGGGTCCCAACCCGCCTGATGGGTCATTAAGCCCCCTGCCTGGAGGGGGGGGGGCACACCCCCTAGGAAAGCGCGCGCACCCCGCCTCAGACGGCCTCAGACGGCCTCAGACGGCCTCAGACGGCCGCGCGCAGCCCAGGCAGATGCTGCGGCGCATGGCGGGACGGCGAGGGCGGCTGGGCACGCGCGCGACCTGGGCCGTGCCTCCGACCTCCTTGCTGGTCCAGGACGCTGGCCCGGCGCACGAGCAGCAGCGGGGCGGTGGACCGCTGCTCATGCTCGTGCTCGTGCTCTTCCCGTCCGTCTCGCCCATCCCGCTCCCGCTCGTCCAGCCTGTACCTGTAGAAGTCGGGGCGGGAACGGTGTGCGGCGGGCAGGTGGGCGGGCGCATAGTCGTACTGGCTGCCATCGCTGCTGCGCTGAGTGCCGACCGTGCCACCGCTGTCATCCTCATCTTCCTGCCCATATTTCTTGTTGCAATGTGGCGCGCGGCTCAGCGCGAGTGGATCCGCGCCAAAGAGCGCGCGGCGCGATGGCGCAGCAGCACCCAGACCAGGACCAGCGGCAGCGGCAGCGGCAGCGGCAGCGGCATCCTGGAGCTCCATGGCGCGCATCAGGGCGTCCAGCGCGCGCTGCTGCAGGGCCAGCGTCCGCTCCAGCGCATCCACGCGCTGTTCCAGGACTCTGCCACTCTGAGCAGCGGGCGGGGGTACCTGCTGGCGTGCGGGGGGCATCTCGGCAGGCTATATGTGGGAGAGGCCGAGGCCGATGCGCGTCCTTTCCATGTGGCCCGACATTTCAGGCGCGCTGCGCAAGCGCGACTTGCCCCACGCAGTGCAGGGCGTAGGCCGCCGTGCAAGCCAGCGACAGGGCGGGCAGCGCGAAGGCCAGGCGCAGTGCGGCTCCTCGCACGCGCGCCCGCGTCGCGAGGTCCTCCTCGCGCAGCCACATCATCAGCGGCAGGAATGGCGCGAAGAGGCAGGCGCTCAGGATGACGGCGTGGGCTGCCAGGTGCTCAGGCGTCACGGCGTGCATCAAGGTCGCCGGGTCAATGACGTGCAGCATCACGCCCATCCGCAGGGGGCCGGGCAGGAACCGAAAGAGCTGCATCAGGAGGCATGCGGCGACGTAGACCAGGAACAGCAGGGCGATGACGCGGAACCAGGTGCCCACGGCGGCGTGCGCGCACGTGGCCATGACGTAGGCCCTTGCGCTGGGCGCGGCGGGCGGCCGCCCCGGCAGCTCGGCTTCTACGTCCAGGGCCCGGGTCGTGCGCAACAGGGTGGCGTGCCAGGCGACCGCCAGCACGGCCAGGAGCACGCCCCACGCGAGGCCCTGGGCGACCCAGGATGCTCGAGGGTTGAGCGCCCACGGCCGCTGTGTGACATGAGCGCCCGAATGTGACTGTGGGGCGTCCATGGAAGTGCCCGGCCCCGGCCCCGGCCCCGGCCCTGCTGGTCCCGCCGCCGCAGATGCAGATGCAGATGCAGATGCAGATGCAGGCTGAGGCTGAGACTGAGACGGCGCATCCCCTGGGATGATCGATGTGATCGATGTGATGTCAGCTCCATCCGGGAGGGCAGGCCCTGACGCAGCTGCCGGGGCGGCGGCACCTTCAGTCGCACGCATCCTTTCTGCCCTGGCGGCCAAGAATGTGCGACCGTGGGCTCCGCACCTGAGCGGCGGGGGGGGGCGTGCGTGTCATTTAAGGCGGCCATCCCCCCCTACCGTACATACGGTGCAGGATGATGGACTCCACAGCTGGACCAGAGCGGCACCGTCGTAGCTCCAGCGAGTCAAACGACCCCGCGGTCTGTCTCAGCCGTGCATTGTGGATGTTCGCGGCACAGGCGCGCAAGTGCCTGGATGAGGGGTCGCTGGACGACCTGTGGGCTTCCCGCTCGCGGCAGCAGCTGTCCGAAGCGCTGGAGGAGTTGGACAACCGACCCACGCTGCTCATCTCCGCCCTGCCAGACGTGGTGCAGCTGCGTCTCGCGGGCGCCGTGGACTGTGCGCCCGTCCTGCCACAGGGTGTGCAGCTCGCCATTTGGCGGGAGCGGGCGCTGGCGCTCACCTTCCACACCGTGGACCAGCTGTTTTCTGGGGTGCTCGCGCTGTGTGATGCCACGCCGGGTGCAGAGACGCCCGCTGAGCTGATGCGCGTGTGCATCCGGGCCATGGACATGCTACTGGATGCTGACGATCAGGCGGATACGCTGGCCAAGGACTTCAGCTCTGTCATGGACGCGTAGGTAAGTGCGCCCTTGTCGATGTCTGTTGGCAAATCCTCTCCCGAGAAGAGGAGAGTCTCTCACCTCGCTCACGGCGGGCCGAGCAGGTAGGACAGCATGGTCGCGGCCGTCTTGGCGCCGACGCCGGGCACCTGCTGCAGGCGGCGCTGCTGCGCTGGGCGGGCGGCACCCACAGCTTCAATCGCGGTCAGCAGTGCGCGCATGCTCGTGTTACTGTTACTGCCGCTGCCGCTGCCCCCGCCCTCCCCCTCCACGGGGCCTGCCAGCAGGTGATCAACGATGGCCCCGGCCAGGCGGGGCGACACGCCGGGGACCTGACACAGCTGCTGAAGGAGGCACAGGCGGGGCCCCATGTTCGCGCGCTTGCGCGCACATGCCGCAGCGCACGCCGCGGTTGAGTAGGATGCCTGGCTTGGCTGCGCGGCGGTGCTGGACTTGAAGAGGCGCCGCGCCAGGCGCTCCAGCAGGCAGGCGGTGTCCGCGGGGTCGCGCGTGAACAGCACATGCGCGCCGTGCGGCCACATCCATGACAGGACCGCCCCCTGCAGCGCTGCGGCGCTCACGCCGCGAGCCTCTCCCTCTCCCCCCCCCGCGCTCCAGGAGAACGAGTCGCCCTCCAGCACGTACGCGACCTGCCAGCCTGCAGCCGCGGCAACCGAATGCATGCGTGCCCGCTGTTCCGCATAGCGTCCATCGCACAGCGACGCCTTCAGGTCCGCGACGGTCTTGCGCTCTATGACCAGGCGCGTGTGACCTGCGACACGCACATGCACATCGCCTACGTCAAGAACGGCCTCCTCGAGGCCCAGGGGCGGCTGAGGCGCCAGACCCCGCAGCTCCGCAAGGAGGGCCCGCTCGCGGGCATCCAGGCACAGCGTGACGGGCGTTGCAGTCGCACTTACTGTTGCAGCATCCAGAGCATCCATCGTACAGCTCGGAATTCGTCGTACAGCTCGGAATTCGTCGTACAGCTCGGAATTCGTCGTACAGCTCGGAATTCGTCGTACAGCTCGGCTCTGCTCTGACCAAAGGAGGAAAGCACCGCTTTAAGTGCCTGGCTTGGCTGGGCTGGGCTGGGCTGGGGGCACCACCGTTTACCAACAGACATGACAATGACGACAGCCCCGGTGGTGGACGATGTCTGATCTGAGACTTGTCGATGTCTGTTGGTAAACGGTGGCGCGCTGCGCGCGCTTTCCTAAGGGGGCACCCCCCAGGTCTGGTGGTACACGGCAGGGAAGTTCCAGGCCAGAACGACGTCTACCAACAGGGCGCCCTTGTCGATGTCTGTTGGTAAACGGCGACCCTCTGGAAGGGGGGGTTGCTGCGCGCGCTTTCCTAGGGGGGTGGAACCCCCCAGGTACACGGGGGGGGGCTTGACGTGGATGGTGTAAAAATTCAACGGAGCGCCATGCGGTGCGGCGTCCACAGGCTCAAGATATGTATGCATATGTCTACTGCCTTGCTGTGCTGTCATGGACGACGCCGACCTGCCTTATGATGTCATCAAGACCATCCTGTACATGTGCGTCGTGAGCTCAGCACATAGGCTGTCCGCCCTGGAGTGCGTTGCCCCTCGCGTGGGTTTCTGCAAGTGGACGCCGGAGCAGCAGGCGCACGCGCTGGTGACTGAATACGTCCCTGGCAGGATCCTGGTGCGCGCGATTAAGCATGGCAAAAAGGAAGTTGCACGCGTGATCTGGAACGACCTGTGGGATGAGGACGACCCGCTGGCCATGAATCATGGCAGTGACGCCTTGCGCCTTGCAGTCGAGGAAGGGCAGCTGGACATGGTCACAATGCTGCTCTCAGGCGCGCACCCCGTGAGGCCGACGAGCTCGCATCTGGCTGATGCTGTGGCTCGTGACAACCTGGATATGGTTCGACAGCTGCGCTCTGGTGCGCACCCCGCGCGCGCAGACTGCCCCGTGAGCTGCCCCCTGCACTCTGCAGTGGTAAGAGGCAACCTGGAGATGGTACAGGAGCTGCGAGCTGGGGTGTACCCTGCGCTCGCCTGTGCCAATGACAGCCATGTCCTTGCCCTTGCAGCGGGCTGGAACCCTGCACTTTTGGAAATGGTGCAAGCGCTGCGCACCGGGCCCAACCCCGCGCGCGCGGACGGCCAGGACAGCATGGCGCTGGTCAGGGCAGCGCGCTGCGGCCACACGGCGGTGGTGCAGCAGCTGCTGACCGGCGAGCATCCTGCGCGCGCGGACGCCCAGAACAATGACGCGCTGATCAAGGCAGCGACAGAAGGCCACACGGAGGTGGTGCAGGTGCTGCTCTCGGCTAGCGTGCATCCCGCGCGCGCGGACGCCCGGGACAGCTTAGCGCTGATCAGGGCAGCGGAAAGAGGCCACACTGAGGTGGTGCGCCTGCTGCTCTCGGCTAGCGAGCATCCCGCGCGCGCGAACGCCGGGGCCAGCTTAGCGCTGATCAGGGCAGCAGAAGGAGGCTACGCGGAGATGGTGCGCCTGATGCTCTCGGCTAGAGAGCATCCCGCGCGCGCGGACGCCCGGGACAGCTTAGCGCTGATCAGGGCAGCGGAAAGAGGCCACACGGAGGTGGTGCAGCTGCTGCAGTCCGCCTTGGGGATTGATTGATTGATTGATTGATTGCTGGTCCTCAGCTGGGGGGGTCCACCCCCCCAGGAAAGCGCGCTGCGCTGCGCGCGCTTTGCTGCGGCTGTGCCGCAGCGAACCCCCCTTCCAGAGGGTCGCCACAGGCCAGAGGGTCGCCACAGGCGGCGGCCACCGACCCTTTGCAGTTTTTTTGCAGGCACACTGAGAATGACCTGGAGGGGGGGGGCACCCCCCGCCCTGCCTGATCCCGCTGCTTGTTCCAGCTCCGCCCCCGCGCGCCAGCTACATTTTTAAGCGGCCATGAAGTACAGTACAGGGACTACTGCATCGCGGCACGGCAGCCAGTGCCAGCTTGCTGTTGCGCATGTCGATCGTCACGAACGTCACGAGCGTGGCTCCGGCCATGCCCCTGGCGGGCATACTGCCCAAGCGCCCCAGTCTGGCCACCACGCAGTCGGCGCAGCAGTCGGCGCAGCAATCGGCGCAGCAGGTGCAGCAGGTGCAGCAGGTGCAGGCACATGCGGAGGTGTACCCCCTGCGAAGCACCAACACCCAGAGCCAGAGCCACACCTACACACACATTGTGCGTGGGGTACAGCCACGCACCCTGGTGGTTTTGTTGGACAGCGTGGGCGAGCAGGTGTGCAAGGGCGCGAAGACGATGTACGCGGAGCAGAAGCTGGATTGCGTGTACCAAGCGGGTGTGCTGGACTGCACGGACGCAACCAATGGACGGAGATTGCGGGTCACATTGTATTCTTGGGACACCTCCACCCCTGGCGAGCTGCACGACGCCTTTCGCGTGCACCTTTTTATGCAGTACGCGATGGCCGTGTTGTGTCAGGTGGTGGGCGACTGGGCGCTCGGTGCATTTGGCGCGAGTGGCATGCCCTTGGCAGGTGGCGCCAATGCAAACGCTGCCGCTGGCTTAAATGCGAACGCCGCCGCCGCCAGGGCGAACGCAAACGCTGATGCCGCCAGGGCGAACGCAAACGCTGGCTCAAATGCGAACGCCGCCGCCACCAGGGCAAACGCAAACGCTGGCTCAAATGCGAACGCCGCCGCCAGGGCAAACGCAAACGCTGGCTCAAATGCGAACGCCGCCGCCAGGGCAAACTCCGGCGCTAGCTCAAATGCGAACGCCGTCGTCGCCAGGGCGAACGCCGCCGCAGGCACCGCCAGCACTGCGAAGGCGGCCATGAAGGCGGGCGTGACCCGAGAGAGTTTGGCGCAGGAGCTCGTAATGAGCTTTCAGGCACTCACGGCGCCACCAGGGACCGAGGACACGCGCGCCGCGCGGGGCCCTAAGAGGATCACGGACGTGCTGGGCGCGCTGCGTGCGTTGCATAGCCGGCTGCTTCGCTATGTCAAGGATGGGCTCCTGCTGGCCGCCGCGCCCGGCGCCACCGAGCTGCAGCTGCTGCTGACCCCGCTGGAGGGGGCGCCGCTATTGATCGACCTGACCCCCGTGCCCACAAGCTGCCGGCCCATCGTCCTGTTGGCCCTGACATTCTGGCTCTTCGCAGTCATCCAGGGCCCGCGGGAACGCGCGGGCCCCACCAGCACGCTGACCTGGCAGGACGTGCGGCAGCTGGCCAACATCGCGTCGCGGCCCGACACGTGGGCAGACCCCGCGGGGATGGGCCCCCAGCAAGCTCGGTCGGCGGACGACCTTGTGGGCGTGCCCTGGTTCGATGCGGTCACGCACTTCTGCATGGTGCTGGACAACCCGATCCGCCAGCCGCTGGCCACCAACACCGCCGCGCAGCTGACCACCACCGTGCTGCGCTTCCTGGACTGGCTGCGGGTGCGCGTGACTGGCCCGTCCGTCCAGGCGCTCGACTCCGAGCCCAGGCTGCGGGAGGCCCGCGGCGTGGCTCTGTCCGCGGCGCGCGAAGACGTGCTTGCGGCGACCAACAAGACCCCGTCGGATGGCATGGCCAGCTTCTTGGTCGGCGTGCTAACCAGCCCGCCCTTTGACCGCGCCGTGTACGTCAGCAGCATGGACGCAGCGTCCTCCATCGCGAGCCGAGACCCCATGTACGTCGCGTACATCAGCTGGCAGCCCATGCACACCCGGCTGCCGGTGCACGTGCTGACGCACCTCCAAGCCCCAGCGCCGTCAGGGGCGGCGGGCGCGGCGACGCCCCCGACCCCCCCGTACAGGCTGAGGTCCATGATCCTGAGCATGCACGTGCTGGAGGCGGCCCAGCCCATGTACGTCACCCTGACGGCCCAGCAGGACAACACGTGGCGGCTGATGCACGCGCGTGGATCCTCGCGCGCGATTGAGGCGTTCGACGGCACCAAGGGGGTCATCGTCGAGGACCACCTGATCTCTGGCGCGCTCAGGGCGCTTGGCCTCACGCGTTCCAACGTGGACATCAGCATCATGGCGGTGCTCCTGCAGAAGAGCACCTAGGGGACACGCCGTTCAAGCTCGTGCATCGCATGACGGCCTGTGTGTCAAAGCCGGGTCGGGGGGTCGGGCCCATCACGCGGGGCTGGCATACGATGGGTGGTACGCGCAGGTACGTGGTCAAGAAATTGACGTAGTACTGGGCGTGCGCATCGCCCACATACACAACGCTGGCGCCCCCTGGCTGCCGCACCGCATAGCGCAGCATGCGCGCCAGCAAGTACGCGTCCATCAGGACCACCTGCACGCCCAGCTCCATGACTGTGGCGAGAGGAGGGCGCTCATCCTGCGCCCCCCCGCGCACGTCCCGGGTGCCTCGCATGTCTCGGACGCCTCGCATGTCTCGGACGCCTCGCATGTCTCGGACGCCTCGCGTGTCTCGGACGCCTCGCGTGTCTCGGAGCGACGAGCGTGGGCGTTCCACCGCGGTGGCCCACACCCACAGGGGGGGCGGGCCGCTCTCTGGCGCTCGGCGCGTGGGAGGGGGGGCGGCTCCGTACCCGAGGTCCCGCGAGAGCACGCGCATCATGGCGTCCACGCGGTCCTCCAGGTACCGCCGGAGCGCAGCCTTGAGCGGGCCATTCGGCAGGCGCAGGAACTGCTTGGCGATCTTGTGCACGGGGCGACCCATGCCGCCCTGGGCGACGGGCAGGACCGACAGCGCCTGGGGCACGATGCGCTGCGCGGTCACCGCCGGCCCAAGCACCGCCCTCGCGTCCTTCACGAAATCTGGAGAGAAGAGGAATGCCCGCATCAGCGTCCCGATCGCGTCCGCGCTGGGCAGGTGCTTCATCATCCACTCGGGGTCGGACGGCAGCAGGCGGATGACGTTGGGTTCGTGGCGGATGTCTGCGTAGTGGAAACGTACATCGGTGGTCGAGGCGCTGCCATCTCTGCCATCCCCATACGCGCCATCCCGGTACAGCGGGCGGTGAAACTGCTTGTACAGGCGGCTGAGCACGCCAATGTATGAGTTGCTGGCGCCCACGATGCGCTGCAGCAAGTACTGCATCCCGCGCGGGGGGGGGCCCGCGTCCTTGCGCATGACGCCCTGCAGCCAGTTCAGCACCGCTTGTCGGCGCTCGCCGTGAGGCATCACGTACGGCATCTCCAGGTGCACGTCCAGGCTTGTGCGGTGGGCGCGCGCAGCGGCGGCCGCCTCGCGTATAAAGCGGGTGATGGTCGCGCATCCCTCTTCGCGGCGACAGGACCTGCACAGGTGCGTGTATGCAAAGTGGGCGTCGCCAAAGATGTACAGGCGGTGTTGGGGGGCGGGCATGAGCTGGGCGGTGATCGGCGCGACGGGCAGGTCAAAGGCGTGTGCGGAGACGGGGCCGCTGATGATCGAGAGCGGCAGCGCGCCCTGCATCTGGGCCGCATCGTGCGTGCTCACCACACGTGCCGTTCCACTCCACGCCCGTCGACTGCTGCGCTGATGCTGCTGCTGCTGCTGCTGCTGCTGCATCATGCCTGTTCCCCCTGCCCTCTGGGCGCGGGAAAATGGCGAGCCTTGCAGCAATTTAAGACGGCCCGCATCATTGGGGGGGCAACGGTCGGGGGCAACGGTCATTAACGGTCATTAACGGTCATTAACGGTCATTAACGGTCAGCCGCGATGACAATTGAAGATGTGCGGCACCTGCTGCGCAACAGCGTGCAGAGCAGCTCCAGCATCTTCATCGACTCGGCACAGCGCAACCGCGAGTACCACCCCACCCCGTCGCAGTATGTCGTGCACTTTGACGAACCCATGCGCTATGTGTTTGGGATGGACGTCCTGGATGCGGCCATGGCTGGCACGTCCTACAATGTGGATGCGGACAACAATAACCTGTGCGTGCTTGGCTTCGACCTGACCACGGGCAGCGCGCTGGCGCCGTTGGGCGTCGAGGAGGACGAGCCGTCGCGAGCCGCGGTTGCAGCAATCACGTACGAGTTGGGCTTCAGCCATGAGCTCAACGCTTGGATGGGCGGCGGTCGCAGCGCGCGGGTGCTGGTGCTCAGCGCGGCGGCCCTGGCGGGCGCCCCCCCGCCGGGGCCGCCGCCACCCCAGGATCTGAGCGCAGTGGTTGAGGGCGCCACCCTGCCCAGCGACACCTGGCTGATGGTGCGCAATGTGCTGACCAACGTGCGCATGGTGCGGTTTGAGGCGCCGCGTGGCCCCCAGGCGGACACCGCCCAGTGCGCGTCGTTTGAGACGTCCTCCCTGCTGTGCCAGGCCGCCAGCAGCGCCGCGGGCAAGCCTGCGTTTGCGGTGCGCCACCTCAACGCCCTGTACGCCGTCCAGGAAGACGGCCCGCACGCGGAGTGGCTGCGGGCGGCGATGACCAACTCGTACGCCCTGGTGCCGAGCGCAGCCGGGAGCATGCCCAATGAGTACAGCATCGTGTACTACACAGCCATCCGCATCGATCCTGCAACGGAATCGGACTACGCGTCGCTCGCCACGCACGTGTTCTCTGTGTGGAATGTGCACTTGGAGGTCGGCAACTACACAGCCGTGACCCTGCTGCAGCAGCTGCAGCAGCAGCTGCAGGCCCTGGGCCTCAGCGCGGCCAGCACCACCACCAGCACGGTCACCAAGCAAGGCAAGCTGCGCCTGACCGCGGGCGCGGGCATGCGCATCGTGTTCCCCGCGCATGCAAGCACCATCGCCGCCACGCTGGGCTTCGACCTGTGGCCCAAGCCGGAGCAGCTCGCCTCGCAGCCTGTGGCCTTGCGCCCGCACAACGCCTGCATGTTCGGCGCGCAGCCCAGCGCGGTCTTCATGAGCGTGCTGCGCCCCAGCTCCTCGCAGGGCGGGGCGCTCGCCCAGGATCTCGACGCCCCCGGCCTGCTCAACCTGCTGGGCCGACGCTACATTACGCTGCGGTGTCCCGAGATCGAGCAGCACATGGGGCAGACCGGCAAGTACGGCTCCTTCTCTCCGGGCATTGGCGTGTTCCGCCTGGCGAACGCGAATGAGGTCGTGCAGCTGCGCTTTGACTATGTCAGCCTCATTCGCAAGCCGTTCCATCCGATCGGGCGCCTGCCGCGCTTGACCCTGCGGTTCGAGAACAGCGACGGCTCGCTGTACGACTTCAAGGGCATCAACCACCAGCTGCTCCTGACCATCAAGTACTACACCCCCCAGCCCAAAGGCGGGGCGCCCGCTTTCTCGGCCCTGAACCCCAGCTACGACCCCGACCACATGCGCTGGCTGAACGAGCAGCACCGCGATGAGGCGCGCGCGCAGTGGGGAGCGCCTCGCGGGTACGACGACTCCGAGGACGCGACCTCCGATGGCGACTCCGATGGCGGCTCCGACGGCTCCGACGGCTCCGACGGCTCTGGGGGCTCTTCCGGCACAGGCGCAACCGGCTCCGAAGATGGGGACAGGCAGGACTCTGGCCAGGTGTGGGGGGCTTGAGCAGGCGCAGGCCCAGCCGAGCGCAGGCTGGGCGTGTGCTGGGGCTGAAGGACCAGAGCACGCATCGCGATCTGCTCCTCCTTGAGCTGCTGGACCTTCTCCGCCACGGCACCTCGCTGAGCACGGACAGCGCCACCGGCACGCTGCTGAAGGACCCTGGTAGGGTGAGGGCTTGCTGTGCTGTGAGGGCTTGCTGTGAGGGCTTGCTGTGTGACCTGTGCGACCTCCTCTGCCCTGCTGCCTGGCCCCTATAAAGCAGCCGGCCCCACAGCCCCCCTCCCAAACCCAAGGCCAGCCTCGCCCTGTGCCCAATCCCTGAACCCTGTGTGCCCAATCCCGTCCCAACGGACACATGCAAGGCATGCAAGGCCAGCACTCCCCCATGGATGGCACGGATTCCATGCCGGTGTGGAAGTCCTTGAAGGACGACGTGTTCCGCATGCACATTGTGGCGATGAACAAGATGAGCGCGGAGCTACGGCGCGAGCGCATGCTCCGCACCCAAGCCGAGGAGAGCCTGGCCAAGGAGCGCGCTGCAAAGGAGCATCTGCAGCGCGTGTTGAGCGAGACGGAGGCCATCCGGAAACAGCTGCAGCCCATGCTCTCCAGCGTGCTTACCGCTTCCATGCGGATGATGCCCAATGTTGGCAGCAGCACCGCGCCAGCACCTGCAGTGGCCCCAGCTCGCCCGCCC
>JACCDR011446404.1_pt1 | contig 12409 bp, 26 predicted proteins | sample 7446431 | NCBI WGS metagenome assembly JACCDR01 (sample SAMN15323443, study PRJNA562643) | freshwater metagenome | isolation source: river surface water | place: USA:Blue River Watershed | collected 2017-08-17
ATCGGGCTGGCCAGGCGTCACCTCGAACCGTTCGACGACGAGCCGGCCAGCACCGGTATCTGATTGACGAGGGAGAACCGTGTACGACAGTTACAGCAAACCCCGGTGGCTCTGGCTGAGCCTGGGCCACTACTCCAACCACCTCACCGCCGCCGCCAGCCTGACCGGCGCAGCCGCCGTCCTCATCTTCACCGCGACCGGTGTCGGCGTGGTATCCCACCTGCTGCTCGGGCTGGTGGTGGCCGTCTACGCCGTCTGGGCCGTGTCGGCCACCGCTGAGCGGACGCACCACCGGTCGTTGTGCCCCAGGGAACTCGACGAAGCACCGGTCCTGGACCCGCAGCCCGCGGTCGACCGGAAACGGCGCGAACTGCGGGTCTGGCACTCCCGCCGCCGCCGGCGGTTCGTCCCGCTCGTTGTAGGGATGCTGTTCTTCGCGCTGTACGTCCTGGTGCCGACCGGCAAGACGTGGATCTTCGCGGTCGGGTTCGTATGCTCGGCGCTGATCTCGGCGTACCTGGTGTACGTGGACATCACACATCAGCGGCTGCATCCCTGGTGTCCGTACTGCCGGCACGGTGGGCGCGGGCCGCGAGGATTCCGCATCCCCGACCCGACCGACCCATCCGTACCCAAGCCCGTCCCCCAGACCACGTGATCACCAGCAACCCCGTACGCCCTGACCAGAGAGGTACCGGAGTGAATCGCGACAACCTGCCGGACGACACCGGGCCCATCCCCGCCCGGTACATCGGCGCAGCCATCGTGGCCGGGCTGCTACTGCTGTGGCTCGGCGACCTGTGGGCGCGGTCGGTGCTCGCCGGTGGCTGACCGCGGCGGCGTTGGGGCGGCCCGCCCCAACGCCGAACAGATCGCAGGGGTGGTGGCCGACATCCAGGCGGGGCGCACCCACCACCCGGGGGCGAACAACGAGCCGGGGATCATCCTGAGCCTGAAGATGCTGGAACGGGCACGCCGCCCACAGCCGGTGGTCGACTGCACCGCCGTCTTCCACGCCCAACGCGTCGCAGCGAGCGTCGACCTGTACGACGACCACCCGTCGATCACCCCACCGTGGGACGACGCCATGTTGTGCTACGTCAACACGTTCGGGAACGTCCTATGTCTCCAGGTGAACCGGCGGGACTGGGCCAGCAGCGCGCCGCCGCGTGACTGGCGGACCGTCAACGACGTCGACTGGGCCCGGGTCCGGTGGATCGCCGAAACCGCGATCTGGCTCGGCGGCGTGACCGGCGACGGCAGCCCGCTGACCACCTCCGGGCCGTGTCACATGTTCCGCCACGCGATCCACGACGACGGGTCACCGGCGGACATCACCTGGCGCGCGTTGATCCCCCAGCGGGCACAGCCCGACGACGACGAGGATCCGAACCTCGCGACGTGGCAGGCGGCGCTGATCACCCTCGGCGGGGCGTTGAGTTTCCTCAACTGCTCCAACGTGGACGTTGCGGAGCCGGACCGGCCACGTCCGGAACGGCGCCGGATCGCCCGCACCGGGGTGACGGTGCAGACGATCGTGGTCCGCCCACCGGGCCGGCACCGCACCCGTTCGGCTGACCCGCGGCCGATCGACGCGTCGGAAACCCCGGTCAGCCCGGTTCGTGGCCATTTCTCCCATTACGGAGCGCAGTACAACCGGGGGTTGCTGTTCGGCAAGTACGCCGGGAAGTTCTGGATCCCCAGCCACGCCCGAGGCGCCAAGGAAGACCCGAAGGCCCCCGAGCCGAAAACCTATGTGCTGAAGCCCTGAACCTGGAAGGACAGCGGATGCTCCGCCAGCAGACCGCGCACACCCCCGACCAGCTCGCCGAAGCGCTCGGCTGGTCGGGCCGCCAACTCGACGACGCCCGCCAGCTGGGGCTGATCCCCGCCCCCGACGTCGTCCGCCCGAAACACCTCGGGCCGCGCTGGTCCCCCACCACGGTCCGGGACCTCCGCACCCGCCGGGACGCGTTGACCATGGACCTGGCTTTGGGTGCCCTCGGCGCGACCCGGCTCGCCGAGAAGATGGCCACGCGTCTCGGGGTCGACGTCGACCCGGACGTGGTGGCCGAGCTGGCCTGGATGGGGCTCATCCCCCGCGCCGGCATGTTCAAGGGCCACAGCCTGTACGCGGTTTGGGCGGCGCTGCGGGTCACCGACCCGGCGGTCCTGGCCCAGGCCGCGGTCAGTGGCCATCTCCACACCGCCGACCGGGCGGTGCTGGTCCTCGACGTGCGGGGCTCGGACCTTGCTCACCTGGTGCGGCAGGGGTGGTTGCGGCCGGCCCGGTGGGCCGACAACCCGTGGCTGTCGAAGAGGGCCGGCGCCGGGACGGTGCCGCTGTACCGCCACGGCGACCTGGTTGCGTTGCTCGCGTACCCAGGGTTCGACTGGGACCGGGTGCGGGCCACCCCGCCCGGGCGCAGGTCCCCGCTGAGCCGGCTCGGGGTGTGCGGGGACGTTGGGCGCGCCGCGCTGGACCGGTTGTCCCGGGGGCTGGTGTACCACCACCTCGGGCACCGCCAGTGGTCGGCCGGCGACGCCACGGCCGCGATCGGGTCGTGGCAGGCCGCGGGCGACTACCCGGCCACGCTCGACCACCTCACCGACGTGGCCGCCGGCCAGACCGCGCCGATCGTGCGGTGCGCGGCGTGGATGGCGCTGCTGCCTGCGGGCCGACCCGTGCTCGTCTGACACCTGCCCACGTATCCGAGCCCGGGGGGCGCCCGTGTACTACGACGACGACTTTGCCGATGACGGTCTGTTCCCGGTGCGGGAGGAGCCCCACTGCGGTGGGTGTTGCGACTCCGGGCGGGCACCGGCCCGGTGGTGGGCGTACTTCGGCCGGGGCTACCGGCCGTGTCCGGACTGCGCCAACGGTGACCTGTTCGACCGGGTCGGCTGGTGGTTGTGGTGGCGCCACCACCAGGTTGTCGACACGCTGTCCAACCGGTGGTGGGCGCGGCCGGATACGCGGCCGGCGCCGGCCGACACCGGGGCACCGTTCTGACCCCGATCCCTAGACGCTTACACGTTGAACGTGTTAACGTGTGGTGGTGTCCCAGACTCCGGAACCCGCAGCCCTGACCACCGCCGAACTCCGCACCTGGCTCCAGGCGCACGGCGTCGCCGACGCCGACATGGCCCAGGCCCTGACCGAACACGCGGGCCGCACCGAGGCCGACATGGACGCCGCCTACGACGCAGCCCACGGGAGCATGGCCTGATGCCTGCCCCGAACCGTCCCAACACCCGGGCCGCGACCGAAGCTTCGGTCGCGGCCCGGGCCGCGACCAAACTCGACCGGCTCGCAGAGACCCTGCGAGCCGCCGGCTGGGCCGTCTCTCCGCCCACTGAGCAAACCCCCGACGACGACGTGTGGGCCGCGACGATCAGACGGCACCACCGCGAGCGGGTCGAGCTGGACCTGCGTCAGGCCGAAGAACTGGCCGCCCTCGCCACCCAGCTCGGCGCCGGGTACGAGGGGCAGGCCGCCGCCCACCAGAAGCTCGCCGTCACCATCCGCCGTCGCCTCACCCACCTCCCGGAGGGAACCGCATGATCACCGACAGCGATGTGGCCCATTTCGCGGGCTACATCACCGGACACCCCGACACCCCACCGGACGCGCAGCACCGGGCCGCGGCACGCGCGGTCCTGGAAGGCCTGGACCGGGAAGGGCGGCTCGCGCAGGCAGCGTGGTGGGCGACCGGCCGCCCGATCAGCCCAGACCTGCTCCTCATGACCGTGGTGGGCGCGGTGGCGTCGGCTACGGGGCTCGTGGTCGCGTACTTGCGTGGGTGGCGGTGGACCCGGTGAGCGAGACGTCCGCCGAGTACATCCGCAACGCCCGCCAGGCCCTGCAAGACGCCGCCCAGTTGCTGGGCCACGCCAAAGAGAGCGACCCGGACCCGGCGCAGTACGACGCGATCACAGATGGGTGGCGGCTCGTTCAGCAGGCCCGCGACGAACTGGCGCCGGCCGCCGTAGGGTTTCGTGAAGAGGTCACCGCCGAACTACCCGCATCGCACCGGCAGGCGGCGCTCGACGCGGGCCGCCGGCCGCCGACGAAAGCGGAGTTCCTGCCCGCCGACCAGTTATGGGTCCAACGCGCCGTCCCGGTCCTGCGGTACGTGTCCGCCGGCCGCCGCTACGTAGGCACCCAGCCGTACCCGGAAGCGGCGGCGCGGGCACTGCTCGGCGACCTGGGCCAGGCGGGTGCGTCGATAGGCGACCAGGTCGCCGCCCTCCGCGCCGAAGCGGACCGGCTCGAATCCCAGTCGTGTACCGGAGTGGCCGCGTCGTGGTGCCCGATCCACGGCACATGCACATGCGTGGACTGGAAGCTGTTCAACACCCCCGGCTGCCCGCTGCACTCGATCGGCAGCAGCCACGCGGAGCGGGGGGCCGACTGGTCCGCTGGGATGGTCGACGGGGCGTGTACCTGCGACGCGGTCACCGACGTCGAGCATCCGGACCCGGCGTGTATCGCTGCGGCGTGCGTTGTCGCGAGAGCGGAGCGGGGGACCGGTGGCTGAGTGCGTGTTCTGCGACGGTGCCCCCGCGAACGAGCGGATCGCTCAGTCGCGCCGGTTCCTCGCCCTCTTCGACGGGTACCCGAGGTCGCCGGGGCACACGCTGATCGTGCCGCGCCGGCACGCCGTATCACTGGGCGAGCTGACGACGGACGAGATCGGTGAAGCGTTCGCCCTGCTCGCCGAGGCCCGCAACCGGATCGACGCCAGGTACGACCCGGCTGCCTACAACGTCGGGATCAACGACGGTCGCGCCGCCGGCCGGACCGTGGACCACCTGCACATCCACCTCATCCCCCGCTACGACGGGGACGTCGTTGATCCACGTGGCGGCGTGCGGAACATCCTGCCCGGACCGAGTCCGGACGAGTGGACCGGCGATGGCCGTGGCTGACGACGCCCCAAGCCCCCCGATGCCGCCCCGCGAGTGGCTCGACAAGCACTCCGCCCCGTCGAAGGGGGCCGCCGGCAACGGATGGCAGGTCGGCTGGCAGGCGGGCTACCTGGCTGGGCTTCAGGCGGCCCGCGGCGCCGAGCCAAGCGGACGTGCCCAGGTGTTGTCGCCGGCCCCCGTCGCGCCGATGACGTCTGAGATCGACGTAAAGCACTGCGCCGCCATCGCTGCGGGCAGGTACGACCACACTGGCCCGGCGTACTTCCTCCCCGCCGTCCGAGACGTCCTGGAAGCCCTGAGTGCCGCTGGTCGTCTCCTTCCGGACGGAGGAGAAACCCGCATCGAATGGGGGCCGCGCTGCTCCGACCCGTCGCACCTTGGCCACCTGTTCGTCCACGGGGAAATGGTGTCGCGGAACGCGGTCGACGGATACCGGGCCCGCCGCGAGGTCCGTGAATGGCCGGACGGCAGCTCCTGGACCGGCCCGTGGGTGGAGGTAACCGATGCCTAAGCCGCCTACGTTCCTGAGCTTCGCCGACATGGCCTGGCCGCATCCCGACGATCCGCTGGAGGTTGAGTGGTCGCTGCGGTACGGGTCACCGTCCCGGGAGCAGATGATGGTCGCCGCCTCGATCGTTGCCGCGTATCGCCAGCTCGTCGCCGATCCGGTGCGGCGTCGGAACGAGACGATTGCTGGCCTGCGCCGTGCGGTGCGGGAGGCAACCGATGCCTGAACCAACCTCCGACACGCTACGCAGCCACGAGAAGCGGATCGCTGGGATGCTCGCCGACCCGGAATGCGTCGGGGACCTGCTGCTCGTTGGCCTGGTGTTCGCCCGGTCGGTGGACCTCGGCGACCCACCCTTGGACACCGTTGTCAGGGCCGCCGCCGCATCGGTGTACGGAGCGGCGTCTCACCCCGGGATGCTGGCCCGGTTCCGGTGGGAGGACCACCCGAGAGTGCATGACCAGGGAACCCGCCGGGTTCGGGATGTACTCGCGTCCGACATCCGCCGCTACGCCCCCAACCTGGCCCGCGCCCACACCTGCCAGCGGCCGGTAACCCGTCGCCCCCGCCACGACACCTTCGCAACGTCGATCTTCGCCGAGCAGTCGTCGACGCCGGCACCCGCTGTTGAGCAGCGGTGTGGGCGCTCGGCACACACCGCTGGGGAATACCTGTTCGTGGACGCGGTGGACGGCAGCCGCACCGCGCTGGGTGCCTGTTCGCAGGCCCGTTGCCTGGCGTGGTGGCAGGCTATGCGCGACGCCAACCAGGCCGAACTCGCCGCCCACCCGCCACCTGAGCCGGCAGCCAACCGTGGTGGCGTTCTCGAACGGCACCTCGACGAGATCGACTGGCCGAAGTTGTACCAGCATCTTGACCCGCGGTGGGAGCCTCCGCACGAAGCGCCGGGCTGGCGACCACCGAAGCTTCAGATCCTGCTCACCGACGAACCAGATCTCGACGCCGGCCGGGCCACCAGGCCAGCGTTGACCGTGGTGAAAGGTGGGTGGAAGTAACCGATGTCTGACCGCCAGATGTGCACCCTCACCCTTGGATGCGGATTTCCGGCGCACCGAGCCGAGGATCATCCGTGTGGCCAGCCAGCCCGCGTAGGCGATCCGTGCTGGTTCTGCGGCGACCCGATCCGTGCTGACGGACTAGGCCACCCAGTACCGTGCCCCCGTTGCTGGCGGCCGGTAACGATCGCGGACATCAAGGCATTCGCCGCCGAGGAAGGGTTTGTCAGCGAAGTGACCCTTGGGAAGGGGGTAACCGATGCCTGACCTGATGCCGGATGAGCCGTTCGACGAGTTCAAGACCGTGGTCCGGTATCCGCCCGATCCGCCACGGCCGTGCGGAAGCGACCCGATCAACATGTACGGCGGCAAGGGCAAATCCGGTGCCGAACTAGCCCGGCACCGACAGGAGTACCACCGCGCCAACGGCGCCACGTCCGCCACCGTGTACCGCCGTACCTGGACTCCCGGCCCATGGATGGAGGTGCGAGATGCCTGAGCGGCGACGTAGCTGGAGATCGGTGGCGATCGAGTTGGGCCTGCGGATGGAGCACCACGCCCGGTGCGGCGCACATCCGGACCCGGTGGCCGCCGATCCGGAGTGCCCGTGCTGTCGTGACCGGGAGTCGTACCTGGCGTTCCAGAAGCGGATCAACGAGGAGGGTCGTTCTCGTGACCACTAGCGCCGGGAGACGAACGCGCCCGGCCATGAGCAGAGCCGCGGCGCCCACCGGCACACCGATCCGTACCGGTTCTGGTCGCTCGCGTCGACCAGCGCGCCATGTCGACTGCACTCTGGGCACTTACGTTCCGCAGCACTCCGCCGGAGCCCTTCGGCAATCCGGACACCACGCTGGCTTTGGGGCATGTTCGCCACCTCCATCTAGTACATGCGGCGCGCGAACAGTTGATCCAACTCCCGGCCCATGGGTGGCCGTAGACCCGCCGGAGGCCGCTGATGGATGAGCCGAACTTCGCCCAGGGCTTTCTGGACTTCCCGACCGGCTGGTGGCTCGCCGCCCGGGTGGAGCACACCGACCCGAGGTGCAGCTACGTCCAGCACAACGGCGGGTTCCTGTGCGACTGCGGCGCGATCGAGGCCGAGTTCGAACGGCGCCGGACCGATCGGGTAGCCGTAGACCCGCAACCGAAGAAGGAGGACTGACCGATGACCGGCGACCCGATGCCCGTTTTCACGATCAAGGCCAAGGACGACCTCGCCCCTGCGGCGGTCCGGTACTACCGGCTGCTGTGCCGAGAGCGTGGCCTGGCCGGGCAGGCGCGCGAGGTGGACAAGGCGCTGGCCGAGATCGAGGCGTGGCGGGTGCGCAACCCGCTGTTGACCAAGCGCCCCGATCACCAGCACGTCCCGGTGGCCGTAGACCCCGAGGAGAAGCCGTGACCGCGACGATCGGCGGGCACCAGTCCGCCCGGATGGGCAGCGCGGTGTGGCTCACACCACGGCCGATCCTGGACGCGCTTGGCGTGTTCGACCTGGACCCGTGCGCCGCCCCGGATCCGGAGGTGTGGCCGACCGCGCGGCATCACATCTGCCCACCGCAGGATGGGCTGACCGAGCCGTGGGCGGGCAGGGTGTGGCTGAACCCGCCGTACAACCGGCAAGCGGAGGCGTGGATCGCCCGGCTCGCCGGGCACGGCCGGGGGACGGCGCTGCTGTTCGCCCGGACCGACACGGCATGGTTCGCGGACAACGTCCTCGACCACCGCAACACCACCGCGCTGCTGTTCCTCCGCGGCCGGGTGAAGTTCGTCCGCCCGGTCACCCTGGACGCCCCGGACAACGGGGGCGCCCCGTCCGTCCTCGTCGCGTACGGCCCGGCTGACGCCGCCCGGTTGAAGGCCAGCGGCCTGCGCGGCTCCTACATCACCCTCGGGGAGCGTTGATGGCCGCCAGGTCCGAAGAACAGTTGTACGGGCTGGCGGTGACCGCGGAACACCGGTCCGAACGCCGCGTCGCCCAGGTCCGGTTCGAGGTGGGCAAGGCGCTGCTCCGCGTCCACAGCGACTACCCGGACCTCACCCATGAGGAGATCCTCGACGGTCTCCTCATCGCCGCCGGCAGCCAGGTCCAGCACCTTCGCCGCGCCCAGGCGGCACCGATGCAGCCGGAGCCGGGGAAGGCCGCCCCGGACACCGAGGTGGTCGAATACCTCAGCGGCTGCCCGGTCGAGGTCTGGGACGGCCCGGGTATGTACGTCTGCGGTGCCGGCGGCAGTGGCCACGTGTGCGCCCGCCACGGCCGGTTCACCCCGGCCCGCCGCTGCGTTGACGTCTTCGGGTGCCGGCGCCCGGAAGGCCACGGGGGCCGCTGCAACCCGCTTGCCGCGGCCGAGGGGGCGGGGCGGTGAGCGGGCAGGCCGACCGGGTCGACACGATCCTGCGGCAGCTCCACGAACTGGAACACGACCGCCGGCAGGTGGCCGCGTCCGGGACGGCACCCGACCACGCCCGCCACAACCAGATGGCCAACCAGGTCCGCGACCTGATCAGCACCATGCTCGTCCCGGACCTGCGCTCGACGCTGATCCGGATGGTCGTCGACGGGCTCAACGGGGCGAAGTGGCCACGCTGCGACAGATGTAACCGGCCCACGTACCTCGGCGTGGCCGGGCCGTGGAAGAAGGAACCGAACGCCGACCACAACAACCAGGCTCTTGGAGGAACCGATGGTGGATAAGCGCCCGACCGTGTACTCGACCGACGACCCGACCGTGGTCGCCGCGTTCCTGGACGCCCGACGACAGTTGCAGGGGTTCGTGATCATGGTCACGGCCGCTGCGCGGGAGCTGGGGAAGAACACCGGTGTTATGCGTGCGGCTGGGACCGCGGACGGTGGCGCCGGCACCACGATCGGGCTTGCCGTCGACGACCCGGACGACCCGCCCGCCGGGTGGGTGTACAACCGTGGCCGGAAGATGCTCCGCCCGGTCCGTGGCCGCGCGGGCAACGCGGCCCGGCAATGGTTGGACGACCATCAGCCCCCGCCGGGTGCGGCTGTGCACGCCATCCTCGCCCGGTTCGGGCTGCCGCTGCACGACCTGCTCGGCAACATCGGGGACATGAGCTACCGGTTCAGCGTCCCGACAGTCGGCCACGTCGACGGTGTCGTGTGGGCGCTGTACCAGGGGCACCCGGGCGTGTGGTACGACCTGGCCCTGACCGAGCCATCACCGCCGTGGGTGCGGCGCCGGCTTAGCGAGTTCTACGCCGCGGAGGAAGCCGCCACCGCCCGTAGTGCCACCGTGGTGGAGGCGGCACGGTGCCAGGCGGCCACGAACGCACGCCTGGCCGAGTAACACAAACAGCCACCGACTTGTCGCGCTACACGGCAGCGCGTATTGTCCGAGTGGACCGTTCCCCATCCAAGGAGGCAACCATGCCCGAGACCACCACCGTCGAGGTCACCTTCGTCCTGGCCGTGGACTGCTACGAGACCCGAAAGTTCGTGGCCACGTCGACCACGACCGGTTCCGCGCCGCACACCGCGAATAACGTCGTCTCGGCGGTCCGGCAGGACACCATCCGGGGCATCAACGCCCTCCGGACCGCCGAGCAGCCCCCGGTTGTGGACGCGACCCGCCGAGCGGCTGTGACCGCCCGGGTCATCATCGGCGGTGACCGGCCGTTCCAGGTCGACCTGGACACGACGACGACCGGCAGTGTCTTCGCCGCTGCTGAGGCTCTCGTCGTCGCCGCTGGGCGGGACCTCCACGACTGGCTGTGCCAGCTGACGCTGGCAGCCAGCCGCCCATAGCCCCACTGCTTCGTCCGTCGCCGCCCCGTTCCCCCAGTGAGGTACCCGAGATGACCGAAACCCGGACCGTGCACCCGGGGGCGTTCTGCTCGCCCATCGGTGCCACCGGCGTAACCGCCACCGGCACCGCCATGGTGTGCCGCGTCAACCCCGACAACCCACCAGCGGACGGCCGCCCGCGCTGGGGCCGGCAGAACCCGCTCGTCCGCCGGGCCCGCCACCGCGTGCCACGCCGCGGCCAGGGCCTGGAGAAGCGCTACGTCGACCGGCTTACCCTGCCGGCCGACGCGCCGCTCCCCCAGAGGCTGGTCGACCAGCTCAACGAGGCGCAGATCGGCGCGCTACGCACCGCGGGCGGCCTGCCCTGGGCCGGGCCGAAGCCCCGCAAGGCCGACCTGGACAAGCTGACCCGGGCCGGGCTGCTGACCAACGACGAGCAGCTCACCAGCCGCGGGGTGGAAGCCCTACGTCGTCGCGGCGAAGTCGACCCCGGCGCGGCCACCGACGCGGCCACCGCGTTTGAGCGGCGGCAGGCCGAGCACCCGGCGCCGCAGCCCCGGCCGATCGTCAAGGGCCAGCCTCAGGACCGGTCCGCCGAAGCCGGCACCGACTGGTCCCGGTACGACACCTGCGGCGCCTGCTCCGCCGCCGCCGGCCAGCCGTGCCGCGACCTGGGTCGCGAGGGCAGCCTGAACGCGACCGCGCACGACGGCCGCCCCCTGATCGACAGGAGTGAAGTGGAGCTGCTCACCCAGCCGACGCTGCTGAACCGCCGGGTCACCTCGGACGGGTCCGGCCAGGAACTGGTTGACCGGAACGCCGCGAAGATCCTCGCCGCATACCGAGCGGCCAGCACCAGCAGTGGCCGCGACTACGTGTACCTGTGCGACCTGCGAACGGCCACCGGCCTACCCGCCGCCGAGTTCGACGCTGCGGCCAAGCACCTGCACCGCACCGAGGACCGGGTCTGCCTGAGCCCGGAATCCGACCAGAAGGCGCTCACCGGCGCCCAGCGCGCCGGGGCGATCATCCTGGGGAACCAGGCCCGCCACATGATGAGCGCCTAAGACCTACCGTAAACGCAAGATGGGTGGGCCCGGGTCATCGTGGCCTGGCTAGTTGGCCCGGGCGTGGAGTCCACCCGTCCGGTAGTGGTCCACCGTGTTCAGCACTGCCCGTTCCCACAGATCGACAGCCTGTTTGATGTACCTCATCACCGGCTCCTTCCCTGGTTCCCGTACGTACGCCTGCGTTTCGACCGGCAACCGGCCGGCGACACACTCCGCCGCGGCCAACGCCCCGACCTCGGCGGCCTGGTGCCGGCTGATCCCGTGGAACTGGACGACGACGTTGACCGGTACCAGGAACTCCCACGTCTCGATGTCGTCGGCGCGCGGCCCACGCTGCGGGTTCAACCCGGCGACGTTCAGCTCGAACTCCGCCTCCGGGTACCGCTTCCTCGCCCCCGGCCCGCCGGGCCGGTCAACCAGGTCGACGACCCCGAGCAGGAACTTGTCGTACCCGATCCCCTGCCCCGGGGCGTGGACGAACCAGCACGTCACCGTGCTGGCCGCTTTCGGATGGTCGGCGGGGGCCGGCACGTGCCTGGCCCACCCGAACTCGCCTTCCACAAACCCCTGCCCGGCCCCCATCACGCCGCCGCGGACAGTACAGCCGCGAACGCGGCCAGGAAACCGGACTGCTCGGCCAGCCGGCCGACGCACGTCGGGCACCACGTCAGCCCAGCCGGCGGGGTCGACGGCAACGGGTCGAGGATGACGGCGGCGCCTTTGAAGGTGCTGGACGCGATCTGCCCGCAGAACGTCTGCCGCCCCGGGTTCATCCCGGCGTCGTTGACGATGTGGAGCCGGCGGACCTGCGCGGCCCGCCGCTGCGGGGTTCCGTACGCGGAGTGGTATCCCCGCGCCGACGCCACCGCGGGGAACGCCCCGACATGACGGCACGTCGGGCACAGGCACACCGCTGGGCAGAACTTGCAGTGCGGCGCCCCCTCGTCGCCACGCTCGCGTTGAAGGAGCCCGCACTGCTCGTGCTGCCCGTGCAGGCACGCACACGACAGGTAGGCGTGCGCCACGCCCACCGCCGCCCCGACCAGTTCGCCGCGCCACCCGGGTCCACCGGCAACCACCGTCGTCATCCCAAACCCCCGTCAACCAG
>JACCDR011198018.1_pt1 | contig 12408 bp, 4 predicted proteins | sample 7446431 | NCBI WGS metagenome assembly JACCDR01 (sample SAMN15323443, study PRJNA562643) | freshwater metagenome | isolation source: river surface water | place: USA:Blue River Watershed | collected 2017-08-17
ATTCGAGGGTGTTATCCATCTGGCACGTTGCGGCGTACGATGCCAGACTGTCTGCGGATCGCTTGATTGCTTCAGGATTGTTGCCGCTCATCGCTTCGGCAACTCCCGTGTCTCGGTGCGTCCTGTGGGTGTATGAAACGACTGCACCTTATCGACCCACCTCAATTCCTTGTAAAGTCCAGAGCCTTTGCAAGCCACCTCATGAAAAACAACCGTCTCAATCTCTGGCTTCTGCGGCTCCACGTCGCCGAAGTATTTGCACCAGGGGAGGTAGGTGGCCATTTCATGCAGCGATTCTATTTTCCACGCTGCAAGTCCATCTCTTTCATACTCAATGCAGCAATGACGAGCATTCTGGCAGACATAAACAATTCGAAACCGTCTGTTTTGACCATCCCACTCCCAAAACTCACCAACCTCAGGGATTCTCTTACTCATCTCAATTCTCCCGGTAATGACTCGTTGTTTGAAAACGCCTATTCGAATGGAACGTCTGCAGCAGCACCGCCACCGGCTTTGATCGACTCCAGTTTCTTTACGCACTGGTCATACATGGTCTTTGTCCAGCACGTCACAGCATCCACCGGGAAATCCCCAGCAACCGATCTTGCAAACTGAGCAAACCCTGTCTGCAGTTCCTGCCGGTTCGTCTCGTTCGGACACAGTTTCTTGTGCCACTGCTTTTTCAGGCCGTTCAGATCAGCCTCGGTAATCGGTGATTCGCCGTTCATCACCGCTGGCAGCGCCCACGCCGGAAGACGCGGAGGTTTCCAGTAATACAAGTCCCCGCCTTTCTTTTCGTCAAGCCTCGCTCGTTTCCAGCCTTTCCCGCCTTGATCTGACACTTCGGCGTAGGTTTCATCCATCAGGTACAGGTAACGACCGATTCCCCACTGGGATCCAGCTCGCTTCATTGCACCACTGAATCCACCTTTCGCCGGTTCTACTCGAGTTGACTCAGAAACGTCGTATTTCGTGATCCACTCGCCTTCAATCCGAATGCTGATTCCGACCTGCAGCGCCCAGATCCCGGTCCTGACCTCATGCACCACCATTGGCGTGTTGCACCAGTTTTCAGGACCAACAACGTCGTCCAGACGATTCGCAATGGCTCTCGCTGTGATGTACGCAAGAACCTTGCACCAGATTTCCTTCCGGTCTCCGTAGCCAGCCTGTGACACTCGCCATTCGATGTCGCCTGCCGGAAACGGGTCAGACAGCCGTTTCAAATCAAAACTCATTTCTTCCCTTCCCGCTCAATCGCTTCTGCCACTTCTTTCCGCCAGATACTCACGTCCTTCGGTGCATCGAAGCCAATGCGAACCTTATCCCCGCGAATCTCCACAACCTTCAACGAGAGAGTTGTGCCATTGACGGTAATCACGATCTCTTCATCTGTCTTTCGACTCAACACCAGCATCGGAAACCCCTTCCGTGGAACGAAACACTACTCAACCAGCAAACTCATCCTGTCGATGATTCCCTCAATCTTCGCTGACAACGATTTACCGGCCTGTGCCTGAACAAACGGAACCAGCGCACGGGACAGATTCACCGTCACTCGCACCCTTCCGTTCTGCGGGGGAACCGGACCCCGCTTTTTAGCCTGTTTCTTCATCGAGAAACCTTTCAGAAAGAACGCGGCCAGCGAGTCCCTGCTATTTAAGGGTGTCTTCTTGAGGATCACCCACCGCGTGTGTAACAAAAAACCCGCAGCACCGTGATCAGTGTTGCGGGTTCTTTTTGTGGCGTCAATATCCAGTGCAGCATATTTATCGAGAATGCTGCATTTATTCCTGATACATCTTGTACAGTCTGCGTCTGGCGGTCAGCACGGATCGTTTCACTCGCCAGTTTCCCCCGACGAATTCCGTGATCCCGCCGTTTCTGCGTTTGTAGCCTTCCGTGTAAATCCGGTTCGCATCCTCGTATGTCGGCGCCATGGCCTTCAGCAGAGAACGTGCGGTTTCAATCGGCTTGTCGCCGTCTGCAGCTTTTCGCTTCATTGGGTCTTCTGAAGACAGCATTTCGGACGCAATCAGTGCCAGATCGCCGCGTTCCTTCTGGATCGCGTCTTCCATGTCCGGTCCATCTTCTCCATCCACGATTGGCTGGAGCTTTTCCGCTTCCTCCGGTGTGGCCGTCCTGAGTGCTTCCTTGGCTTCTTTTGCTGCCTGCTCTTTGAAATGCTCGTTCAGCAGTTCTTCGATCCGCTCCCGAGGTGCATTCTGCTTCTGGAGTGCTCGAACAGCATTTGCGGTGTCTTTGCGTTTCTCCACCTTATCCTCGTGCAGTGATGATCCAAGGCCGAAGAACATCAGTGCCGATGAAACTGCCGCCATTGCCGCACTTTCCTCAGATGCGGATCGGCCGATATCCTGAAACGACAAAGGAAGTACCTTGCTCTTAAACCATTCTGCAGAGCCAAACGTCTCGCCACCGATTGATTGTCCTGTCAAATAATCAATCCCGGCACCAACAACAGGGGAAGCCTTTTTACGACCGTATGACAGTGCCAGCCTCCACTTGTCTGTTTCTTCGCTTTCCCAGCGGTATTCTGTGCGTCCGCTGATCGTTCGGTACAGGTAAGAAATGTGCTGTGCCAATCCTGCCGTCATATCAAACAGTCGGTTTCCAATTCGGAAATGACCGAAGTTTGCATGTGCGGGATCGCGGTAGAAATCCCACTCCTCATCATCACCAGGTGCTCCAAATGCTGCTGCTAATGCCGCAGCTGCCAAACCGATAATCATTCCCTGTGCCGTCAGTTGCTTTCCCATTTCCATCGCAACCATCTGGCGAGCCTCAGTCGATGCACCTTCACCTCCAGTCCAGCGTGCGTCATACCACATCGGCTGAAGCGTCAACCACTGAAGACGACTCAGCCACCACCGCGGAGAGAAAAACACCATTGCAGCCGCATTGATCGCACCTGAGATTTTCTTGATATCACCGCGGCCAGTAGACACGTTGATAAGATTCGCCAACACTCTCAGGTCCGCTGTTGACATTACAGTCCCGTTTTTCTGCTGCCGTTTCGCAAGACGCTCAACCATACTCCTGAAAACCAGACGTCGCAGAGTGTTGATAAATGCTGATGCTGCTCGCTCGCTTCCACCGAGGCCGGGGACTTTATTCACCCATTCCGGAACACCAACGTTGTTTTCCTCCCGGTTAAATCCGCCATGGACATCGGTAACAGCAAGTCCAGCCTGTTTCTCCAGCCTCACCCAGTGTGCATCAGCGTCCAGTTCCCTCTGGACGTTGAATAACTCCTGTTCGCTCGGGAAAATGCTCCACGACTCAAACGGGTTTTTCGTGAAAGCATTGCTGATCGCTTTCCCGTAATTGGCTGGATTGGTGATCCCCAGCAAATACCCCTGCCGGCCGATAAGAGACTGGTCGATCGACGTCAGCACCTTTCGCATGATTGAGGATGCCGTCACTGGTCCCCACACCAAACCCTTGTAAATCAGGTGTTTGTTGTCGAAATCCCACTGAGCACGTTTTGCGTCGAGTTTCTGCTTCTGTTTCTTGATCGACAACAGCAGCCGTTCCATTTCCGGTGTGTATGTCCGCTCTGGCTTCTTCGGTGCTGGCATGAAATCGTTGTTTGCCAGCCGTTCCGCCAGTCTCGCGTCTCGTTCCAGCAGTTGTCTCTTGTATATTGCATCTGACAATGCCTGCGATTCTGGCGTCGGTTCCTTCTTTTGTTTTTCTGGCTTTGAAGCAAACGTTCCAGATTCAATCTGAGCAAGAATCTGAGCGTACTTCAATTCTTCTTTATTAGCCTTCAGAGCTTCGAGTCTGGCTCTCTTCGCCTCAATGGCCGGGGAAGTCACTGGAGTGCGTGTATCGTCCTTGTAGAGATTCCCAGCCTTCAGGTCTGCTTCCAGATTGGAAATTGCTCGGTCCAGCATCTGTTCGGCGCGTTTCAGTCTCTGCTCGTCTGTCAGTTGATTCCTGCCAAACACCTCGTCGTACCGCTTCTGGAGATCGTCCCTCTGCTGTCGAAGTGCATTCAGTTCAGGATTGCTGTCGTCAACCATGGTTCTGCGCTTCGGAAGTGGAGTGTTTTCCCGAATTGCTTTATCGAGGTCTTTGATCCGGTTCCGCGCCGCTCGTTTGGCCGCATCAAGTGCCGAACGCAGCTGGCCGGCCGTCGTCGTTGCCACCCCAGCCAGTTTCTTGGCCTCGTTTACCGCTCGCCGCAGTTCCCGCTGTTCATCACTTACCGGCGCCCGCTCCTGTCCTGTGGCCGGTGGTGCTTTCCCCTTCTTCCAGTCGATGATCTGCTCAAGTAGCAGCAACTGTGCTTTCTGGTCACGGCGAATGACTTCAGCCTCATCTTTCGACAATTCGCTGTAAACCCCGATTCCGGACATTGCACGTGCCGTCTGCTCCCAGGTGATTCCCGGTACAAATCGGGACAGAATCTCATGGACTCCATCGACCGCCGCTTGCCGTCCTTTTGCCGATCCGTCGAGTCCATCTCGGCGAATAACGAATCCATGAAGCAAACGAGCAACTCGGCCAATCGTCTCATCATCTGTGATATCCAGCTGATCGGTAATTTCATCCATTTCCGTTGACGTGAGTGCCTCAACCGCTTTACCCCACTGTTCGATCAGTTTGTCCTGCGGAATCTTGTCAGCATCCGCTCCGAAATCCGCTTTCACACGACTCAGGAAGTCTTCAACCTTCACGATCCCGAGCTTCGCGTAGGCTGTCGCCAGCTTAAACAGGACTTTGCTGCCTTCGCTGACAGCACCGAGTTCAGAGAAAGCATACCCGGATTTCAGGAAGTCCCAGACATCCTTCTGAGCTTCGCGGACTGCTTCTTTTGCTTTCCCGAGCTTCTCACTGAGAGAGTTCTTCGCCGGTTTCTTCGTTTCCGACATCTTTCCGGCATGTGCATCAGCCAGTTTCTTTTCCAGTTCCTCACGCTGGAGCTTCTCGTCATTCAGCATCGCCTCGAGTTTCGCCTGTGTCGCGTTCAGTTCGTCGATCTGCTTCTGCATCTCCTCCAACTGCTTCGTGCTCGGACGCTGCTTATAGGCCGCTTCGTACTCCATTGCCATCCGTTGAAGCGTGTAACGCCTGTCAATCACCGCCTTGCGAGCCTGCAAAGCACGACCAGCCTCAGTGCCGACTGGTTCCATTACCAATACCAGTGCTCGCTGCTGTGCCGAATACATTTCAGCATCGGATCGTGCAATCGCTTCCTTGGCCGCGTCTCCACTTTTCCCAGCTTCGATCTGCTGCCGCAATGCAGCTTCCACTTTGTTGTCGAGTTCCGCATTCCGGAAGTTCAGCAGGTCATTTTCGAACGGTGTTGCTGCACGAGGAAACTTTGTCAGTTCCTGAATCAGCCTGTCGATTTCATCCGATCCCTGCTTTGTTTTCCCATATGCCGCCGCTCGATCCACGCTTTCCAGACGTCCCTGCCGTTCAACCGGAGGTCGCTCACCCATCCCGAGACGATCTCGAGTCTGAGCACTGAAAGCATTCTTTGTCGAAAACAGCCGATCCGGCGTTCCTTCCTGTTCTGGCGCCGCTGGCTGTTCTGCCGGCTGTTCAGCCTGTGGTTCTGCTGGAGTCGGTCCAACAACCTCGGCAATCGCCTTTTTCACCTGATCGTCTTTGGCAGCTGCAATCGCTCGGTCAAACATTTCTTCAGTGGCGACTTCCGTTCCACCAATCATCTGGCTGAGACCGTTCCATGTGCGGATCAAATGGTCTTTCAACAACGAAACCACCTGATCCCCGTGAACAGCGTGCATTTCACGGACGAACACTTCGAACGATTTCGCACCAGCCTTGATCGTTGTGATCATTCGTCCGACAAGTGCTTTCCCCATTTCGGCTGAAATCGGAAGACCCATCCATGCCGGACCACCGCCGCGAAGCACTTTCTGCCATTCTTTCGCAATCACCTTATCGTGTTCGGCTGTCAGCTTACGAATCGCCTCGAGTTCCGCCTTGGCTTTCTCGACGCCGGATGGTTCTTGCTCCTGATCTGCAGTGTTTGGCGTCTCCTTTGCTTTTAGAGGTTTGAAATACGAACCCAAATCCTTGTTTCGCTGTGCATTTTTGTACGCTGCTCCAGACGTTTTCCCGCTACCTACTGTTGCGCCGCTAGGTGCAAGAATGTTCCATTTGTCCGAAATCTTTTGCGGAAGATCGCCAAGCGATTCAGCTTTCGCACCTGGTGCTACAAGCTCAAATCCTCTCGGCATATCGTCCTGTGTCACCTCTACGTCTGGGACTACTTCCAGATCCGGAAACAGCCGTGTTCCTTCCGCATCGGTCAACTCTGCAGCCGGCAATTCGATGAATGCGAAATCATCTGCAGGATCAGCCGCCAAGACGGTGGTGTCGTCCCGATGTCCGGCAACTTCGTACTTCTCGCCTTTCCAGTAAACATCGGTCCCCATGGGAGCACCAGCACGCAACCATGCTGGAGAAACCGTTGGGTTCTTTCGCAACTCATCCTTGATCTTTGATAACTGTGCTTGTTTCGTATCGAGTTGCTTTTGCTTGGCAAACGGCGTATTGACCGCCTGATTCGCCATCTCAATAAACTTCTCGTCTTCCTCCAGCGTCTTTTCCAGCTTTGAAGCACGGTCGTTCAGATTTCCCATAATCCCCAGCAAACTGGAAATGCTCCAGCCTGCCGTAACCACGTTTGTCTGCACACCGTTGTACTGATCGTCGATCGTTTCCCATCCTCGGCCTGTCCCGAGATACAGCGTTCCGCTTCGAACCGAAAGGGGGATTCCACGGTATTCACCAATGTCGGTCCATCCAGCCGTCACGTATCCTTTGTATCGTTCTTCAATTGATTTCAGTTGGTCATTGATCGCTTCGACACCAACATACTTTTCGCCGCGAAGCGTGATCTCCGGTCGTTCCGTCTTATTCGCCACCCATGTGTCGTACATGTCACGGAACAACTTCACCACCTTTCGATTCGGCTCAGTGCGTTTTTTCATCGCATTGGCCGTGCCAACCGTATTTGTGATGGTCTGTGCGTGATTGTCGCGCTGCCGCTTCAGCTTCTCTACCTGACCCTCAAGGCGGATTCGCTGCATGATACGTGGATCGCCGGCCGCAGCTGCAAACGTCTGCTGCATATCTGATCCGCTACCGTCTTCAGAGATGTCGATGTCGTCCATCTCGATAACACGTGCAGTCGCATCCCCTCGGAGAAAGTCCTTGATGAACTTGTCTTTTGTCAGCAGAACCTGCCAGCGACGGCCGTCCTGTGGTCCTTCGGTCAAATACCGATATTCATGAACCGTATTCCATCGATTTCCCTGTCGATGTCCGCGTCCGTTACGCTGCTCTAACTCCCCTGGCATCCACGGTGCATCCAGATGGTGCATCGCCACCATTTCATCCTGTGCGTTTACGCCAGTCCCCATAGTTGCCGTGCTTCCGATGGCAAATCGGATTTTCCCGGCACGCATCATTGTGGCCGCTTCTGCTCGCTTCTCTTTTGACATACTGGAGAAAATCGCAATTTCCTCCTCAGCAACTCCTTCCTCAATCAATCGCCTCTTAATCTCTTTTGCCAGATTGAATGCCGGAACTTCAACCTGAATCGCTTCTCCATCTTGGGTTCGGCCTACAGTTCTTGTCGCAGTGTCGTTGTAGCCGACCTGCATAAAAATCATTTGCGTAGATTTCGGATGCTCGTAATAGTGCGGCATCGCCTTACTGATCATTCTGTTGATCTTCAGGTTTGGATCACGCGGATCGATCACTGCAGAATCAGTAACAACGGTTTTCCCTTCGGACTTTACCCCGTAGCCATTCAACCGCGGGTCCATCGCCAGCTTTACGCCTTCGCCTTCGATCACCAGCGGATTGAATTCTCCACCGGGAGCACGCATCATGCGTACCTTTTCCTTACCCTCTGCATCGCGGAACGTTGCGTACCGATCCGCAAGCTGTTCGCTCATCTGCTTCATCGCAGGAGTCATTTCGATCACTTCGTTGTGAACCTGCTTGAACGGACGGCCTACAGGTTCCTCGGTGCGACCTTCACGACTCTCACGCGGCTTGAATTCCGGCATTTCGTCGGCAAACACAATATCCATGTACTGGCCGACCATCTGACGAAGTTCCGGCAGATTCACGAACGAGGAAAGTCTGTCAAAGTTTTCCCACGTTCCGCCTGACGACAACTCAGTTAGTGTTTCCTGTGTGGCGAATACGTTGAACCACGCATCCCAGTCGCGAACGCCTGACGCATCCATCTCCTCAGCCATCACGAATCGCATCATGTTGAAGATTTCATTGATGGTGTTCGTGATCGGCGTTCCAGTAAACAGGTAAACGCCTCGGCCGTTGTTGTTTGACCGAATGTAATCCGTAAGCATCATCAGCATCGTGCCGCGCTGAGAACCGGACTTATTCAACCCTTTCACTCGCTGCTTGGAAGTGATCGGCAGTTTCTTGAATTCATGTGCCTCATCGACCATCACCATGTCGATACCCATGTCTTCGAAGAATACGCCACTCCCTTTCTGTGCGGCCTGAATCGCCTCGTCTACTCGTTTACGCAACTTCAGACGTTCTTTCACGAGTTCCTTAGCCGTTGGCTCCCTCAGCCTTCGCATTTCCTCCGTATCAATGTTGTTCAGGTCTTGCGGCATTTGACCCTTAGCAAAATCGCTGGCCTCCGATTCGGCAAACGCCTCCAGTGCAGCCGCTTCAAGAGCGTCCATTTCCGGCTTCAAAAGAGCTTCTACAGTTTCCGGCCGCAGTTGAAATCGATCCGCCATCGAATGCGGCACCACGATCAAATCCCAGTTTTCTGTCGCAATTGCCTGTAACGTGGCATCTTTGTTCTTCGCATCCAGATTGTCGATGTACAGGATGTTTGCTGATGGGTACGCCTCCTGAATCTCGTTCCGCACCGCCAGTGAATTCGCATTGTGTGCCAGCAAAAGCGGCTTTGAAGCAACCCCGAGTCTTCTGGATTCCATCGCCAGTGCGGCCATCGTCAGCGTTTTACCTGTGCCAACCTCATGCGCAAACAATCCCTTGCCTGACACGATCCCACGCCAAACGGCCGATGCCTGGTGAGAGCGAAGATTGAACTCTTTGTCTCCACGCTCGAGCGTGAGTCCTTCGAACTCCAGCGGAACCTCATTGAATTCCGGAGTCACCGTACTGTTGAATTCTTCGTTGTACGCTGCCGAAAGCCGTGTGATTCGCTCAGGACTCGTCCAAATCCATGCGGAGAACTTCTCCCGCAGATCTGAAATCTTCTCGTTTGCTTCCTGCGTTGCTTCCGGATCAGTAAACACATTCCCGTCCGGATCCCTGAACGTCACCGTAACGGTGGCATTGTTCATCGCTGCCTGTACCAGTTTGTTGAACCGTACTTCAGGATGTCCGTGTGTTACGGTCGCTTCCGGCTTGGAAAACATGGCCGTGTTGCCGACTCTCATTTTCCATCCGGTAACTCCACGCTCCACTCTGATATCGGCAGCTGGTTCATTCAGCAAATACGCAAAGAAATCAGAATAGTCCTGACCTTCGATCCACGTCGCACCGAGTTTTGTCTCGATCTGCGAATACGGAACAGGGGTAGGCAGTTTCTCCCTGACCGCTTCAATAGAACGATCCAGTCCTTCAACACCTTCTTTCCTCGCCGCTTCTAATTGCCGCAGTTTCCTTGCCATGTTGCCTGACAGAAACGTATCGGCTGCGTCGTACGTGTTTTCTCCGGTCTTGTAAATCTGTCCGTCCGCTTCCAGCTGTCGAATCACTTCCTCAACTGGTTTTCCGGACACATTCGCAATTCGCTGCATGTCCAGATCAAGCGTTCTGTTTCGCTCCATCGCGAACGCATCTTTAACCGAGGGAGACTTCAGATTCTTCTTCTGCCTCACTGTAGATCGTTCAAAGATTGGCCGCTTTGAATATGTGTTTCCGTCTTTTTTCTCGATCGCCAGAAGCGTGTTGGCAATCGGGTCATTTGCTTTTCGCAGCGTCTTAGCCGCGGCAGATGCTCCGATTGGACCGTACTCTTTCACGAATTCGTCATACGTGCGATTCAGATCCGCTCTGGCCGATTGTGCATCTTCGCTGTTGGCCTGCTTATCCAGAACGTCTCTGAGTGCTTCACGGACATTCAGAAGCGACTCGATCTCTTTGCGGTTTTTGTCGCGAGTCTTCTGGGTGGTATTTGCTCGATACCATGCAGTTTCTTCCACCAGCGGAATCAACTGTTCGCCTTTGACAATCCACAAATCGTTATCCTGCGCAATCACACTGTTCTGCCGCATAGCAGTCGTGTTTGGCCGCTCGCGTCCCTGTGTCGCAGCTCGCTCAGTATTGATGATGTTCTCAGGAACAGTCTGAACGGCTTTATTCAGACTGGCCTGCAAATCTGCCGGCTGATTCACAATCATTCCTGGACGACCGGATGTTGTCCCATGTCCATAAGTCATTGTGCCAAGAATGTTTTCCGGATGTTGTTTCCAGTATTCATTTACATCGATTGGCTGACCTGCCGGAGTATCGAACGACTCAATGTTTATCCAATTCTGATCGCCACTCGGTTGTTCTCCCGGCTTTCGCTTTCGAATTACAATGAGGTCTGCAACTACTTTTGTTCCTGCATATGACTGAAATGCTCCTGAAGGCAAACGGATCGCTGTGACAAGATCGCCTTGTTTTGCAATCTGAGCACGCATCAGCTTTGCCTGCGCTTTTCCATCCATTGTCATATTGGAGGTGATGAAGGCAATCACACCGCCAGGCTTTACCTGATCGAATGCTCGCTTGAAAAAGTAATTGTGAATTGAAAAGTCTTGTTTGTATCGCCTATCGGCAATTTCGTAGTCACCAAACGGAACGTTAGAAACGATCAGGTCATAGAAATTGTCAGGAGTCTGAGATTCCTGATACCCCTTCTGGTGAATGTTGGCCTGCGGGTGAAGCAGTTTCGCAATCTTGGCCGTCATCTTATCCAGTTCAATCCCGGTCAAAGATGACTGCTCCATAAGATCGCGAGGCATCAAGGAAAAGAAATTCCCGATACCCATTGACGGTTCAAGTACACGACCGCCTGTAAACCCCATTCGTCGCAACATATCCCAAATCCCAGTCACTGTCTGAGGATCGGTATAGTGAGCATTCACGATTGAAGTTTGTGCAGATTCCCATTCCTCTTTCCCGAGGTACGCACGCAACCACTCGTCTTGTTCTTCCCAGCCTTCCTTTACGCGAGGACGATCCCACGTTCCCTGAAACAGTTCCTGACCAAACGCTCCCCACCCCATGTAACCGGCCAGCGTGTCAAGTTCCTCCTCTGTGGGGGTTCTGCCACTGGCTTCGATTTCGCGAACAATCTCGATTGCTTTTCGATTGCGTTCGAACTTTGCTTTCGGACCACCGCCAATAATCGCGTCCGGATTCGTCAAGTGGTAGTTTGGTCTTGTGGAAGTTGGCGCTCGGTCTCGTCCTGTTCCGGGACCATCAGCAGATGTTCCCCCGCCATCAGTGCCGCCTCGCTCGGACTCATTGATTCCTCCTGAATCAGCTTTACCAGTTCCTGATCGTACCTTTCCTCGAGGACGATTGCGTACTGGTGCAGTATCCCCAGTCGTCTCAGTCGCTTGGTCATTTGCGGCCGGTTCTCCCCCCAATACTGGAGCATTTGTTGTGCCAGCGGGGTTTTGTGTGTCGCCTCTATCTGCTGTGCCTCCTGCCTGATCCTCTTGGCGTCCGTCAGCGTTAGCGGTTCCATCTGTCTGTTCCTTTCTCTGGTTTACAATCTCTGCCACCGATCCGGCATCGTCCACACCGGAATACTCCGGAAGACGTTTCAGCGTTCTCCACGCCAGTTCAATACCGCTTGCTGCCTTCATGGCGATTTCAGGTCCGAATTCGTCGATCACGAATTCCACGAACTCCTGAAACTTCACGATTCCCTTATCCAGTCCAGCCTTCACCAGACGTGCCGCTGCACGCATCTGGTTGTTGTTCAACAGCATGTTCGTACTTGATTCGCCGAACGCATCCCAGACGTCGGCAATCGCGTCTTTCCACTCCTGATCAACCTTTTCAGCTCTGGCCTGACTTGCCGGCTTGCGAGTGCGTTTCTGTTTCGGCTCTGCTGCAGGGTTTTCAACCTTTTGTGTGTAGTACGCATCTACATAATGCACATTTCCATTGTCTACTCGCACTTTTACTGCTGGTGACCCTGGCAGCGAATCTTCGATTACATATCCAGCGATTTGCATTTCGTCCGTTGAATACCCAGTGCGAACGATAACTCGATCACCTGTTTTGTACGGTGCTTTCTTTTGTTGCTCTAATGACAACTCTTTTATTCTTCCAGGTGAATCTATCACTGAAAACGCTGGCTTAGGCGATTTGGTCCAC
>JACCDR011788442.1_pt1 | contig 12406 bp, 10 predicted proteins | sample 7446431 | NCBI WGS metagenome assembly JACCDR01 (sample SAMN15323443, study PRJNA562643) | freshwater metagenome | isolation source: river surface water | place: USA:Blue River Watershed | collected 2017-08-17
CCGGTGCTGCGCATACGCTGGCACGCGTCGCGCTGCTCGAAGGCGAACTGCTCGCGCCGGGTGGCGCGATGCTGGCCGAGATGTCGCTCGATGTGCCGCTGCACCTGTGCCATGGCGATCGCATCGTGCTGCGCGACACGTCGGCAAAGCAGACGCTCGGCGGCTGCACGGTGCTCGACGTGTTCCCGCCGCTGCGCGGCAAGCGCTCGGCCGACCGGCTTGCGCTGCTGCATGCGCAGCAGGACGCGGCCGATGCGGCTGCGCTGAAGGCCTTGCTCGCGCTGGAGACGCGCGGCGTCAACCTGTCGCAATTCGCGGCGAACCGCAACCTGCCGGCCGAGGCCTTGCCGTTGCTGCTGGCCGAGCTCGACGCGGTACAGGTATCGACCGGTGCCGGGCTGTATGCCTGCCTGCCATCGCACTGGCAGGCGATGCAGCAGAAGATTGTCGACGAGATCGCGCGCTTCCATGAACGTGAACCGGACAATGCCGGTGTCGAGCGCGAACGCCTGCGCCGCAAGACCTTCCCGACGCTGCCGCCGGAAGCCTTTGCCGCGGTGCTGCAGAGCCTGACGGATCAGGGCGCGGTCGTCGCCGCGCAGGGCCGCTTCGTTGCGCTGCCCTCGCACAAGGTCGAATTCACCGCGAGCGAACGGACGATCTGGGAAAAGGTACTACCGAAGCTGATGGACGAACCCTACCAGCCGCCGCGCGTGCGACCACTCGCGCAGGAGTTCGGCATCGACGAACCGGAAATGCGTCGGCTGATGGGCAAATCGGCGAAGCTCGGCCATACCTACCGGGTCGCGCATGACCATTACTATCTTGCGGCGGCGGTGAAGGACCTTGCCGGCCATGTAGCCGCGCTGTGCGAAGAGCAAGGGCTGGCAAAGGCTGCGCCGTTCCGCGACCGCATCGATACCGGCCGCAAGCTCGCTATCCAGATACTCGAATTCTTCGACACCATCGGCTATACGCGACGCATCAAGGAGCATCATGTGATCCGGCAGCCGCAGATGTGGAACTGAACAAACGTCCGTATAATTCGCGTTCGCTCTGAACGTGCATGGAAGAGCTGCGCTTCCCGGTGGAACGGCAGGACTTCAAATCCTGAAGAGGTTGCCAGCAATCTCTGGTGGGTTCGACTCCCACGCTCTTCCGCCACCGACCTGCCCACGATGACCTCCGCATTTGCCCCTGAAGGTTTCTATCCGTTCGAAGGCCCGGCCACGGTCAGCCTGGAGCTGATACCGCTGTCGGTGCGCCACAAGCTCGACTGCGCGGAAGTGAAGCTGCATTTGCCGCAATGGCAGGCACTGAGCCTGGATGAGCGAGCGCTGCTGGTACAGCGCGCTTGCCAGTCGGATGACGACGTCTGCGCATATCGCGGGCTGCTCAACGAGATGATCGACCGCCATCATGCGGTGCCGCCGACGCCGCATCCGCTCGAAGGTGACGAGCCGTGGCGCGAGCTGTCCTGCTGGCCGCAGGTGGTGACGGATCAGTGCGAGCGTCAGGCTGTCGCATTGCCGCCGCTGGCGCGCTGGGTGGCGCTGGGCGAGGCAGACCGGCATGCGCTGTTCGTGCTTGGCCGGTCGAAGCATTCGCAGCCGGAGTTTGTGGCCGCGATGCGATTGTTTTTCAATGCTGTTGTCGCCGGCCCTTGTCAGAAGTTGACCCTGTAGCTGGCGAACGCCCAGTACGCAGCACCGTTGTTCTCGGTGGTACCGTTGATCATGACCGACGCGAAGCCCGGTCCGACCTTGCTCTCGACGCCGACACCAGCGCGCCGCCAGTCCCGCACGTAGTTCCTGCCCGCGAACTCGAAGTTGCCAAGGCCGAGGATGGTGCCACTGGCTCGGTTGCTATGCCCCTCCAGGCGGTGCACGGCTTCCAGCCTGCCGAGCAGGCGGGTGCCCTCGCTAAGGGCGTAGACCGCATCAACTCCAACGCGAGCCTCGGTGGTCTCCTCCGTGCGCTCATTCCAGCGGACCGGGAAACCGCCGCCGGTTTCAGTGTAGCCGTCGACACGGCTGCGGAAGTAGGAGACGCTGGTGTAAGGGGTCAGCGCGAAAGCCTTTATCTCCAGAGCGCGGTACCAGTCCAGGCGCAGGCGGCCACCGGCGGTCTGCACGCCCGGGTTGCCGACCGACAAGACCGGGGTACCCGCGTTCAAGTAGCCGCGCTGTATGTCTGCATCGCCGACGTTGTAATAGCCGCTGACCCCGAGGCGCAGCGATGTGCCCGGCAGTGGAGCGATCACCTCCGGCAGCACATAGGTGCCGTTCAGTGTGCTGCGCCCACCGTACAGGGTGTCCTGACGGGAGTAGGTTTTGCCCACGGCGATCTTGACAGTGATCTCGTCTGTCAGGCCGTAGGCGAGTCCGGCCTCGCCGCTGCCTAGTTCGGCGTTGTCTGAACCGCGTTCCTGCCGCCCCCAATCGCCGCCCACCCAGACGCTGCGCTGCCCGGCAGGCAGCAAGGTCGCAGCCTGGGTGCTATGAAGACCATGAAGGACGAGGCCCGCCTGTGACACCGACTGCACATGGATGTAGGCCGATCCCGTCAGTGAACGGTTGAAGTCGCCCCAATCAATCATGCCAGACCCGAAAGGTGTGACGCGCGCCATGAAGGCACGGCCATTGTCCAAGGTACCGACCACCACGCTGCCGTCGGCCGAGGCGGCTGACGCCCTCATGGTTTGTATTCCACCCGTAACGGCGACACCGTTCTCGGCCAGCCAGGACTCAACAGTTTGCATACCGCGGCTCTGAGTCCAGCGGAAGGCATGCAATGTGCCATCCTCTACCTCGCCCACCACCACGTTTCCGTCGGCAGAAACACCCCATGCGTGAGAATAGGTCCCTCCGTTAACGGTACCAAGGCTCACCATTCCGCCGCCCAATGTCCAACGAAATGCGCGGGTTTCATTGTTGGCGTTGCCATCCCGGGAGGACCCCACCACCACGCTGCCGTCGGCGGAAACTCCTAACGCAGCAGACTCGGAGCCTCCACTCAGCGTCCCAAGATTCCTCATGCCCTCCGCCTGCGTCCAGCGGAAGGCGCGGTAGGCGTTGGCGATGCTGCCATTAGCTGCCCCCACGACCACTCTGCCGTCAGCAGAAACCGCAGTAGCAAAAGAATTGTTGCCTCCATTTAGTGTACCGAGGCTCACCATGCCGCCACCCTGCGTCCAGCGGAAAGCGCGGGTTTGATTGCTGGCGTTGCCATCCTGGGAGGACCCCACCACCACGCTGCCGTCAGCGGAAACTGAATTGGCAATTGAATCGTTGCCACCATTCAGAGTCCCAAGGCTCATCATTCCCCCCGCCTGCGTCCAGCGGAATGCGCGGCCACCGTTGCCATCATCGGAAACTCCCACCACCACTGTGCCGTCGGCAGAAACCCCCCAGGCTAGGGAAGAGCCGCCGCTCAACGTGCCGAGGCTGATCATTCCATCTGCCTGCGTCCAGCGGTAGGCTCTGCCAGCATTGCCGGCACTGCCGTCATCGGCTGTCCCAACCACCACACTGCCATCCGCAGAAACCCCTGTAGCAGAAGCCCCGGTGCCGCCCCCTAGTGTGCCGAGGTCGAAGAGACCATCGGCAGCCCCTGCTGCCGCCGGAAACAGCGCCGCCAGCACAGCAAGCGTCAAGAGGGAGAATTTTTGTGCCTGAGAGACGCTCCCTGGCCTTGTTCTTGTTTTCGTGGTCATTCGTTTTTTTTGTGTGGCGAATCGTTTTGTTGCCAGTTGTTCGCCGTGGCAATCCCTCCGGAATTGAGGGCATCCAGAAGTGGAGTCACGCGGCCATGGCCAACCGCCGTTTTGGTGCGAAGCCGCTTGAGGCCATGTGTCGGCGCGCATGATTGTAGCCGTACATCCATCGCGTTGCGAACAACTGCATGTCCTCGAGATTTTCCCCGTCGTACTGGGATAGCCACTCGGAGCGCACGGCGCGATTGAATCGCTCGACGCAGGTATTTCGCTGCTGCTTGCCGGGCTGGATGCAGTCGATCCGGATTTGCCGCCTCGCCGCCCCCCTGTACCGCACCGCTGATGTTTTCCGGTCCGCTGTCACACCGAATGGCGGCGGGCTTGCCGCGCCATTCGATGATCTGCTCCAGAGCGCGAATCACCCGCTCGGTGGGCGTCGAGCAATCGATTTCGATGCCCGGTGCTTCCCGGTTGATGTCGCCGATCACATTTAGCAGCCGGAAGCATCGCAAAGTCCGCTGAAGAATTAACTGACGATTATAAATTATGGACCAAGTTTTTTTGGTTCATTTCGGATTCTTGGGGAAGACGGGGTTGACGGTGGATGGTCGATGAGGGTGGCGGGCCCTCGGTTTGGTAGATTACCAGTCGCCAAACGAAGCAATCTGCCCAGAACCCGCCGTGTTCCATCCTATTTCAGCCCTCCCGTTCTGGGAAGGGTATCGTGTCCATTCCTGCGAAGAACAGCCGGACGGATCCTTGCTTGTCACCCTCGCCAAACGCCCAGATGGATCGGCGCTATGTGGTGCCTGCGGTGAACCGTGCGTGCTGGTGCGCGACCGCCGCCGGCGTCGCGTGCGCGATCGCGACTGCCTCGATCGACGCCTGTGGATCGAGGTGCCGATCCGGCGAATGGATTGTCATCACTGCGGCAGTCGGGTGGTCGAGTCGATAGGCTGGCTGAACGCAGGCTCGCGCATGACGCGCAGGCTTCGGGTCGGGGTGGAGGGGCTGTGCACCCTGCTGCCGATCGCCAATATTGCGCAGCTCACGGGCCTGCACTGGCACACCGTCAAGGAGATCGACCGGCGACGACTGCGACAGCTGCACGGCAGCTTCGACGCGGGTCAGGCCCGACGTTTGGTGATTGACGAGTTCGCACTGCACAAGGGGCACCGCTACGCCAGCGTGGTGATGGACGCCGAACGCATGCGCGTGCTGTGGGTCGGCGAAGGCAACAGCCGAGCGGCGATGCGCCCGTTCTTCGAGGCCTGTGGCCCCAATGGCTGCGCCCGCATCGAGGCAGTGGCGATGGACATGAACACGGCGTTCGACCTGGAGGTCAGGCAGCACTGTCCGCAAGCCGAGGTCGTCTATGACCTGTTCCACATGGCGGCGCGCTTCGGTCGCGAAGTGGTCGACCGCATCCGCGTCGACCAGGCCAATGCCTTGCGCAAGCAGCCGGTGGAGCGCCGCGTCATCAAGCGCAGTCGCTGGCTCCTGCTGCGCAACCGAGATAACCTCAAGGGAAACTAGGCCGTTCAGCTGGCCATCACCTACCTGCTGAAGACGGAACTGAAGGAGCTCTGGTTCGCCCCCTCCCTGAAAGAGGCGCGGCGACGATGGCGTCACTGGTTCAGCCTCGCACTCGACAGTGCGCTGGCGCCGGTAGTCCGCTTCGCCCACCATCTGAGCCGTTATCGGCGCGGCATCCTGGCCTCGGCCTTGTACCGTATGAATTCATCGATCCTCGAAGGCGTTAACAACCGCATTAAGGTCATCAAGCGCATGGCCTACGGATTCAAGGACTCGGAATACTTCTTCCTGAAAATCAAGGACGCGTTCCCCGGGAAAACGCGATGACACAAATTTTTTGCAAAGTAGTGCGCCGCAGGAATAAGCCTACTTAACGACATCAGCGAATTTCTGTCAGAGCGGTCTTAAAGGCGGACATCGATCCCCGATTTAACCGATACCGCATTCCTGAAGGAGCAATCGATACCTACTTCAGGTCAGCCCGTCCCGGCACCCATCAATCGCCTCACGCACGATTACGCTCAGGCCCTCGGTCGCCGGCGTAGACAGCCCCTCCACGATCGCCTTGCGCATCCGCGGCTCCCAGAACTTCTTCAGGTGCATCGCAATATCCGCCTTTGCCTGCTCTCGGTCCGGCATGCTCTCGAAGAAAGCGCCGATCTGGTTTGCCATCTTCACCAGGTTCTGGATATCCATCGCCTCATTCCGTCCTTAGTCGTTCCGGGTGCGCATACACCACATACGATGCATCGCGCATGAATCCCATCAGCGTCACACCGGCCTGGTCAGCCAGCCGCACCGCGAAGCTGGTGGGTGCAGAAATCGCCGCCACCACGCCGACATTCATCGCCGCCGCCTTCTGCACCATCTCGAAGCTGGCGCGGCTGGTAATCAGCAGCGCACCGCGCGTGAAATCGGTCTTTCGCTTCGACAGTGCTCCGAGCAGCTTGTCGAGCGCATTGTGCCGGCCGACGTCTTCGCGCACGCAATCCACCTCGCCCGCATCGTTCATCCATGCTGCCGCATGCGTCGCGCCGCTCTGCTGCTGCAAGGTCTGCAGCGCATGCATCGCACGCATACCGGCGATCAGCTGCTTCGGATCCACCGTGTGCCGGTGCGTGACCGGCGCCTGCACGCGCACCACCTGATCCAGCGCCTCGGTGCCGCACAGCCCGCAGCCGGTGCGGCCGGTCAGGTTACGCCGGCGCTCTTTCAGCTTCATGAAGCGTCCGGCCGCAATCTCGATGCGAACCAGCCGGCCGTCGGCCTGCTCCTCCACCTCGCAGCCATAGAACTCCGACGGATCCGCAATGATCCCTTCGGTCAGCGAGAAGCCGAGCGCGAAGTCCTCCAGATCCGCCGGCGACGCCAGCATCACCACATGGGAGATCCCGTTGTACTCGAGCGCCACCGGCACCTCGACCGCCAGCACGTCTTCCGATTGCGACGACACGCCGTCGCGAACGCGCCAGACCGGCACCTGCTGCAGGGTGTCGGCGCCTTCGCTGAGTTCGGTCGTCTTCGGGCCATGTCCCATTGCATATCCAATACGTTCAGGCGCCGGACTCCTCGGTCCGCGCCAGTTCCAGCTGCTGCCTGTTGAAGCGCTGATAATTTTTCTGCCATTCCGACGGCTGCGTGACCGGCATGACCTGCACCGCCGTCACCTTGTATTCCGGGCAGTTGGTCGCCCAGTCGGAATTGTCGGTCGTGATCACGTTGGCGCCGGATTCCGGGAAATGGAAGGTCGTGTAGACCACGCCGGGCTGCACATTCTCGGTGATCGTCGCGCGCAGCACCGTCTGGCCGGAACGCGATTCAATGCCGACCCAGTCACCTTCGCGTATGCCGCGTTCTTCCGCGTCATGCGGATGGATCTCCAGCCGGTCCTCGCTGTGCCAATGCACGTTTTCCGTGCGCCGCGTCCGCGCGCCGACATTGTACTGCGACAGGATGCGGCCCGTGGTCAGGATCAGCGGGAAGCGCTGCGTGACTTTTTCATCGGTCGCGACATACTTCGTGATCATGAACCGGCCCTTGCCGCGCACGAACTGTTCGACGTGCATGATCGGCGTGCCGTCCGGCGCCTGCTCGTTGCACGGCCACTGCACGCTGCCCTGCCGGTCGATCTTCTCGTAGCTGACGCCGCGGAACGTCGGCGTCAGCGCGGCGATCTCGGCCATGATCTCGGACGGATGCCCATAGTTCATCGGATAGCCGAGCGCATTGGCCAGCAGCTGCGTGACTTCCCAGTCCGCATAGCCGGCCTTCGGCGGCATCACCTTGCGCACGCGCGAGATACGCCGTTCCGCATTGGTGAACGTGCCATCCTTCTCGAGGAAGGACGAACCGGGCAGGAACACATGCGCATACTTCGCGGTCTCGTTCAGGAAGATGTCCTGCACGACCAGGCACTCCATCGCCATCAGCGCGTCGGCGACATGCTGCGTGTTCGGGTCGGACTGCACGATGTCCTCGCCCTGCACATACAGGCCACGGAAGCTGCCATCGAGCGATGCCTCGAACATGTTCGGTATGCGCAGCCCCGGCTCCGCGTTCAGCGACACGCCCCAGTGCGCCTCGAATTCGGCGCGCACCGTGCTGTCGGACACATGCCGGTAGCCCGGCAGCTCGTGCGGGAACGAACCCATGTCGCACGAACCCTGCACGTTGTTCTGCCCGCGCAGCGGGTTCACGCCCACGCCCAGCCGGCCGACATTGCCAGTGGCCATCGCGAGGTTCGCAATGCCCATCACCATCGTCGATCCCTGTGCATGCTCGGTCACGCCCAGGCCGTAGTAAATCGCCGCATTGCCGCCGCTCGCATACAGCCGCGCGGCGCCGCGCAGCACGTCGGCCGGCACGCCGGTCACGTCGGCCATCGCTTCCGGCGAGTTTTCCGGGCGCGACACGAAGGCCTTCCAGTCGCCGAACGACTTCAGGTCGCAACGCTCGGCAATGAAATCCTCTTTCAGCAGGCCCTCGGTGACGATCACGTGCGCCAGCGCATCGATGACGGCCACGTTGGTGCCCGGTTTCAGTTTCAGGTGATAGTCGGCGCGGTAATGCGCGCCCTGCACCATCTCGGTGGTGCGCGGGTCGACCACGATCAGCTTCGCGCCCTGCCGCAGCCGGCGCTTCATCTGCGACGCGAACACCGGATGCGCGGCGGCGGGATTGGCGCCGATGATCATGATCACGTCAGCCTGCATCACCGAATCAAAGGTCTGCGTGCCGGCCGACTCGCCGAGGGTCTGCTTCAGCCCGTAGCCGGTCGGCGAATGGCAGACGCGCGCGCAGGTATCGACGTTGTTGTTGCCGAAGGCGGCGCGCACCAGCTTCTGCACCAGATAGGTTTCTTCGTTCGTGCAGCGCGACGACGTGATGCCTCCGATGGAATCGCGACCGAATTTCTGCTGGATGCGGCGGAACTCGCCGGCCGCATAGGCGATCGCCTCGTCCCACGACACTTCCTGCCACGGGTCGCTGATCTGCTTGCGGATCATCGGCTTGGTAATGCGGTCCTTGTGCGTCGCATAGCCCCACGCGAAGCGACCCTTCACGCACGAATGCCCGTGGTTGGCGCTGCCGTCTTTCCACGGCACCATGCGCACGACTTCACTGCCCTTCATCTCGGCCTTGAAGCCGCAGCCGACACCGCAGTACGCGCAGGTGGTGACCACGCTGTGCTCGGCCACGCCGATGCGGATCACGCTCTTCTCGGTCAGTGTCGCCGTCGGGCAGGCCTGCACGCAGGCGCCGCAGGACACGCACTCGGATTCCATGAAAGCTTCGTTCTGCCCGGCGGCGACGCGCGAGTCGAAACCGCGGCCGTCGATGGTCAGCGCGAACGTGCCCTGCGTCTCTTCGCAGGCGCGCACGCAGCGGTTGCAGACGATGCATTTCGACGGGTCGTAGGTGAAGTACGGGTTCGACTCGTCCTTCTTCAGCTCGAGGTGGTTCTCGCCTTTCTTGTAGCGCACCTCGCGCAGGCCGACCAGACCGGCCACGTCCTGCAGCTCGCAGTTGCCGTTGGTGGGACAGGTCAGGCAATCCAGCGGATGGTCGGAGATGTACAGCTCCACCATGCCACGGCGGATGTCCGCCAGCTTCGGCGTCTGCGTGCGCACCTTCATGCCCGGTTCGACCGGCGTGGTGCACGAGGCCGGATAGCCCTTGCGCCCTTCGATCTCGACCAGGCAGACGCGGCAGGAGCCGAAGGCTTCGAGCGAATCGGTCGCGCACAGCTTCGGCACGTTGATGCCGGCCTCGGCGCTGGCGCGCATGACCGAGGTACCCGCGGGTACGGTGACAGCCACGCCGTCAATCTCGAGCGTGACCAGCGTGGCGGACTCCCTCGCGGGCGTACCGAAATCCTTGTCATCGATGGCGTTCATGCAAGCTCCTTGGCCTTGTCGGCGGCGACACCGAAATCCTGGGGAAAATGGTTCAGCGCGGACAGCACCGGGAACGGCGTCATGCCGCCCATGGCGCACAGCGAGCCGTTCATCATCAGGTCGCACAGGTCGCGCACCAGATGGATCTGCTGTTCGCGGTCCTCGCCGGCGATCACCTTGTCGAGCGCCTCGCGGCCGCGCGTCGAGCCGATGCGGCACGGCGTACACTTGCCGCAGGATTCGACCGCGCAGAATTCCATCGCGTAGCGCGCCTGCGTCAGCATGTCCACGCTGTCGTCGAACACCACGATGCCGCCATGACCGAGCGTGCCGCCGATCTGCAGGAAGGCTTCATAGTCGAGCGGCGTGTCGAACTGAGACTCGGGCAGGTAGGCGCCGAGCGGGCCGCCGACCTGCACCGCACGGATCGGCCGGCCCGAGCGCGTACCGCCACCGAAATCGACCAGCATCTCGCGCAGCGTGACGCCGAAGGCCTTTTCGACCAGCCCGCCGAAACGGACGTTGCCGGCGAGTTGTATCGGCAGCGTGCCGCGCGACCGGCCCATACCGAAATGCTTGTAGTAGTCGGCGCCGCGCGCGAAGATCACCGGCACAGTCGCCAGCGAGATCACGTTGTTGATCACGGTCGGCTTGCCGAACAGCCCGGAGATGGCCGGCAGCGGCGGCTTCGCGCGCACGATGCCGCGCCGCCCTTCGATGCTCTCAAGCAGTGCCGTCTCCTCGCCGCACACATAGGAGCCGGCGCCGACGCGCACTTCCAGATCGAAAGCCTGGCCCGAGCCGCGGATGTCGTTGCCGAGGTAGCCGTGGGTGCGCGCGACCGCGATGGCGTCGTCCAGCACCGTGATCGCGTGCGGATACTCGGAGCGCACGTAGATGTAGCCGCGGGTCGCGCCGACGCCGAGGCCGGCGATGGTCATGCCTTCGATCAGCATGAACGGGTCATCTTCCATGACCATCCGGTCGGAGAAGGTGCCGGAGTCGCCCTCATCCGCATTGCAGACGATGTACTTTTGCGCCGCGACGGCTGTGCGCACGGTGTTCCACTTGATCCCGGTCGGGAAGGCAGCGCCGCCGCGTCCGCGCAGGCCGGAATCGGTCACCTGCTGCACGATCTGCTCGGGCGTCATCTGCAGCGCCTTCTGCAGGCCGGCGTAGCCCTCGTGCGCGAGGTAGTCGTCGAGCGACAGCGGATCGGTGATGCCAACGCGCGCAAAGGTCAGCCTCTCCTGTCGCTTCAGGAAAGGCAGCTCGTCGGTCTTGCCGAGGAACAGCCGGTGCGCACCGCCCGTGGTGAAGCCTGCATCGAACAGCGAGGCCACGTCGCCTTCTTCCACCGGGCCGTATGCGAGGCGCACGCCGGCGTGGTCCACCTCGACCAGCGGCTCCAGCCAGAACATGCCGCGCGAGCCATTGCGCACCAGCCGGATCGCGATGCCGCGCCGTGCCGCCTCGGCGGTGATCGCAGCGGCGACCTCGTCGGCACCGAGCGCCAGCGCGGTCGAATCGCGCGGGACGAAAACGGTCACGCTCATGCGTCGCTCCTTGCGCGCGCCAGCAGCGCATCGAATTTTTCCGGGGTGATGCGCGCATGCACGCGCTCGCCGACCATCATCGACGGCGCGCAGGCGCATTGTCCGAGGCAGTACACCGGCTCCAGCGTGACGCTGCCGTCGGCCGTGGTCTGGTGGAAGTCGATGCCCAGCGCGTTCTTCGCATGGTCGGCCAGCGCGTCCGCGCCGACCGACTGGCAGGCCTCGGCCCGGCACAGCTGCACGACGAGCTTGCCGGCCGGCTCCTTGCGGAAATGGTGGTAATAGCTGAGCACGCCGTGCACTTCCGCGCGCGACAGGTTAAGCCGTTCGGCCACCAGCGGGACAGACTCGGCCGGCACATAGCCATACTCCGCCTGGATCGCATGGAGTATTGGCAGCAGCGCGCCGTCAGGCGCGCCCAGCTGCGCGAGCGCTGTGTCGACACAGGCGTCGTAGGAGGCTGCGGGCATCGGTATCTCCGGTATTTTTATATGCCTGAACAAACATATTGTGCAAAGTTAAAAACCGCTTTGCATTCAATGATTTGCCGGATATTCCAATGCCGGATAGACGATGTCAATATGCTTGAATTAGCCTATTTTGAGGCAAAAAAAAGCCAGCGCCGGACAGCGCTGGCCATGACGCGGGCTGCGCGTCAGTCGTTCTTGATCACGATGCTGGGGAACTTGCTGGTCATGTCCTTCGCCTTTTCGGCGACCTTGACTGCCACCTTGCGCGCGATCTGCTTGTAGATCTGCGCGACCTGCCCGTCCGGGTCGGCGACCACGGTAGGCCGGCCGGAGTCGGCCTGTTCGCGGATGCTCATGGTCAGCGGCAGCGCGCCGAGGAAGTCGACGCCGAAATCGCTGCACATTTTCTCGCCGCCGCCCTGCCCGAAAATCGGTTCCGCATGGCCGCAGTTGCTGCAGATGTGCATGCTCATGTTCTCGACGATGCCGAGGATCGGAATCCCGACTTTCTCGAACATCTTCAGTCCTTTGCGCGCGTCCAGCAGCGCGATGTCCTGCGGCGTGGTGACGATGACCGCGCCGCTCAAAGGCGCACGCTGGCACAGCGTCAAAGGCACATCGCCGGTGCCCGGTGGCATGTCGATCACCAGGCAATCGAGCGCCGCCCAACGCGTCTGGCGCAGCATCTGTTCGAGCATCTGGCTGGCGGCCGCGCCGCGCCAGATCAGCGGC